>Ga0105099_10002313_pt1 | contig 11384 bp, 5 predicted proteins | sample PPLLak3cmMay2015_2_FD_79138 | JGI IMG/M metagenome (GOLD analysis project Ga0105099, IMG submission 79138) | Freshwater sediment microbial communities from Prairie Pothole Lake near Jamestown, North Dakota, USA - PPLs Lake P8 Core (1) Depth... | ecosystem: Environmental > Aquatic > Freshwater >...
AAAATATTATGTTAGTAATGGTGGTAGTTCTTTTTTTAGCTGGTAGTTTTGCACCTTTGTCTCAGGGTTTGAGTGTAGATTTGTACAATGGTTTTGACAAGGGTCCTTCAAAATTATCAGTAATATCTACAGAAAAAATCACAATGGTAAACTACGACCCAGATACATTAATAGATGATTATGCGTATCTTGCAAGCGTTCCAACAGCAGCATTTCAATATGAAGATAAAATAGTATCACATCCGCTTTTATTCTATCAAGATAAATTTATACTTAATGAAGAAAAAGAAAGAAGCTTAAATGCAAGGGCGGGCATAGATTATTTCATGGATGATTGGATGGCTTATTGTAATGATGAAATGGATAAAATCACTACAATAAATGTAGATGAATCTGGAATGGATGATAATTGGAATGCAAAAAAACGTACAGAAATAGACAGCAATAGTGCTTATGAAATAGCAAATGAGCTTGCATTAGACGAATGGTCAACCAGTGAAAATGCAGTAATATCTGTAATAGAGAAAGATTTTGAGGAATCAGAATATAGCGTAGAAAATGAATTAAGTGGAGAAATATCTCCAAAGAATATAAAATATGAACATTTTGAAGTACCACAAACCAATCAACTTGACCCAATCTATAACGAGTTTGAAGTACCAACTGGGTATAAATATCTTAAAGCACGTGTATGGTATCCAAGTGTTTATTATCAAATGGATCTAGGTGGTTTTCAACAACTTGCTAATATTACTATACCATCTGGTGACAAAGATTTTCAACTATATTGTAAATACGATGGCGACTGGATGCAAACATCGGCAGTGTGTGAATGGAACCAAAAATTTGGTATGGATAAAGAAATAGTTAACACATATGTTTATTCAGAAGGATCTTGGAGAGTAAGCATTACAGACATCCCGACTAAAGGAGAATTTGGCAAATACGGAACATGGTATGAAATTTTTAAAAATTTGATTAAAGATGTAACATATCAAGTAGACATAGAACTATATCCAGGAACAGAATTAATAATACCTGATCTTTCACCATACGGTTGTAAAAATGCTAGCTTTAAGCTTGAGTGGGGAAATCCGAATCTTAAACTTGGTTTTGCTTTAATTGGAGTGGCAGGTGAAGAAATTTTATCATCTTTTAATGAAAGTCACGATGACTATCAAGAAATGCATTTAGATCAATTAGGTGAATGTTTAGATGGCGAAAACTATAAAATATGTGTATTTTCAAAAAATGATGTTTCCAATCCTATAGATTTTACTATTTCTTATTCATGGAAACAAGGAATTACTAAGGAGAAAGGAGACAGCTTAACATCTGCAACTGAAGGAGCAGTACTTGCAAGTAAATTAAACGCTCCTATGCTTTATGTTTCAAAAGAAGGTATTACTCAAGAAACAAAAGATGTTTTGTATAAACTTGGTGTTAAAAATATCTATATTGTAGATTTTGGAAAAAATATTAAAACTCAGACTTTGGATGAAATTAAAAAGATAAGTAAAGTTGTAAAACATTTCACAATTTTAGAAGATTTCTACAAATATATGCAAGAAGAGGAAGGCAGTGTTGATGTTATTTTTACAACGCTTGATCCTTGGACTTACTGGTATGTTGCAGAAGATAAACCTGCTGGTGAACAGAAAGAAGGATTATTTATCGGTCCTGCAGCATATATTGCTGCTCATCACTGTAGCCCCGTGATTATTATTGATAATCATCCCGAGCTTTCTTCTGCTATTGTATGGCATAATGAATTCTGGAAAAGAGCGGCAGTTAGTCCTAATGGACACGAACCATCTGTTGCCAATATGTATCTTACTGGTAGACGTGTTTATGATTTTTTAAGAGCCAATGGTTTTGATCAAATAGATAGAGAAACCATTATTTCTGTTGCAGATCAATTTGATATTTCCCCTAGTTGGGATAGGATGTTTGTAGGAATGGCAGAACCAGGTAAGTTTATGTTTTCACCTATAGATACGACTTATTGGATCTCACGTAACATGTTCTATTATGGTTTGATTTTTGAAAACCCTGCAATGAATCCGAGTGGAGTGGCTCTTATTAATGGTAGCAGCAGTGAAAGAAGAACTCTACTTGCAAGAGGTTCATTTGGTCTTAAGATAACAAAAGAATCAGGTGAAGAAGAGTTCAAATTCCCTGCGCAGATCACTTTAGTATCTTATCAGCATCGCTTTAATGAACGAGCAAATGAAAAATATTATCAGTTTAAATATCAGTGTGCAGATGGAATAGTACCTGGGGAAACAAGGACTTTTGAACCTATTGACGAAGGATCTATTAAGAAATATTCTGGTAAAGATGGCTGTTTCTGGCCAGATATGAGTTTAAGTGATGTTTTACCTTTTTATATGCAAAAAGGAGGTTTTGATTGTGCATACGGAAGCGCATTTTTGCCTACTGTAAACAATCTAAATGAAGGAGTTTTGTATTGGCATCTTGGATCTCATGGCGGTAATTCTAACAGTGGTCTTTTCTTATTCTGGGATGCTAAACGAGAAGGTGCAGAAATTGGATGTAATGGTATACCATTACCACCAGGGGCTGGTGCTAAAAAAGAAACAAATCCTTGGAGAGCATATGATTGGTATCTTGGTAGCACTGAGGAGCCTGATACTTTAAGCGCAGAGATACATGGAATAATACCTGCCATTATTGGTAATCCAAATATTAATGGCATCGGTAGGACAGCGCTTGATTGGGCACCTGCTAAAAAACCGTTAAGAGATCTTATAAACAATTTCCTTGTAAAAGTCCCAGTTGTAAACAGAGTTCTTTCTGATGGAAGACTTGATACACAGGATTATTATGATGGGCAAATCTGTGGTGCTTTTATAAGTACAATGGGTTATTCATGGTATACGGGTTGGGCCCTAGACGATGCACTTGAAAACCTGCATTCAATGGTCTTTGTTTCAGGGGTATGTTTAGCTGGTACTAAATATATGCATACAGCAATGGTTAGACATGGTTCAGTATGCCAAGTAATTGACCCATGGAGTACATCATGGTATGGATGTGTGTGGATGCAGTCGGTTCCAAGAGATATTATACTTGGTGACACAATGGGTGAAGCATACAATAAAGGTATCAGTCATGTTGGAATTATCCATATCGGTGACAACAATAATAAACAGCAATGGTGGTGGGATAACTACCAGAATGTAATATACTATGGTGATCCTGACTTAAGAATGTTTGTTCCAAGCACAGAATACAGTGATAAAAATCATTGGGAACAAGAAGATACAATACCTATAAAATATGATGCGGAATTAAACCTAGCCGGTCATATGCCTTTTGGTGTAACAAGTTATCCAAATGCTCGTGAAAAACAAGACATGTTCTTTGGGCTACCTCTTTGGTTTGTAGTATTAGTAGTGTTCATAATACTGTTTATAATTGTTATAGCATTCATGGGGTGTAAGAAAGGACGTAAGAAAAAATAAAAATTTCTTTATTTTTTCTACTCTTTAGAATATAAATTTAAAGATAAATATATAAATAATCAATACTAATATATACTATACATGATATGCGTTGAATCTTTGGGGGAAATTTGTATGTTTGAATTTAGAAATAGATCAAAAAATATTATGTTAGTAATGGTGGTAGTTCTTTTTTTAGCTGGTAGTTTTGCACCTTTGTCTCAGGGTTTGAGTGTAGACTCGTACAATGGTTTTGACAAGGGTCCGTCGTATATTAATGTTGTACCGATGAAAAAAGTGACTTTTGTAAACTTTGACCAAGAAACATTAATTGATGATTATGCGTATCTTGCAAGTGTTCCAACATGTGTTTTTGAGGATGATGGAAAACTTTACAGCAATCCTTTACTTTTTTATCAAGATGAACACATTACAGAAGATAAAAAAGAATTAAGTTTGAATGCTCGCCAAGGTATCGATTATTTTATGGAAGATTGGATGGGCTATTGCAACGATAAAATGGATGTATTAACTACTGTTAATGTTCCTAAAGAAAAATTAAATAAATGGAATGCAAAAGAATATAACATGATCTCTGCTGATAATCCCTATGAAATAGCATCTGAGATTGCTCTTTCTGAATGGAGTTATTCGGATGATGTAGTGCTTGCTGTAATTGAACAAGATTTTGAAAAACCCACCGAAAAATATACAAATACTTTGGAGGGTAGTCTCTCAACAGGTTATGTTAAAGATGATATCTCATTTGACTTTGCTCAAACAAATAAGCTAAATCCTCAATTTAGAGAGTTCGAAGTTCCTGATGGTTATAAATATATATATGCAAGATCCTGGTGGGCTTCTATCGATATACATCTTAAAATGCTTTTTAGCCACATAATCATACCAACTGGAGATAAGGACATACAAATGTATTGTAAACATGGCAGCGAATGGATGCAAGTAGCAGCTGCTTCAACAAATAATGTTCAATTTGGTATGGATGCTAAAGCAGAAAGGATTCATTCCTATGTATATAACACTGGATCATGGCGAGTTGGCCTTACTGATCTTCCCACAAAGGGAATGGAAGGATCATTTAGTGATATTTTTAAGAACATCGTAAAGGGAGTTACATATTACGTTGATATTGAAATGTATCCTGGAATTGATGTAGAAATTCCAGAAAATCCTCCATACGAATGTTCTGATGTTGAATTTAAACTCACATGGGATAATCCTAATGTAAATCTAGGGTTTGCACTAATAGGTCCTGGCGGAGAAGAAGTAAAATCTGTATTAAATGAAAGCAGAACGGGCAATATAGAATTAAACTTAGATGAACTAGGTCAATGTCTAGATGGAGAGCACTACAAATTATGTGTTTTTGCAACTGAAGATTTAAAAAGTCCAGTTAGCTATAAAATTGAATATTCTTGGAAGCAAAGAATAATTGAAGAAGAAGGTGCAAGTCTGACTTCTGCTGCAGAAGGTGCTGTTCTTGCAAGTACCTTAAACGCACCGCTTCTTTATACTATTAAATCCAAACTTGCTAAATGTACAGAAGATGCCTTATACAAACTTGGTGTTAAAAATATTTATTTGGTTGATATCGGAGAATACAGCAAAAAAGAACTATTGGACCAAATTAGAAGAGTTGGAGAAATAAAAAATCATTACACTCAAATTCAAGATATTTATAAAGCAATAAGAGACATAACAAAAAATAACGATGTAGTATTTACAACTATTGATCCATGGACAAAATGGTATATAGGAGAATTACAACCTGGTGATGAAACAAAGGCTGGTTTATTTTTAGGACCAGCCACATATATTGCTGCACATCATGGAACGCCTATACTAATTGTTGATAATCATCCTGAATTATCATCAGCAGTAGTATGGCATAACGAATTTTGGAAAGAGAATTCTAATAAAAGAACTGCGGTGTTTCCTTCGGTGTCTGAGATGTATCTAACAGGTATGAGAGTCTATAAATTTTTGCAGGACTATGATTTTGATTGGGAAGGTGCAGAAACTTTAATTACAGTTGCTGATCAATTTGATATAGGAACACCTTGGGATAGGGTATTTCCCGGAAGGGCAAATCCTGGGAGGATTTGGGGAACACCAGTAGACACAGCATATATTATTTCAAGAAACGTATTTTATCCAATATTAATCTTTGAAAATCCTGCAATGGACTCAACTGGAATAGAATTAATCAACGGTAGCAAAAGTATTAGAAAATTTCCATTTATTGGAAAACTTGGACTTAAAGTAATAAGAGAATCTGGATCAGAAAAGTATAACTACCCAATTCTTCACACTTATGTCTGTTATGCTCACCGACTAAATGAAATGTTTGAAAAGTATTACGGAGAAACATATCAATTTGCAAACGAAATAGTGCCAGGTGAAACAAACTCTTTTAGTGCAATTGATGACGGAGTAAATCTTAAATATAGAAATGAAGAAGGAGCATTTTGTCCGGATTTAATAGATTCTGAGATTACTGCTTTTTATGCAAGTCAAGGAGGATACTCAAATGCATTTTCTACAAGTTTTGATGCTGTGATGTACGATTTAAATCAAGGTTCAATTATGTGGATCCATGATGGTCACGGGCTTGATACAGATAGTGGTCAAGGTTTATTTTGGTCTCAAATTAGGGGTACTGGTACTATGAAAGAAGAAAATCCGTGGAGGCTTTACGAGTGGTATATGGGTTCTACTGAAAATCCAGATACTATGACAATGGAAGTCCACGGTGTAATTCCCGCTCTTCTTGGAAATCCGACAAAAGATGGTTTCTTAAGACTTGGTCTTGCTTGGGCGCCTGCAAGAAAGCCCATGCTTGATAAAGTTGCTGATATTCTCAACAAACCTTATCTATTTCCAATAATAAGTTATTTTGCTCCTGATTGGCTTAAAGATAAAGAAGATTACTATGATGGTATGGTAAACTCTGTATTTCCAAGTACTATGAATTCTGAGTACAGAACAGGTTATGAAATCGATGAAAAATTAGGAAATATTCATTCTTGCGGGTATATTACTGCAAACTGTTTAGTCGCAAATACTTACTATCATCTAACATTAATTCGTCATGGTTCGCCTTATCAAATTATTGATCCATGGTCAACTTCTTGGTATTCAAGTGCATGGATACAATCTGTACCACGTGATCTTGCTTTAGGCCATACGATTGGAGAGGCTTATGTTAACGGAATTAAAGATATTGGGATATTGTACGCTTCAGATCCACCACAATGGTGGTGGGATATAGCCGAAAACGTAGTTTACTTTGGTGATCCTGATCTGCGTCCATTTGTTCCTGGAACTGAGCATTCTGATAAAAACCATTGGACTCAAGAAGAAACTAAAGCCTTGAGATATGATGAGCAGTTAAGTGTGGCTGGTCATATGCCTTTTGGTGCAACAAGCTATCCAAATGCTCATGAAAAACAAGATTTATTCTTTGGACTGCCGATGTTTATAGTTGCAATATTGGCTCTAATAGTAATATTAGTTTTAGCAGTTGCTCTAATTGGCAAAAAGAGATAAAACACTATTTTTTTTCCTTTTTTTAAATTTTTGTTTTAACGTTATATTTTTTTGAAGTTTTATTTATTAAGCTATTAATTTTTTTGATGTACTCTTCAGTTGGATGATAACAATTACGGTATAATTTTTCGTATTTTTCTAAAAGATTTGGATAAAATTTTTTTATATTTTCAAAAAATATTTTTTTCTGATCTCCTTTCAATTCAAGATGTTTATGCAAAATATAACATGTATTATGTTTTTTTGCTTCCTCAAATATATATTGGATTTCAGATTCCGCAATAAAAGGTAAAAAAGGCATTATTGCAATACCTGAATATATACTATTTTTGTTTAATTTTTCAACAATTTTTAATCTTTTTTTAGGGCTAGGGACATTTTTTTCAAAAAAATTTGAATTTTCATTTTTTAGGCTAGTAATACTTACTGTTACAAAACATTTATTTATTTGTTTTAAAACATCAATATCTCTTAGAGCAAGATTAGATTTAGTTAAAACATGACATGTAAAATCATGTTTTTGAATTAGTTCTAAAATTTTTCTTGTAAGCATATATGTTTTTTCGCAGCTTTGATATGGGTCATGAACCGATCCAACAATTATTCTTCCTTTTGGTAGGTTTTTTAGTTCTTTTTCAAATATTTCAGCAGAGTTTGTTTTAACATAAACAGTATTGTCATAAGATGAATCACAATAAATACAACCAAAATCACAGTTTTGATAAGGATCAACTGTGTAGTCTCCTTTAAAAAGGTTATCTTTTCTAGTAATTTTTTTAATAACAGAATCAACTTTTAATTCTTTTACAATCATATTTATTACATTTCCTTGGGTGCCGTTATACCTAAAAGATTTAAACCGTTACAAAGAACAGTTTTTGTGGCCTCAACCAGGCCTATTCTTGCGTTTCTAATATCTTTATTTTCTTCAGGTATTACTGGGCAATCACGATAAAACTGATTGAAAAGCGATGCTAGTTCAAACAGATAAGATGTAATAATATGTGGTCTAAAACCTTCACATGCTTCATCAATTATAAGTGGGAATTTTGCAATTGTTTTGATGAGTTTAACCTCTGAATCATGTGTTAAATATGATGAATTAAATTTTTTTTGTTCAAATTTCGCTTTTGAAAGAATGCTACAACTGCGAGCATGAGCATATTGAATGAAAGGTGCAGAAAATCCTTCAAAGTTAAGTGCTTCTTCCCATTTAAAAACAATATCTTTTTCGGGTTGTACCTTTATAATGTTAAAACGAAGAGCAGCAATACCAACAATCTCAGCAATTTTTTTCATTTCTTTTTCAGAAAGTTCATCTTTTCTTCTTTTTTTGACTTCATCATATGCTCTTGATATGCATTCTTCTATTAAATCATCTAGATAAACCACTCGACCACTACGTGTGCTCATTTTTCCACCTGAAAGTGACACAAATGAGTAAAAAATAACCTTTGGTGTTTTCTTTTCCCCAATTATATTTAAAGCAATTTCAACTTGTTTTGATTCAAGTTTATGATCCTCTCCAAGAACATTTATTAGAATATCTGCTTGTTTTGCTTTCCAAATATGATATGCTATATCCCTGGTTGCATATAGTGTTGTACCATCACTTCTAACAAAGAAAAAATTGGTGTTTCTACCTTTTATCCCAAATGGTTCTAAATCAATATATAACGCGCCGTTTTCATCTTTGCAATGTTCTGATTTTTTAAGTTTTTTGATTACTTCATTAACACTTTTATCTTTGACAAAGTTTGATTCAGGTATGTAACTGTCGATTTCAATGTTAATTCGTTTCATGCTTTCTTTCATACCTTCAAGAACTGGATTGTATGCTTTATGAACCATATCTATTGTTTTTTCGTCGCCTTCTTCAAGTTTTTTAACAATTTCGTTTAACTCTTCTTGAACTTTCTCATTTTCTTTAAGAATTTTGCTTGCTTTTTGATAAAAGCCTACGGTTTTATGATCTGCTTTGTCGTATTCTGCTTTTGGTATCTCTGTAGCTTTTAGGTTTTTTACACCCCATGCAAGTATTGCTACTTGTTTACCTAAGTCATCTAAATAGAATTGTGATTCTACATTGTATCCTGCTATCTTGAAAATTCTTGTGACAGTATCACCTATAATTGGATTTCTTGCGCGTCCTACGTGTAGAGGGCCGTTTGGATTTGCTGAAGTGTGTTCAACAATTACTTTTTTATTCTTTTTTTCAAGTGTACCATATTCTTCTTTTTTTTCAAAGAAAACTTCAAAAGTCGATTTTTTTAAAAGTTCAAAGTCTAAATAAAAATTAGCATATCCGCCTTTAGCTTCGACTTTTTCTACCCATTTATCTTTTTGTATATTTTTAGCTATTTCTAATGCTATATCATTTGGTGATTTTTTTGCAATTGGTGCAAGGGCAAAACAGGGAAATGCAAAATCGCCTAGGCCTTCTGGTGGAGTTTCAATTTTTACTTCGTTTTTGTATTTTAAATCTTTTAAAGCATTTTCAATTAGTTTTTGAATTTCATTTTTTGCTTTTTGATATGGGTAGTTCATATAATTTATGAAATAAAAAATGGTTTAAAGCGTTTTGCACAAAAAAAGGAAAAAAAGAGGTTGTTTTGTTGGGACTAGATTATTAGACTTATTATTGCTGCAGCCATTAAAAGTGCAGGAATTGCTATTGTTGTATGTTTTTTTAATGGTTTTATATTTATGTCTGCATCTTTGTTTAATAATGTTAAAGGTATTATCACCACAGTAAGTGCAATTGTAGTCGTAATTAGATGCCATAGGGTGAAAGGTATTGCAACTGTGTAGCAGGTTGTAAGTCCTTGAATTGTATGTGGGTACCATCCAAGCCAGCATCCAAAGTTTGTCCAGAGATCATATATTAATATTCCTGCTATGCCTGAACCTATTATCATTGGTGCTTTTTTGATTGTTAGGCTTTGTTTTGATTTTAATAGATATCCTATTGCTGCAAGTATTGCAAATCCAGACCATGTAAATAGGAATATCATATTGTTTCCAATTATTAGATCAGTTATTATCATTATTGATATTGGAACTATAAATGTGTAATAACCACCTAATAATAAGCCACTGAGTATCGATACAACGGCTATTATAAAGAATACATCCATCATAACGCCTTTTAATAAAACTCTACATATTACTCCAAGTATAATCAGAGTTAAAGCAGCTATTATTCTATTTTTCTCATCAAGTATTTTTCCAATCATATATTTTTCCTCCATATATTAATCTAAATGTTGTTTATTAAATTTCTTTTTTTAATAAGTGAATTCTTCGAATCTCCATTCTATTATATCATTGTTTTCTATTATTTGTTTATCTGCGGCAATTGATCCGGATTCACTGTTTATATAATAAATCCAATATTTGTTATTTTGTCCGTTTTCAATATTTGAAATGGATTCTATTAAAAGGCTGTCATATATGCCATAGTATGTTGTTTTAACATCGTATTCACCTATTTTTGCGGCTTCTATTAGAAAACCATATGCTGTTGCATTAGTGGTTTTTATTTCATATGTTTTAGTTGTTTCGTTTCCAAAATCTATTATAATTGTTGCAGTGATTTCATCTAGTGTTTCTGTATTTTTATTGTTTGTAATGTTGTTTAATTCGTTGTTTGTATTTGTACCGGTCATTATTCCCATATTTATTGCAGTTGCAAAAATTGCAACTACTAAAATTAGTGGTATAACTGCCAGGATAACTGCTTTTAATGTGTTGTTTTCCTTTTTATTCATAGTATATGGAAAAAGGCCGTAAGATTAAAATCTTACATTTTAGATAACGATTGTTAAAACAAAACGAACTTTTATATAATGAAAAAACAATATGTTTTATGAGGTTTTGAAAAAATGAATAAAAAACCATGTAAATATAAAATGATAACCGAATTTATAGGCACATATAAAGAACCCAACACTAGAAGAACATATGCAAGACATCTTTCAAACTATTTTGATTGGATAGGTAAACACCCAGAGGAATACTTTAAACAAAAAACCGACTTTCAAAAAGATATAGAAACATATTTTGAACGACTTTATCTTGATAATGTACCGCCTAAGACTAGAAAAGTATCTCTAGCATCAATTAAAGTCTTTATGCTGTATAACTTTCCACAGTATGATGCAAGGTTACCGCCTAGTTTCTGGTACAAACTTTCACGTGGTAAATATAAAGGTTCCTCTGCTGTGACAAAAGACCGAGTACCAACACCAGTGACACTTAAAAAAATACTTATGGGTGCAAACCTGCGAAGTAAAACACTTTATATGATGCTGGCTACCAGTGGCATGAGAATATCTGAATGTCTTA
>Ga0105099_10002314_pt1 | contig 11378 bp, 11 predicted proteins | sample PPLLak3cmMay2015_2_FD_79138 | JGI IMG/M metagenome (GOLD analysis project Ga0105099, IMG submission 79138) | Freshwater sediment microbial communities from Prairie Pothole Lake near Jamestown, North Dakota, USA - PPLs Lake P8 Core (1) Depth... | ecosystem: Environmental > Aquatic > Freshwater >...
CCCTCTACAAAAAAAACAAGTCGCTGGGCTGGATCGCCTCCCTGGCCTCCAATCTCGCCCTCTCCTACGTCGTCTCCAGCAACCTCCGCCTCCTCCAACAGGCCCGCGCCCGCTGATCATGAAAATCCCTTCGATCCTCGCCGACGAATTCGTGCCGACCTTGGCCGAAATGAAATCGGAATATGTCGCCTATCTCGTCGAATCCGCCTTCCCCAATTCCGGAGAACCGTTGCAGGCCGAAGCCTTGATGGAAAAGGCCATCTATTACCGGTTATCCGTGATTTGGATGGGCGGACACGACGATTGCGTGTTCACTCAAGACAAGAATAATCGCTCCAGCCATTAGGCGCCAAGGAAGCGGAGAGGGGGGAGTCGCAAGGCTCCCCCTTCGGGGCGATCCTCCCGGCGCCGATTTTCTTGACGGTTTTCGATGGCGCGTATTCTTCGCCAGGTTTTATGTTAGGCGTTATATCGCTCATTCGCCTTCAGCATCCTCTTCTCAAATACCCACGAAAGAGCCGACACCGCCACCGTTCTCCAATTCTATACAATCGAATCAAGACGTAGAAGAACCTCTATTATCCGTTCATCTTACATACCCGCATACAGCTTTATTGCGTTCAATCACTTCGTTTCCCATCTCGCGTTTTTCCAGACTGTATCAAAATGAGAATTGAATAGTTTATAAAAAGGGGTATCTCGACGTACCACGAAGACCGGCACCCGGCCGCATATCGTTCTCTCCTCGGTTTGTTCCATACGCTCACCATTGTTGCCGAGGTGATAGATTTCAATAAAAATCTCTTCATCGAAAATCACCAAACCGATATACGGCGTATGGTATGTTTTCATCTCGACTTTGTTTTTTTGACCCTTTCCCATATACCATCCATTTTCGACGCAATATTCGACGACGGCCTTTCGATCCTTGAAGAATACCGTTTTCGATCCGCGTGATTTGTCTTTTTCGAACTCTTTCGGACTCTCGATATGCATTCTTTCGACTGCGGCTGTGCATTTTGGGTTCAACGTCAGGATTTGTAGCCGGCAATCCTTCTTTTCGATTGCCGTTTTGAATAAGGCCCGGAAATTGTTTTCCGTGCCATCAATATAACGCCGCAGGGTGAACCCGAGCATTTTCATTTGGGAGTTCCTGGTAAGACTCCTGAAATTTTCAGCAATCTGTTGCATCGCCATATTTTTATCCGGGTAGACTTTGATTAAGCCTTGCTGGATGGCTTTTGCAAAACCCTCGAACATTTCTCCGATTTCGGACGCGTCGATCTTTGGAGAACTCGAACAGAACTCGGGGAATACGATTTCGCCATGCTCTTTGCGAATGACTTCATAATACTTCATCAGCCGAATGAGCCCGGATTGACATTCGCTGCGTTTTATATTGCATTCAATATTTGCGGACGAGATTTCGTCGCCAATCTCCATTATTTTTTTGCTGGAATTTCTTTTGAACTGATCCGCAATATCCGTATAATCAGGACAAAAGATGGCCCGAGGTGATGATTTCTTGGCGAAATCTCCTTCGTGTTCCTCTTCAAACCATTCCCATTCCTTTTGCATCCAAAAGGTGGGGATTTCATCTTTTTCGATGATCCAAAGAAAGTATCCTGATTCTTTTAAACCTTCTTTCATCCTATCGCTAGGAGAACCATAATTTTCGTCGGACTTTATTATAATGGAAGTGACGCCCCAAGAATTAAGGAATACTCCGATTTGCTCCGCAATCCTAACCGAGCGCGGCATCTTTTCATTAAAGCTGATGAAGACCATTTATCCCTCCTCTACGTTCTCAAGAACGCCTAGGCCATCCGGTTGTCGCAAAACAAAAATCCGTCGATCTTCTTCGACTCGCATCGGAGAAGATTTCTCCTTGAACGATCAACCCGCCAAAGGGAAATGCGGACGCCTTCCGCCGGCATCGACAAGGGCAAACTCCTTCCGATATTTCCACGGAACATGATCTCAATCCATTCGACTTGGTTAGTCAGTCAAAAGCCGTTCAAATCATTTTTGCCACAGCCAGAACAATCCCGTAGCCGCCAGGATGCTACCGTAGAAAATGAGAATCGTCTTAGAAAACATGGCTCTAAGCCAAGTATTCCTTCCCGTACAGTAAGGGACGGCATTGAGCGAGTAATCGATCTGGTTCGGATCGGTACGGGCGACCGCCGCATATAGTCCTCGATATTGGCGTTCTTGTCCCAGGTAATACCCGTCCAGAATCCAGAAGATGAAGGTCGGCACTAAGGCAATCGCGATGAACCTGATGTCGGCATCATTAGCCGCCAGCGCGAAGATCGCCGCCACCAGAGTCACGCACCATCCCTTTAAAGAAAAAGAGTTTGCGTTCATCCGGGCGATAATATTCTGGAGGAACTCAAGGTGCTTAAGCTTTCCATCCATGAATGCATCCCTTTCCGACGGATTATACAATAAACTTTATCCCGATTCCATCGGGATGGAGCCGACCGATTATTCCGGAGATTTTACTTCGATTCAATTTTTCGGTTTTTATGCCACGCCACGAATTCCCGGATGATCTCATGTACATCAAGACGGGTGGGTTTCCAGCCTTTACGGCGAATCAGGCCGTTCCCCGATACATAGTGCTTCGGCTCCCCCGGCCGGAAGGCGCCGGTTTTATATTTAAGTATCAGACCGTGGTCCTCTTTCAATATCCGGATGACGTCCAAAATACTCAAAGCCGTTCTCGGCCCTCCTCCAATGTTGTACACCGCGAATGGGCCTGGACAGAAATGCTTGAATCGATGCAATTCCGTACTAACCAAACCGGCCAAGTCGGCGATATGAAGAATGTCTCGAGATTGTCGTCCGTCCCCGAAAATCGTGTATTCTCGTCCATTGACGGCACAATCGACGAGATATGAGATCCAGCCGTGCATCGGACTCCCTTTCTGTCCCGGTCCAACGATCCCCGTCATCCGGTGAGAAATGACCTTGAAACCGAAGGATTCGGCGTAATATTTTAGATATCTTTCTCCGAGATACTTTGACAGCGCGTACGGAGGAGGTTCTACCAGGGAGGTCATGATCGTCGGGGCGTCCTCGCGGACCGTCCGGCCTCTCCCAACTTGCTTATCAACAAAATCCGGATCATATACCCGGATTGTATTGCAGAAAATAACGTTTGCCCCGGTCCGGCGAGCATATTCGGCAACGCGCAGGGTTCCCAGAGCATTGGATAAGAAATCCCGCTGGGGATCCTCCCGAGATTTTTCGGCCGAGATCTGGCCGGCGGCATGGAGAATGTAATCACATGGGCCGAGCCGATTCCAAGTCCGTTTTTCGGCGATATCGGCATGAATAACGAGAATTCCACGCTTGGCCATGCGCTCGTTTTCCGGACTGGCGGTATCCCAATCAACGATGGAAATCTCCCACAGGGGATGCAGACTATCAACGACGCGGGAGCCGACGAAGCCAAGACCGCCCGTGATGAGCAGTCGCTTGCGGTCTGGATACGTTCCGGCTCCCGTTCTCACGAGACGCTTCCTATATACACCGTTAGATCGTGCAACTTGCGACCCTCCGAATTTCACATTCGCTTCTTCAGGAAGATATTATATATCTAAAAAATAAATTTAGTATCCGGTCACACCCCGATGCCCCGGAAGAGCCGGGAAGCCGGCTTTTCCCTCCCCGGTTTAAATCCAGGCCCTGCTGCTGATCACGATTCAAGTCGAAAATGAAATAACTTCTCCCCATCCCGCATATAGGGTTTTGTTTCCGTTGTCAATAAGATCTCATTGATAACGGCATCCCCGATCCGATGTCCGGCGGCGATTGATTCAAATCGATTCAGGAATCCGCCGGGATCGAGTGGGCGTTTCATGAATCTTAAAATGGTCGAGTGGATGAGCGTCGGCGGATACTCAACCTTCAGGGAAAGCGTCCTTTCCAGACAGGGGGCTAACCGCGCTCGTAATCGAGCGACCTCACCGGTTGGATTCAGGATAGGAAGGAAAGCGGCGCGCCTGGAAAGAACCGGCGGCCCGACATCGATCGCAAACGCTTTGAACTTATTCTTCGAGTCTCGGAATATCTCTTGGGATACCAGGGAAATGATTCTCGGGATCATGGCCTTCGCTTCCTCGATCCCCTCGCCCGGAGACCTCTGCTCCTTGAAATTCAAGATCGTCATCACCGTTACATGCGTTTGTTCGTATGGATAGACATAGATTTCCGTCCCAAGAGTCGTCAAATCGCGCCTGAGGTTTTCATAAGGTGTTTTAAGACCAGCTGGCAAAGGCCATCCGAACGCGATATTCAGTCCGTAAACCGGGCGATCGGCATCTGTCGGGAGAAAAATATCCTCTTCGAAACCATCTCGCTCGATCTGCCGGCGTATCACCCGCCAGTCTTCGACGTCGTAGTAAGGATGACAATAGGGAAGGCCGTCATGGTTTTTTCCTTTCCGGATCAAGGCATCCTCCTTCGACCGTTCAATTCAGGAATGCCTCCCTCGCATCGGTTAAATTTTCAGGTTGATGAGCGCCTGTTGAAAAGCCACAATTGCTCGTTCGTCTTTTCCTTCGATATAGTAACGAAGCAAGGCATCCGTGCCGGAAGCCCGGATCAGAAACCAGAAATCAATAAAATCTATCCATGTTCCTTCGATCTGCTTCCCCTGTCCGACGTTGGATATCCTTATGGGGACGGGAAGCTCCTTGTCGCCGGGAGCCAAGCGTGAATTCATCGTCCGCTGAATTTCACTCAAAGACGTTCCTGTGGAAGCTTTTTTGGCTAGAAGATTAAAAAATTCCATCGTCCGCCGGCTTCGGCGCTCCCCTTCGATTTGAGCTTCCCGTCGGGCTTTCCCGGTCAAGCTCTCATCGTAGAGAATGATGTCCTTGCGGATAAAGAACCGGTATTTGATGTCGTTCTTCTCGATATGGTCGCAGTAATAATCGGCGAACGTTCGGTGGGAGTTGAAAATCTCCGCGGCCAGGCAAATGGTCATCAGGCCGATCTGCATCCCGTCCTTTTCCCGAAGCGCGAGAAGGCCCTTCGACCGGCTCTGGTTCATAAGGAGCTCCGTTCCGCCGAACACAGCCCCACCAGATTCCTCGCACATCATTAAGGCTCGGGGTTTCCCACCGATCCTGATGCGATCGCCGACGGCGTTGACATAGGGCATTTCCGGATCTTCCCGGTTCTCAAGCCACTCGGAGAGAGTACCAACATATTTGAAGCCGACGCGAACCTGAACAACCGGGATGCATTCTTTTGCCGCCAATTCGCTGATCGCCCGGGAAGTCGAGATTGACGGCGTCACAAACCAATCATAGGCCTCGAGCAGGCCTGTCTCCTTCAGGATCCCGATCCGGTAGGCCGTCAACATGAAGAAAAGCTGATTTGGTTTGAAGTAAACGATGACCTTGTCCGAATTGGAAACCGCTTCGACGTCCAATCCAAGCGCCCGCGCCCTGTCCGCTTCCGAGGCCAGGGCGGTGGTCACGATATTAAGCCTATCGCCGTCGGGATCCCAAATGAATACAATATCCGCCCGATTCCGGAGAAGGCTATCCTGGGCGCCGATATTCTTGTATATCTCTTTCTTGCTGGGATCGGGGCCGGAGTGTATTCCTTCCGTCACTCCTAATTGATGGTATCGTGAATCTTCCTCTCCATAAAGGTAGTGAATGAAACCATTCCCGCTGGGCGGGATCCCCAATCGCGGGAACAACCGCTCGGTAGTCGCTTTCATCGATCCGCCGACGGTGCATATGGCGCAGCGGAAACCCGCTTCAGCCGCCCGTCGAATTTCCGATAGAGATTTCCCGACAAAGACCGATTTCTGGTAATTGACGTAGGCGTCGTCTACATCAAAATCGGCGAGGATCATCCCCGGGAAATCCCAAGGCGCGAGCCGTATGCACGCCCTCTCGGCGACTATCTTCCGTACCTCCGTGATGATGTCCTCCTCGTCCTCGAAAAGCTGTTTGCCCGCCGCGTCCATCGGTTTCCAGCCACCCTTAAAGTACGGCGAATGGCTCGCCGTCAAGTTGTCTCCGCTTTGATACTCCTTAAAAAAAACTCCGAAGGAAGAATACCAGATTGGAGTCGTATGGACCGGCGTCCGGAGATGCACGATGAACCGATGGGCCGCATACACCCGGGCAAGGATGGCGATGAATTCCTGGGTATGAGGCCGGGTCTCGCCGCCGACGTGGACGTGAGCGGACTCGCCGACGTTTAATTTCCGCTCAAACACCCGGGCCTTCGCTTCGCCGAGGATGGAAACCGTGAGGGAATTGAACGCGACACCGGGATCGTGCGCGTCATCGGGATTGAGTTGATCCCTGTATCCGGCGGTCATGAGCGAGAATTGTTCGGCCCATTTTTCCAAGGAATACGACAAGACTAGTTCCGGAGTGAGGACGATATCCCGCCATTCGTTCTCGAAAGCCGGGATGACAAGTCTGGTCGAATTCATATTGATCTCCAAGGTCCCGCTACGGAAGGAATCCGAGCCGGCGGAACTCTGCGATGGTTTCGTGCCAGGAATGAATCTGAATCGCTTCAACCGGACATGGAGACGCATACTCAGAAGGCCAGTTTTTTATGAAATCGTTGATCGCCGCGTCATTTCCGCCCTTAAAAAGGGCGTCTCCGATAAAAATGACCCGATCGAAGCCGTTTTGCAGCAGAGCCTGGACGGGTTTCGTCTTATCCTGACCGGCGATACCGATATCGAAGGACGTTTGGCCTCCGAGCGTTATGATCAGTTGCCGGCCGATGATCAAATCAGACAAATCATTCTTGAGAAACGCCATCATTCGATCCCTGTAACCCGTTTCCCGGTCAAAACGGACAAATTCATCACGGATCCGTTTGGCTTCGGAGTTTTCCTCATTCAACCTTCCGATCGGACAGAGGTTAATCATCGACACGCGATCGACGATCCGACCGTCCCGGAGAGGAAACGACGGAGGCAATCGGAATCGATCCGATGATAAAACATCGAGGAGGGATTTCGACAGATGCGCATAGTCGATCTCGCCGAGATATTCCCGGATCTTGAACTCCGAAATCAAGACGATCTCCATCGTCCGCATATAATCGCAATGATAATGCATCGCCCCATTACTCAGGAACGACTCAAAGGTTTTACGGAAACCGAAGGCATAGAGGGGCTCAAAAAATTGCTTATACAGCAGCGACAGATGACTACCCGCCGCTACATAGAACGGAACTCGGAGATGGGAAAGAGCCTCGGCCATTTCCCGTTCGATTGGTTGGCGGGGTGGGGTTAGCGTGCTATCGATGTCCAAAGCCAATGCCGATTTCATGGGGGGCGGCTGTCTCCTTCACTTCCAACATGCGTATGCCACTTATAGCCTAAACAGGTCGACGGATCAAATCATTCCTCATTTCAAATCAATTCGGTTTTCCCGGTCTTGGCGAGCATCTCAAGAATCTTTTTCACTTCCTGGTCGCGGTCTCGACGGCCGACCAGAAGGACGTCTTTCGTTTGGACGATGATAAGCCCCTCAACCCCGAGGAGAGCCGTCGTTTTCCCTGGATTATAAACGATGTTCTCCCGTCCATCGATCGATATGACCATTCCTCGTCGCGCGTTTCCATTTTCATCGCGGGGCCAAAAATCCCCCACAGCGGACCATGATCCAACGTCCGACCAGCCGAAATCGCCCGCGCAGACGAGCGTATGCTCCGCTTTTTCCATGAGGGCGTAATCGATCGATAAGGCCGGAATGTCCTCAAATATTTTTGACAGCATCGTCCGGTCCTTTTTCTTTAACGCCTTGAGCATCCGTTCCCAATATGGATGATAGTCGGGAGCGAAACGCTCGATCGCCCGGGCGAACACGGACGCCCGCCATAAAAACATCCCCGAATTCCAGACAAAATCGCCGGCTTTCACGAACTCCTTAGCCGTCGTTAGAGACGGTTTCTCCCGGAACGATTCAACAGGAAAAAATTTTTCACCGGCAAACTTAAGGATACCGTCCCGGGAATAATGAATATATCCATATCCGGTGGATGGAAACGTCGGGCGCACTCCAAAAGTCACAAGGCTTTCCGTTCTCCGCGCCGCTTCAGCCGCCGCCTGGAGTTTCTTCAGGAAAATCGGGACATTGACAATCAAATGATCCGAGGCAAAGACTCCGACAACAGCTTCGGGATCCTTCAAATAAACGTGAGCCGTGGCCAGGATAAGCGACGGTGTCGTATCGCGGGCACATGGTTCGACGATCGCGTTAGCTTTGGGCAACTGAGGCAAGAGCCGGCGGATCATCTTCGATTGGGAGGCATTAGCAATCGTGAAGATACGCCGGAGGGGAATCTGATGAGAAATCCGACAGAAAGTCTCTTCAATCATCGTTCGTTCGGTCGCGATGGGAAGAAATTGCTTGGGTCGACGTCTGCGGCTGAGCGGCCAGAATCTGGTTCCGCTTCCGCCGGCCATAATCACGGCATAAAGATCAGATTTTTTCATTTTTCTCTTACAAGCCTCTGAATGGTTCGTTCGATGCAGCCTTTGACTTCCCTCTCGATCGACGTAAGGGCGGGTTCGGTATCTGCCTCGAACGACAAGATCAAGCACGGCTGAGTATTGGACGCCCGGACCAGGCCCCACCCCCCGGGCATGATCGCCCGGACGCCGTCGATGTCGATGACCGGGTACTTGGCCGCAAGCTCCCGCTTCACATCCTCGACGATCTTGAACTTGACCTCCTCGGAAGCGTAGACCCGGATTTCCGGAGTGCTGAACGTCTTGGGAAGCGCCGCAAGCATCTCCGACAGCCGCTTGGGCGAGCGGGCCACAAGCTCGGCCACCCGGAGAGAAGCATAAACCGCGTCGTCGAAACCGAACCATCGGTCGGCGAAAAACATGTGCCCGCTCATCTCCCCGGCAACCTTGGCATTCTCTTCCTTGATTTTTTTCTTGATCAAGGAATGCCCGGTTTTACACATCACCGGCTTGCCGCCCAGCCGGGCGATCTCGTCGTACAGGACCTTGGTTGCCTTAACCTCGAAAATGATCGACGCTCCCGGGAAATCCTTCAGGATGTCCCGGGCGAAGAAGATCAGGAGCTGGTCGCCCCAGATCAAATGGCCTTCGTCGTCGACGACCCCGATCCGATCACCGTCGCCGTCATAGGCCAACCCGATCTCGGCCTTGGTTTCCTTCACCCGGGCGATCAGGGAAACCATGGCCTCGGGAAGCGTCGGATCGGGGTGATGGTTGGGGAAATTCCCGTCCATATCGCAAAACAGCTCGTCGACTTTGCAGCCGAGCTTCCGGAAGATCGGGGCAGCCACCACCCCGGCGGTGCCGTTTCCGGCGTCGAGGACAACCTTGAGCGGCCGGACCAGCTTGATCAGCTTGAGGACGTAGTCCTGGTATTCCGGAACGAGGTTGTAGGTCGCGTAGCCCCCTTGGCCTGGCGGAGCGAAGGCCCCGTCGCGGATGATCCGGTAGATCTCCTGGATACTTTCGCCGTAGAGCGTCTCGTGGCCGACGGTCATCTTAAACCCGTTGTATGCGGGCGGATTATGCGACCCGGTGATCATCACCCCGGCTTCCATGTCCTTGTAATAAGCGGCGAAATAGAGGATCGGGGTAGGGATCGTCCCGAGGTCGGTGACGTCGCAGCCGACGGACCGCAGTCCGGCGGCCATCGCCGCGCTGAAGGCCGGGGAGCTGAGCCGGCAATCGCGGCCCAGGGCCACCGCCTTCTTCCCGTTTTTAAGAAAGTACGTCCCCATCGCCCGGCCGAGCGTTTCGACGACGTCGGGAGTCAAATCGACGTCGACGATTCCGCGGATGTCATACTCGCGGAAGATGCTGGCGTTGATCGGCATGATGTCCTCCCCCACCGCCGCGCGGCGGTCAGATTTTTCTCTCGAACAACTCTCCGAACCGGTTTCGGACCTCATCCCATTTCTTCTGGGCACCGACGATGAAATCGACGAGCTCGCGGAACGCCCCGTCGCCGCCCCGCCGCCGGCAGACGAAATGGGCCTGCTTGCGGACCGCGGCGACGGCGTCGGCCGGGGCGGCGGCCAAGCCGCAGGCTTCGAGCAGCGGGAGGTCGTTGACATCGTCGCCGATGAATGCGACTTCCTCCGCCCGCAGCCCGTGCCGGGTTAAAATTTCGTCAAACGCCGGCCGCTTATCGAGGACGCCTTGATAGAGCTCGTCGATTTTGAGGCGCCCGGCCCGGCCTTCCAGGGCTTTCGAGCTTTTCCCGGTGATGAACCCGACTTTCAAGCCGGCCAATTGGGCGATCATGACCCCTAATCCGTCCTTGGTGTTGTAGGACTTCACCTCTTCGCCGTCGAGAAGCGGGGTGACGGATCCGTCGGTCAGGGTTCCGTCGACGTCGGCCAGAATCATCCGGATCCGGCCGGCCCGCGCCCGCTTCCCCATTACAGCATCTCCGTCCGCCAGAGGTCGTGGAGATGAATGATCCCGTCCACTTTGCCCTTGGGGTTGAGGACAACGAGCGAAGTGATCCGGTTCTGTTCCATGACGTTGAGGGCTTCGACCGCCAGGTCGTTTTTTGCCGCGGTCAGCGGGCGGAGGGTCATACAATCGCCCGCCGTTCGGGCCAGGATCGTCTCCTTGTGCTTGGCGATCATCCGGCGGAGGTCGCCGTCGGTGATGACACCGGCCAGACGGCCGGCCGTATCGACCACGCAGGTCATGCCCAGTCTTTTGGCCGTTATCTCCTCGACCACCCGACCCATCGGCGTCTCCGGCAGAACCCGGGGGACCGCCCGGCCCTTGTGCATCAGCGTTTCGATCCGGAGAAAGCGCTTACCGAGGGCCCCCTTGGGATGGACGGACGCGAAATCCCGCTCGGTAAATCCCTTGCCCTTCATCACCGTGATGGCCAGGGCGTCGCCCAAGGCTAAGGCGGCCGTGGAGCTGGCCGTAGGAACGAGGCCGCTCGGGCCGGCCTCCTTTTCGATTCGGGCTTCCAGGACGATGTCGGAGTAACGGGCGATATGGGAACGGGGCGCCCCGGTGATCAGGATCATTTTGACCCCAAGGCGCTTGATGTAGCCGAGGAGATCGACGATCTCGCGCGTTTCACCGCTGTAGGAGACGGCGATCACGACATCGCCTTCCAGGATCATTCCCAGGTCGCCATGCCCGGCCTCGGCCGGATGGACGAACATCGCCGGAGTGCCGCAGCTGGCCAGGGTGGCCGCGATCTTCCGCCCGACGAGGCCCGATTTGCCCATGCCCAGGACGCTGATTCGCGTTTTCGTTTTACTGAGGAGGTTGACCGCCCGGACGAAGGGCTCGCCGCTGCGATCCCGCAGCGAGGAAACGGCGGCGGCCTCCAGGTCGAGCACTTCCC
>Ga0105099_10002316_pt1 | contig 11373 bp, 9 predicted proteins | sample PPLLak3cmMay2015_2_FD_79138 | JGI IMG/M metagenome (GOLD analysis project Ga0105099, IMG submission 79138) | Freshwater sediment microbial communities from Prairie Pothole Lake near Jamestown, North Dakota, USA - PPLs Lake P8 Core (1) Depth... | ecosystem: Environmental > Aquatic > Freshwater >...
ATTATATTCCGTGAACGTGAAAAGGCACAGAAAAAGATACAGGAATACCTCGAAACTGAGCTTGCCTCAAGAACAAAGGTGGTAATGCTTCAGAAAAGTGTGCTTGAGGCTCAGAACCTCGAGATAACCGACAGTATCAATTATGCCAGGAGGATCCAGTCGAGCGTACTTCCAGACCTGAAAAGGCTTAAGGAGCATTTCACTGATGCTTTCGTGATGTTCTATCCACGCGATATTGTAAGCGGCGATTTCTACTGGTTTGAAAAGCTCAACGATGACAAATTTGTGCTGGTCTGTGCCGATTCAACGGGCCATGGTGTTCCCGGGGCATTCATGTCGATGATCGGCTCGACACTGCTTCAGGATATTGTCTCGCGACAGCATATCACAAAACCTTCAGAGATCCTTACCCTGCTCGACAAGCAGATTTTCTCAACCCTTAACCAGAATCTCGAAGTGGGAGTGTCGAATGACGGAATGGACATAATCGTATGCGAATTCTCCCTTAAGAACAGGCATGTAAGGTTCGCGTCTGCAATGAGGCCGGTTCTTCTGGTGATGGGGGGTGAATCCTATTACATCAAGGGAAACAGGGCATCCATCGGAGGACAGGCTGTGACGGAAAAGTATTTTGATGATCAGGAGTATTATCTGAATGAAGGCGACTCAATTTACATGTTCACCGACGGACTGCCCGATCAGTTCGGCGGTACCGAAGGCAAGAAAATGAAGATCGGCAGGCTTAGGGCATTCATCGAGGAAATACACCATCTTCCCGTTAACGAACAGGAAACAGCCCTTGCGAAATTCTATAATGACTGGAAAGGAGATTACGAACAGGTTGATGATATCCTCTTTATGGGAGTGAAGGTCTGACAGCTCTCACCGTTCCTCATAGATACCCGGAAAGAAAACCGGGATAAGCGAGGTTGAATCGGTATTGCTTATATTCCCGGCCCGGTCACGAACATAAAATTTATATCTTAAAGTATCTTCTTCCGTATAAAAAAGATAGGAGAATTCAACCGCAATCGTGCCCTTCAGGATTTTGTTCTGCCCCAGCCTTTCCATGTACGGGATCCTGAACCCGGTAGGTTTAAAGGGGTCATCATCAGGGGCAGGGATTGTCTTTCCGTTATTAATCCTGTAAAGCTCAACAAATAGATTTATCGTATCAGCTTCCTCTACACCTTCAGGAACAGTAAGGCCCAGATCACCGTCGCCGTCCTCAAAGTAAAATTTCAGCCTACCACCTTTTATTGTGTTGCCGAGCAGGTCAGTTGTGTCAAAAACCGCGAAGCTTGTATATTCGATGTATGGTTCCGGCGGCAAAGTCTCTATCTTTCCGCATGAAGCCGCAGCAATAAGGGAAAGAATAACCATTGTCCGGACAAATATTATCTTCATCGGTTTGAATAATACATCATTTTACACAAAAATCACACCAAAGTAAACTATTTTTTTCTGAAAAATATCCTGACCGGTGCTCCGGAAAAGTCATATTTCTCTCTCATCCTGTTTTCTATGTACCTTTTATAGGGTTCCTTGATATACTGCGGAAAATTGCAGAAAAATGCAAATGAAGGTGTATAAACCGGCAGCTGGGTGACGTACTTTATCTTGATGTACTTTCCGTTTATGGCAGGAGGAGGATTATCATTCACGATTTTGAGGAGAACCTCATTCAGCTCTGAAGTGGATATCTTCCTGTTCCTGTTCTCATTTACCTTACTGACGGTTTCAAGGATCCTGTGGATCCGCTGCTTGTTTGTTGCCGAGATAAACAGTATGGGGTAATCGGTAAAGGGAGCCGTTTTGCTGCGTATCTCCTTTTCTGTCTTCACTGCTGTGTTGTTTTCTTTTTCAATGAGGTCCCACTTGTTGACAAGAATAATCATACCCTTGTTATTCTTCTGAATCAGCGAAATTATGTTCATGTCCTGGGCTTCGATCCCCCTGGTGGCATCAATAAGCAGGAGGCATATATCCGAACTCTCTATCGTCCGTATTGCCCTCATTACCGAATAAAACTCGATATCCTCGCTCACTTTCCCCTTTTTCCTCAGTCCGGCAGTGTCGACAAGAAGAAAGTCGTGACCGAATTTGTTATATCTCGTGTAAATTGAGTCGCGCGTGGTTCCAGCCAATGGTGTGACAATATTCCGTTCTTCCCCCAGAAGTGAATTTACCAGCGATGATTTGCCGACGTTCGGCCTTCCGACTATTGCAATCCTGGGAATCTCGGGTATGGTTTCGGCAGGCTGGTCGGGAAGATCCTTCACAACCTGATCGAGAAGTTCTCCGGTCCCGCTTCCGCTTATGGAGCTGAGAGGAAAATAATCGCCCAGCCCCAGTTTATAAAACTCGGTGGCATCAAGCAGTCTTTGATTGTTGTCAACCTTGTTCACAACCAGTAAGACCTTTTTTCCTGTTTTCCGCAGCAGATCAGCCACCCCGGCATCGAGGTCATGTATCCCAGTGGTCACATCAACCATGAAGAGGATCAGGTCGGCTTCTTCTATGGCGAACAGAACCTGCTTGTTTATCTCCTCCTCAAAAATATCATCAGAAAACCTTACATACCCGCCTGTATCAATAACTGAAAAGTCGATCCCGTTCCAGAGGCAGGTACCATAATTCCTGTCGCGAGTGACTCCGCTTACTTCGTCAACGATTGCTTCCCTCGATTCGGTAAGCCTGTTGAAAAGTGTCGACTTCCCCACATTCGGTCTTCCCACTATTGCTACAATCCTGCTCATGTTTTTAGTATTACCTGTATCCGAACCTCTTCAGCTCCCTTGGTTTGTCGCGCCAGTCCTTTGTGACTTTGACATACATCTCAAGAAATACCTTCTTGCCGAAAAAATCTTCCATGTCGTGACGAGCCTCAGTCCCGGTTTTTTTAAGCTTTTCCCCCTTATGGCCGATAATTATTCCTTTCTGGCTGTCGCGGGTGACATGGATCAATGCTCTTATACGTATGATCTTTTCCTCATCCTTGAAGCTTTCTATCTCCACCTCAGTGGAATACGGGATCTCCTTCTGATAATTCATCAGTATTTTTTCCCTTATTATTTCAGAGGCAAAAAACCTTTCATGTTTGTCAGTAAGCTGATCTTTGGGGAAATAGGGTTCACCACCGGGAAGCTTGCTTATAATTGCGTTTAGAAGAGTATCAAGGTTAAAGTTCTTAAGGGCTGAAACCGGTATTACAGGTGAATCGGGGAACTCCTTTTCCCATTTCCCGGCGGTCCGTTCAAGTTCTTCCTGGTTGCTCAGATCTATCTTGTTTATGGCCACTATAACCGGGATGCCCGATTCCCTTATCCTTTCGGTGTACCCGGTATCATCCCCTGATTTTTCCGTTATGTCGGTCACATACAGGATTACATCCGCGTCAGTAAGGGCAATATTTACGAAACTCATCATCGATTCCTGAAGCTTATACCTCGGCTTCATTATACCGGGGGTATCCGAATAGACAATCTGAAAATCATCCCCGTTGACGATTCCCATTATCCGGTGCCTGGTGGTCTGCGCCTTTGATGTGATTATTGAAAGCTTCTCACCGACAAGGGCATTCATTATTGTTGATTTTCCCACATTGGGATTCCCGAGTATATTTACGAAACCTGATCTGTGACTCATCTTTGCCGGTTAAAATATTCCCCTTTTCAGCATGCTTATCTCCTTGTCCGAAAGGAACCTCCATTTGCCCCTCTGAAGGTTTTTCTTTGTAAGTCCTGCAAAATAGACCCTGTCGAGCTTCTTTACACGGTATCCAAGCTTCTCAAATATCCTTCTTACAACCCTGTTCTGTCCGGAGTGTATTTCGATACCGATCTGAGTCTTGTCATCAGGATCAGCATATGATACAGCGTCGGCGGTTATCATTTCGTCATCCATCTCCACACCTTCGGTGAGAAGTGTAAGATCATTCCTTGTAACCGGTTTATCGAGGAAAACATGGTATATCTTTTTCCTCCTGTATTTCGGATGGGTAAGCTTGCCTGTAAGATCACCATCATTTGTAAGAAGAAGCACACCTGTCGTTTCCTTGTCGAGGCGACCGACGGGGTAGACACGTTCGGTGCAGGCATCGCCAATAAGGTCAATCACGGTCTGTTCAGCATGCGGATCCTCGACCGTGGTGACGTACCCCCTCGGTTTGTTCATAAGGATATAGACCTTTTACTCGGCGCTCAGCCTCCTGTTCTTATACCTGATGTCATCTCCTGCTGAAACTTGTGTGCCAAGGTCCGTAACCTTCTTCCCGTTTACCGTTATCAGGCCGCTGCGGATAAGCTCATCTGCCTCCCTCCGTGAACAGACACCGCTGTGGGCAATAAACCTGTTCAGCCTTATCAGTTCCTCACCTGATTTCCCTGTTTCCGGCTTCGGTCGGGATTTAATTGCCCTGGTCTGCCGTGCGGGCTTTCTCTGTTCCATATAGATTTTTATTCAGGATGCAAAGGTACAATTATTTGACAATATTATGATTTGGGTTAATTTTGCACCTTGGTGACACTTAAATCATAATCCATGCCTTTAATCAAATCAATTTCAGGGATCAGGGGAACTATTGGCGGAAAACCGGGAGAAAGCCTTACACCGGTCGATATTGTAAAATTTGCTGCTGCATACGGAACATGGCTGGGCCGGAGGCACACCGGACAGAAGCTTATGGTTGTGATCGGGCGTGATGCAAGAAGATCGGGTGCAATGGTTAACGCCCTTGTAGTCAACACCCTCCGAAGCCTTGCAATAGATGTTACCGATATCGGGCTGGCAACGACCCCGACGGTTGAAATGGCTGTGACAGGAACAGGAGCAAAGGGAGGTGTCATTGTTACGGCAAGCCATAACCCGGCTGAATGGAACGCACTGAAGCTTCTCAATGAGAGAGGTGAATTCCTGTCGGGAGCCGACGGAAATGAACTCCTTGAAATCGCCGCATTGGAGGATTTCAATTTTGCACCGCTCGACGATTTCGGTTCCTATGTTCATGATGATTCCTGGAGCCGGATCCACATCGACCAGGTCCTGTCACTTGAAATGGTTGACGCCGGAGCCATTAAGGCAGCTGATTTCAGGGTTGCCATTGACTGCGTGAACTCGGTGGGAGGCATTATTGTCCCTGCGCTTCTCCGTTCGCTCGGTGTAAGTAAAATAGTTGAACTAAATACCATCCCCGATGGGAATTTTGCCCATAACCCGGAACCGCTTCCCCAGAATCTCACACACATCTCATCGCTTACAGCTAAGTCGAAAGCTGATGTCGGTTTTGTCGTCGACCCTGATGTCGACAGGCTGGCAATCATATGCGAGGACGGGTCGATGTTCGGGGAGGAGTACACACTTGTTGCAGTATCCGATTACATACTGAGTAAAAAGCCCGGTAACACAGTGTCGAACCTCTCATCCACAAGGGCTCTTAAAGATGTGACTGAAAAGCATGGAGGTCGTTATTTTACTGCCGCCGTTGGCGAAGTGAATGTCGTTGAGGAAATGAAAAAAAGGGAAGCTGTTATAGGAGGCGAAGGGAACGGGGGAATTATTTACCCCGTACTTCACTATGGCCGCGATGCCCTTGCAGGGATAGCCCTCTTTCTTTCTCACCTGGCAAAGAGCGGGATGAAATGTTCCGTGCTCAGAAAAACCTATCCTGACTATTATATCGCAAAGAAAAAGCTTGAACTTCAGGCTGATGTCGATTTCAGCCACATCCTTGATAATGTGCGGAGCCAATTCAGCGATCATGAGATTGACGAGAGGGATGGCATGAGGATCGAGCACAGCCATGGATGGGTGCAGATCCGTAAATCAAATACCGAACCGGTAATGAGAATATATGCTGAAGGAAGGACCGCTGAAGAGGCTGAGAAGCTTGCCGGTGCCGTTATTGAAATTGTTAAAAAAGTCAAATAATCATCTTTTTTTTCATCGCTCCGGAATAAATCAATCAGGATGAGTGTCTTTAATCCGGAAGACTAAAATCCGAAAAACCTTAAAAGATGTTAATTCTTTTATGGATATAGGACAATTAAATACTTTTGCACAAAATTCATTTCAGGAAATTTTAAAAATAATAAAGTATAATCCCGATGAAAAAATCAGTTATCATTGCAGGCGTTGTCGCACTGGCGGCAATAATAGTCCTGATAATGATTGGCAAGGCCGCAAAGAGGAAGGATATAGCCAATCTGTATGTTGAAGCCAAACAAGGTCTGTTTGAAATAGTGGTTTCCACCACAGGCGAGCTTCAGGCTGAAAACTCCCAGGATATAAAGGGCCCCGATTTTACCCAGAGCAGGCAGATAAGGGCAGCTGAGATCAAAATAACTGATCTTGTACCCGAAGGGACCCAGGTCAAGGCAGGGGATTATATCTGTACACTCGACAGGACATCATTCGACAATACCCTGAAGGATGAGATGGAGAGGCTTACAACACAGGAAGCAAATCTCGAGGTCAAGATCCTTGACACTGCTGTTACCCTGAGCGATCTGCGCGACAATATCAAGAATCTCAGATTTTCGGTTGAAGAGGCGAACATCACGCTTGAGCAATCGAAATTTGAGCCGCCCACAACAATCCGGCAAGCCGAGATTGCCCTCGATAAGGCAAAACGTTCACTCGAACAGGCTATTAAGGGATATTCCCTTAAGGTTGAACAGGCAAGGTCGGATATGAAGACAATAAAATTCAATCTTTCGGAACAGCGTCAGAGAGTTTCGGATCTTCAGACTTTACTTTCGAAATTTGTAATTTATGCCCCGTCGGATGGCATGGTTATCTATAAGAGGGACAGGACAAACGCAAAAAGAAAAGTGGGATCATCAATTTCCCCATGGGACAATGTTGTTGCCACTCTGCCAGACATGTCGTCGATGATTTCCAAAACCTATGTGAATGAGATTGATGTAAGCAAGGTTGCCGTCGGACAGAAAGTGAACCTGCTTGTAGATGCATTTCCTGAAAAGTCATATAATGGGGTTGTCACATCGGTCGCAAATATAGGGGAACAGCTCCCGAATGCCGACGCCAAGGTGTTTGAAGTTGTGATAAAGCTCGACGGATCGGATCCAATACTGAGACCTTCAATGACCACGGGCAACCAGATCATCACAAAGACAATTGAAAACGTCATATACGTGCCTCTTGAAAGCGTTCAGCTCGGAGCCGACAGTATTCCGTTTGTTTATACTAAAAAGGGAGCCAAGCAGATTGTTGTTACAGGTGAGGAGAATGAAAACAATGTTGTAATTGAACAGGGACTGGAAGCCGGAGCGATGATTTATCTCAGCACTCCTGAAAACATCGAGAAATTCAAGCTTGCCGGACAGGACCTCATAGCTGTGAACCAGGAACGTGCCAGGGTAAAAAGGGAAGAAGAAAAGAGGATTCAGGAAGAGAATGTCAGGGCCAGCACTCAGGGATTTCCCGGCAGGGAAGGAATGTCACCAGAAATGATGCAGCGCTTTCAGCAAATGAGAGGTAATTCACCTGAGGGCGGTGCAATGGGTGCAGGCGGTCAGGGCGGACAGAGAGACACGGCTGCAATAAGGAGAATGATGCAGAGTAATCCGGAAATGAGGCAGAGGATGCAGCAGAATGGCGGCGCGCGCAGGGATTCAACAATGAGGCGTCGAAATACCGGTGGCCAGCAGGGACAGACACAAACACCTCCTCCGGGAACACCAGAAATGAATCAGAATTAATCTTTAAACACACAGGTTATGTTTAAATTCTTCTTCAGATATTTTCACGACATAGAAATTGCCGTTGAATCAATTGTCTCCAACAAGCTTAAATCAATGCTTACCGCGCTTGGCATTATTTTCGGTGTTGCTGCGGTAATCGCAATGCTTGCCATCGGGAAAGGCGCCAAGCAGGAGATCATGGAACAGATGAAAATGGTCGGGGTCAATAATATCCTTATTAACCCCATAGTGCAGGACCAGAGCTCTTCAAATTCGGAGGATACTGAGAAGCAGACAAAGAAATTCTCACGAGGCCTTAGCATGCTCGATGTGGAAGCAATCCGCGAAACCCTTCCTTCGGTTAAGAGGATCAGCCCTGAGATCTCCTTCAACTCTGTCGCAATGATGAATGGTGTGAAATATACTGCCAAACTGGTGGGAGTTTCAAACGATTATTTCTACCTGTACAATCTTCCGCTTGTCTCAGGGACATTCTTTAATTCCTATCAGGAAGAGAACGGAATCCAGGTATGCATTATCGGGGCAAATATAAGGGCGAAATTCTTCAGCAGGATAGAGCCAATCGGACAATATGTGAAATTCAACGGGATATGGCTCAAGGTAATCGGCGTTCTTCAGAAAACAAATGTCAGCCTGACAGGTTTTGAGGAAAAGGGAGTAAACGTTTACAACGATAACATATACATCCCCATTCAGACAATGCTCCTCAGATATCAGAACAGGGCGCTTGTAAATACTAAGCTTGTGTCGGAAGCCTCCTCAAACATGATGATCATGGGCGGACCGGGAGGAATGGGCGGTATGGCACGCATTGTGGTAAGCAGTTCAGATGCTTCCACCAATGCCGAAACAAATTATAATCAGCTCGACAGGATTGTGGTCCAGGTCAATGAAACAGAACAGCTTAACCCGAGCACTGAAATACTGAGCCGGATGCTCATACGGCGTCATACGAACGTCAAGGATTTTGAGATCACGGTGCCCGAGCTTCTTCTTAAACAACAGGAAAGAACCAAGGATATTTTCAATATCGTGCTTGGAGTAATTGCCAGCATCTCACTGCTTGTTGGCGGGATCGGGATAATGAATATCATGTATGCCTCAGTTATGGAAAGGATAAAAGAGATTGGAACAAGGATGGCCATTGGCGCAAAAAAAATGGATATTGTTGTTCAGTTCCTCTCTGAAGCGGTTCTTATAAGTGTTACCGGAGGTTTCATCGGAATATTCCTGGGATTCGTAATGGCTAAGCTGATCCAGCAGATTGCAGGCATAACGACCATTGTAACATTCTTCTCAATCTTTATAGCTTTCGGAGTATCAGCGGCCGTCGGAGTCGTCTTTGGCTATCAGCCTGCAAAGAAAGCATCAGAAAAAGATCCAATAGAATCATTAAGATACGAATAATTTATTTAAAATGAAGAAGTTTTTATTATTGGCGGCCATAAGTCTGCTGCTGTTCCCGTTTCAGGATTCTTATTCGCAGGAACTAAAAAGGCTCACACTGGATGAAGTGATGCGATTGGCCGAGGATAATTCACCGGCTGCCCTTATGGCAAAGAACAGGTTCCGTGCAAGTTACTGGCAGTACCGTACATTCAAGGCTGAATACAGGCCCTCCCTGACTCTTACCGGAACCACCCCGTATTACAGCACGGCGTTTGAAAGAGTCTGGAACTCACAGGATAACAAATGGGATTATAAATCCACAAACGTGATGCGTAACCTGGGATCCCTTTCACTTTCCCAGAACATAGGCCTTACAGGAGGAACTATTTCCCTCAATTCTGACCTTACACTGGAAAACGATTTCGAAAGGGAAACACGCAACTATATAACAGTACCTATAAGCATTGGCCTGGTTCAGCCATTGTTAAGGTATAACTCACTTAAATGGCAGAAAAAAACAGAGCCGCTTAAATATTCAGCAGCCAAGCAGACTTTCCTTTCAAGCATAGAAAATGTTCATACCCAGGCAGTTCAGACCTTCTTCTCGCTAGCCCTTGCACAGAGCAACAAGCAGATCGCCGAGATGAACTTTGCAAACGCTGATACGCTTTACAAGATCGCACAGGGAAGGTTCCAGCTTGGCACAATAGCTGAGAACGAACTGCTTGAACTTCAGCTTTCGTGGCTCAATACCGAAACAAGCAGGAAAGATGCCGAGATGAACCTGCGCGACAGGGAGATCCGTCTGAAATCATTTCTCGGATTCAACGAAAATGTAAAGCTTGAACTTGTTTTACCAACAGAAATTCCTGCATTGCAGGTTGACCCGGAAGAAGTCCTTGAGCTTGCAAAGGCCAATAATCCCACAATACTCACCCAACAGCTGAATGTTCTTACGGCTCAGAGCAGCCTTGCCCAGGCAAAAGCTGAAAAGGGACTGAATGCAAACCTTATAGCATCTTTTGGTACAAGGGATCAGGATTCCAATTTTGACCTGGCCTATGCCAACTCAAACCAGCAGCAAAATATCAGGCTGGGGATCACAGTACCGATCCTTGACTGGGGACTTGGCCGCGGAAGATACAAAATGGCACAGTCGAACCTTGAACTTGCCCAGGTAACGTCGGATCAGGCCATAGTTGACTTTGAACAGAACCTTATTCTCGATGCCGAGCAGTTCAACCTCCAGAAAGCCCAGGTTGCAGTTGCTGCCAAATCAGATACAGTAGCTATGAGGATGTATGAAGTTACAAAACAGAGGTTCCTTATAGGCAAAATTGCAATCCTTGAGCTGAACAACGCCGATACAAAGAAGGACCAGAACAGAAGGCAATATATCCAGGCTTTGCAGAACTACTGGAACTACTTTTACAATATGCGCAGCCTTGCCCTGTTTGATTTCGTCAACAGGAAGCCTCTCGAAACTGAGTTTGAGAAACTTCTTGAATAAGAGGAAAAATAGTCATTTTTTGAAATAGAGGCTGTCTCAAAAATCGTTATTCGATTGTTTTTCCTTTGTGTCCTTAGTGAATGCCTTTGAGTCCTTTGTGGTAAAATCCTGAAATCCTTAACCACAAAGGACACAAAGGACATCACAAAGTCGCACAAAGGGCTTTTGAGACAGCCTCATTTTTTATAAATGTTTTTTACAAAAAATTAATATCTTTGCGCCTCGATTAAGAATATTCAGAAAGAATCACGATAACCCAAAAAGAGAGAAATGCAAAACAAAGCAGCTATTATCATTCTGGCAATTGCTCTGGCACTGGTTTCAATTTATCAGCTTTCGTTCACAGGAGCAACCTATAAAGTCAGGAAAGATGCCCGCGAATACGCAAAAGGTGACCTGGTAAAACAGCGCAAGTACACTGATTCAATCGCATCATTGCCCAAGGAAAAATGGAGTTACCTTGGCAACACTTTCAAAGAGGTCCAGAAAAAGGAGATGAATCTCGGCCTTGACCTTAAAGGCGGAATGAACGTGATACTTGAAGTATCTGTTGAAGATATTCTGAAAGCCCTTTCAAACTATAATCCCGACAAGACCTTCACCGAAGCTATGGCCCGCACAAAGGTTCAATACCAGACCCAGGCCGGGGCCGATTATCTGACGCTTTTCGGAAGGGCATTCCAGGAAATCGATCCAAATGCAAAGCTGGCTGCCATCTTCGGAACCGTTGAACTAAGGGACAGAATCAAT
>Ga0105099_10002320_pt1 | contig 11363 bp, 19 predicted proteins | sample PPLLak3cmMay2015_2_FD_79138 | JGI IMG/M metagenome (GOLD analysis project Ga0105099, IMG submission 79138) | Freshwater sediment microbial communities from Prairie Pothole Lake near Jamestown, North Dakota, USA - PPLs Lake P8 Core (1) Depth... | ecosystem: Environmental > Aquatic > Freshwater >...
CATCATTGATAAGAGTAACAGATTCCTGGTAATTCTTTTCATAATTAGATTCACTCATATGGATGTTCCGTTCTTTTATTATATCTAATAGTTTGATAATTCCAAATGTAATACATATTAATATACTTGGCAATACACAAACTACAAAGACTAACAAATCATTTTCCATGAGATATCTCTTTAATCTTGTTGAAATCTAGTAATACTCTATCAGCATCCTCTATATGTGGGAAGAGATTCTTCTCACAATCGGGATATGGACAGAGCATGAGATTACCTGATTTGACTTTGTCGTCTTTTGTTATCTTTATTTCTCTACCACAATTAGGACATAAATATGATAGATTTATTGTGCTCATCTTTTATATCCTCCTTAGATTCTTCTGGTTTTAACTTCTTCTTAGGCTCTGATTCTTTCTTAGGTATGTCTGATATACCACAGATGATTCTATATCTCTGACATTGTATAGTGAGATACATAAGAATTAATAAACCAAAGAAGAAGACTAACATTTTATATGTTGAATCGAATGGTATTGTTGCTAGATATGTAAGCCCACCTAATAATAGTATAGTTACCGTGAGATATATGATGTGTCTATTTCTAGCCTTAAGCATTCTAAATGCTTCACACCATCCATCATACGATGAATCTGGGTTCTTATAGAATCCTATTAACCATACAAGTAATAAGGTTATAACAATTCCCAATATTGTTATTATCCCTATCCCATAATTATAAGATGGATACGTAACTAATACATCCATATATGATTCCTCATGATAGCGTGGAGGACGAGATGTGCAGGGTTTAGGACATCCTACACATCTTGTGTCTTAGCGTTTGTCTTAACGGCTTCCACGTCTCCGACCTGTTCGGTCGGCTTTGGTTGATGCTGGTGTTGAATTTGGTTTACCTAACTGGAGACATTTAAATCCACCTTTCTCTGTCTCCTCAAATCTGTTGTCACCACGGAGTGCTCGTCTGATTCTACCTGCTTGTAGACCAGTCTCTTCTACAATAGAATCTACACTTCTGGTTGTCCATCCCACTTCTTTATGTGAGAGTTGGAATACTTCCATCATTACTGTCTCTATTGGAATCTCATTGATGTTCCTATTCCCTGGAGTCCACATGAGTCTCCCTTCTTCCATTGGTATGTAGAGATAGAAGCAATCATCATGATTCTTTGCGATGCTTGAGAGTGTGACTGTTTGATTAGCCCCACCTACTGTTTTACTGAGAGTTACCTCTTCTCCTTTAACTCCCGTAACAAAATAGAAATCCCATTTAATGACACTTTTAGTATCTGTGCCTTCATCATATGCGATTCCTATAATGTCTCCTATTTTAATATCTTCGTCTAAGAGGTCTTGCAAATCAAGTTCCTCGGATTGTCCTTTCTTAATTTGTTTCTGTGCCATAAGCACTCATTCTCCTATATATTTTAGTTATCCTAATCAAGTTTGGAATTCCATCTCTTGTTTACAGTGTGGACATTTAGGTTCTTGATACTTCTCTAAGTCTCTGTAAAATGCTTTAGGTTCTGACCATGATATCTTGTCACGGTCATCCAAGAGTTTAATCTCTGCTGGTGTGAATCCACACCCACATACTGTGCAAACCCATTTACCTGCTTCACCGAATCGTTTACTCATTTAACTTCCTCATTCTTAATTCTAAACTCTGAAATCTGATGTAATAATATACAGCTTCAGGAACTAATACCTTTAGTTGCTTCCACCAATATACATCGTGTTCACTCTTGGACATTACTTCTCTAGTTCTAGTCCCAGTAATAGATGCACCATCTCTCTTGGTAATCTTGAATCCTTCTACTTTATCTCCACGTTTCTCAAAGAGTTTACGAGTATCAGGATTGTTAGTTACAACCACATCATACTCACCGAAGATTTCATTACAGAAGTCTGCCCATCTATCCCAATGATTTATATCTGGGATAGGAACTATCTTATAGTTATGGATATTAACTTCTGATAATGCTAAGGTTATCATCTGATATCTTTCTACATATGTAAAAGGATTCCTTAAAGTATGAGAACATTGAGCAGAACATAGTCCTATCACAACTTCATCATACTTCTCGGCAAGTCCTTTGATGATATTAAGATGTCCCATATGGAAGGGTTGAAACCTACCAAGATATAATGCTCTCATTCTTATTCCTTCACAGGTTCAGTCCTGTATTCTACTTCACATTGATATGGACAGTTACCAAAAGCATAATCTACATTATCTTTGATAGATTCTAATTTACCTTTAGGGTGTGTAATAAATATTATGATTACTGTTCTCTCACTAGGCATATAATATTCTCCCTAACTATCCTGTTTGATTATTCTGATTATCGAATTAACTTCTTGACTGTTGTTTGCATTCATTAGTTTCTCTACTGTATCTGATAAGAGATATGTAGAACTAACACTACATGCATCCTTATTATCATACCCATCATATGTTGGTTTCTTAATCTTATATTTAGATAATGATTCTTCTAGTATTCTGAAGATGTTGTTTCTCTCTCCAGAATACACACTACGTTTATCAAACCGATATGGGTCAGATAAGTATGCCTTAAGTCCTAATGCGTATCTAAGATTAAGACCTTTAATCTTATTGATATCATCTACTATCCCACTATTCCTTGCTACTGGGAGTAGATTGTGGTTTGAATTGTTATGAGATATCTTAGAAGCGAACATCCAAGCTAAGTAGTATGACATATGATAGTTCTTAATCAGAGCTAACATATTCTCTACAAACCCAGGTTCTTCGCTCATCACTCGTATAGTGGTTAGATATATGTATATTAAAGATGGTGATAGATTCTTCTCATCTAATTGAAATACATACTTGTTCTCTTTAATATCTGATTCTAAGATGTAACTTGGAAGAGCATGATTCTTGATGGATATATCAATCCACTCTACTCGTTGTTCGTATGGAGTGCAGGATGTGTTATTACCAAATATGTATACCATTCTATTATATGTTTTCTGCATTCCATTTATAACGTGTGGTAATTCAGAGAAACATGCTGTGATACCATTCTTTGTAAATGTAGATATCTCTTCCTTGCTTGGAACTTTAGTTGACTCTGATTTATAGAGATAGAAACGAATACACACACTTCGACCCAAGTGTGGTTTAACATCTTTACCAAACTTAGGTTTCGAGTTATCTTCTTTAGGAGTTATAACTTCTGATTTTCCAAACATGGTATTGGTAACCTCTTATGTTGGGATTTAATAACTTTATCTATGACTATTTTCAAATCCTTTTGATTGATTGACTGTTTAGAAATCCCAAATTGTAATTGGGTATGACTACAAGTATTTTGTATTCCATGTTCCCCATACTTACCAACTAAATCTAAATAATTTAGGATTTTGTCTAATCGTTTGTATGACATTCCTATCTCACCTTCATCTGTTTGACCTTCCCATAAGCCAGCAGATGGAGCTTTATCTATAATACATTTAGGTATCCCTAGATACTTAGCAAACTCAAATAGCTCTGTCTTATAGAGATGTTGGATAGGTTCTAAATCACAAGCACCATCACCATACTTGGTGAAGTATCCTATCTTGTATTCTGATTTGTTAGTAGTTCCGATGACTAAGTAGTTCTTAAGATTAGCTATGGTATAAAAGATAACCATCCTAGACCTAGCCATGAAGTTACCTCTGGAAATGTTAGTATGTTCTTCAAATCCATCACCAGAATAGAATAGAATTGGTATCTGGTCTAAATGGATTTCTTTCCAGAACTGTGGGCGACTTACATAATCACATCCACAGAGTTCCATTAGTTCTTCTTCTGGGACACTATGCCCATGACTTGGAATACATATAGCGAATACATTACTCTTACCTAGTGCTTTGATACAAAGTTTATATACTATTGCACTATCAAGTCCACCAGATAATCCTAAGACTACTCCTTTAGTTCCAGTAGTCTTTACCTTATTACGTATGAATTCTATGATTCGTTCTTCTTCTTTCTTCCAATCCATACTGCCACCTTGATATATGCTTTTCTATACCATGGAGTTCTTCTCCATAGATAATTTAATAGTGCTTGTTCATTCTTCATTGGATAACTCCTTCAATGCTTGTTTAACAGTAATTAAATCTGCCCCTTCAGCATACATCATCTTGAGTGCTATGTGAGTCTTACCTTCATTGATTCCTTTGATAGCATCCTTAATTACTTTAACTTTAATACCTTCTTTCAAGAAACCCATGACTGCATCTTTAACACAGTATTCTGTAGCTACTCCAACTACATACACCTCAGTTATATCCATCTTTTCTAAAACGAATCGTATGTGTGGGTTAGTGAATACATCTGTTGTTTGTTTCTCAAATGCTAAAGCACCATTAGAACCCATAGATTTGATGAACTCTATGATGTCACCATATGGAACTTGTTCAAAGTCTCCGTATGCTGATACTTTATTAGGAATATTTATCACTTTAAGATTAATAGCAAGACTATCAATAAGTTTCTGTCCCTCTGTTTTGTTCATACAATGTAACTTCTTAATGGTTTCTGTAATCTCTCTATCAGTTATGAAGTGTCTATCTTTACTCATGAGCATAGGAATTTGGTTATCTTCACAAGCATAAACAAGTTTAAGAATATCCTCAACAATATCTTGGGCATGTGGAACTGGTAGTTCACCATGTTCTTTAACGAAACTCTTCTGCATGTCTACTATAAATAATGCTTTGGTCATTCTATCTTCCTCTTTATATTGAATGTGTCACAGAGTAACTTAAGATACTCTTGGTCATTACACATCTGTTTACCTAAACTATCAGATATCTTTGCTACTGGTTTACCTTTACACTTAGTCATCTTAATAACTATTTGTAATGGTTGGATACCCACATCATTAGTTAAGTCTGTTCCCCATCCAAAGGATGTATTGAGTTCTTTATACTTATTGTTAAGTCTCATTATCTCATAAACATTAAGTCCATCGGAATACACATAGTTCTTCTTTCTATAATCTATACTCCATTTCCTATAATGTTCTATGACTTTCTCTGTCCACTCATCAGGACTACCACTATCATGTCGTAACCCATTATATAATAAACACATGTTTCCATCGAAGTCTCTGAGAAACGCATCTATACCTAGAGTATCTGTTAGAGCTATTCCATATCTTCCCTTATATACATTGTGCCAAACTTGTAAACTCTTGTATATAGAATCTCCTAACCAAGTTGATAATCTTTGCATGGCTTGTTGATATTCATGTGCCATTGTTCCTTTAGCATCCCATCCATATTTCTTAGCAAAGTAAACATTAGAAGTTCCTAAGAAGTTCTTCATGTTATACTTCTTAACTTCACTTAATAGTTCATCTTGCCATCTGAAACTATATCTTCTACGAGAACCGAAGTCTATCCAGTTAGCACCATCTTCTGCTAACATCTTTAGCTTCTCTCGTAATCTATTCATTCCAATACAATAGTTATAGAAGGGAATACCACATATCTCTTCACTTTCCTCAATCTTAAGGTGTTGCTTCATGCTATGTAGTTCTGATATAGTTGCTAGTAATGGAGTCTCCCATAGGATAGCAGTTCTTATTCCACCTCTGATTGTTATTGCAAGAGGTGTCTTGTAATCTCCACCAGTTATATGAACTTGCTCTGGTCTGAATCTATAGTCTTTAAGGAAATCTAAATAAGCATCGTCTTCAAAGTATTTGAATAAGTAATTCACATCATCATTAGAGAACCTTAATCTAGCCATAGATTCTACTTGATGTTGAACTTCTTCTCCTATGTTAAGTAAAGGTATTCCTTTAGTTCTATTCCTAAATTCATACTCAACTTGAAAGTTTGAGAATGCTTTGAAGAATAGATATTGCATACTGAACTTATAGAAGTCTGTATCTAATGGTGATTGTATTATTGGTTTCATAGTTTAATCTTCTTAATCTTCTGGAGAGCTTCCTTCTCGTTCTCAATAGCATGGAGAATATCAAATACTTTATCTGACCATCCAGATATCAGATACACATCATTGCTTTTAATACTTACTGGAGTGTTACCATGACCTGCTAAATCAAATAGAATCAGTTTAGCTGATGGACATATCTTTTTATATACACTCCATAGTATAGCATACTGACCGAATGAATCTCCATCTGAATCCCACATCTGATTATCTGTAAAGAACATGAGTCTATCCATCTTAATATTATTGTCAATGAGATACTCCAATACTCTGTATCCATTGGTTGAGTATCCAACTTCCCCTTCTATTGAATAGAGTTTAGTTAAGTTAGATAAGATAGCTTTCTGTGACATTTGTTTTGTCTTCCATGTATCACCAAAGATACCAGTGATAACATTCTTACATTTAGTTTGTAGTAACATTGCTAATACTAATCCAATATCATAGTTGGAGACTGTAGATTTAGGACTGATAGTTTGATACATTGAACCAGATACATCACATGCTAACAATACAGATGTATCGTAATCATATCCTTTGAGATTCTCTACTGATGCTAAGATAGCATCTTCTAATGCATTGAGAATCATAGGTGTATGTGGACTCTTGCATGGTTCTCGTTCTGCTAATAGAGTCATAACATAATGATTTCTTTGTGGTCTATCTGAACTTAACTCTCTATATGCAGATACGAATCTGAATGGAAGTTGTTTAGATTTCTTAACTTCCTCTGGGTCACTCAATCTTTTACATACTTGGATGAGATACGGAACTTCTACATTAGAGTTAAGAATATTCCTAAGGTTTCTAAGTAGAGCCATGTATCCAAGTTTACCTGAATCAATGAGTTCTTCCCACTTCAATTTGAATGCTTGTGCTTTAGCTTCTGGAGTTTCATACTTCTTCTGTCCAACTTCACTCAACTCAACTTCCCATGTGTAAGGTGTTGATAGAGTATCAGTTGCTATCTTCTTATAGAGTGCTGTCTCCTTTTTATTCTCTGGTTTTGGGTGACATAAGAACATAGCATCCCTAAGTTTTACTTCCCCATTCCGATTGTATTTAGCGAACTGATACTCATCAAACTTGTGGAATGCTTGAGCCACTCCTAGTTGAATCTGTTTAGATAACTTACAGAGTTTCTTATCTTGACCAAAAACTTTCTTAGTATTACCTGAGTTAAGGTGTTGGTAATATGCTAACATCTCTGTAATCTCATCAGCTCTCTGAATAACTCTAGTTGTAAGTTTACTTATAAGTGAATCACCTGAATGTATCCTTGCTAGTTCAGATATTAATACCATAGGAACTGACCTAAGATACATCTCTTCTCTAGCATATACAGCTAATTGTGCTACGAACATTGGATTAACTTTACCTATCAATCCTCGTAGTCTTACTACAAAGTCATCTTCTGATTCATAGTATTTGCTACTCATTGCTGTAGTGCATACAGCAGAGTAGAGTTCTGTTTCAGGGTCTAACTTATATGCTTTGTCTCCTTCAGCATTTGCAATTATATCTATTCCTTTAGAGGTTTTGTTATATCTCGCCATCTAATTCACCTTCTTAGTTAAATGTATGTGGTCGGGAGAAAGGTCGATATGAGAGATTTTCATTCCAAGCGAAGTATCTCATATCTACGCAACCCGAGTGGACAGGGCAGGATTCGAACCTGCGACCTTCTCGTTAGCAGCGAAGGAACTCTCATCTACGTCACCTATTGCTAGGGAGATGTGCGATAAGAGAACTTTTTGACGCTCTACCAGGCTGAGCTACCTGTCCATATTAAAAAATGGAATATGTATGTTACTATGATATTGTAATGCCCCAAAATGTTCATCATCATCTGAATAGAGAGTTCCATCTTTTCTGATAGATGCACCCCACCAAACGATACCATGTGAACCTGTTGATGGGCATCCATGTTTAGCAAACTCTTTGAAAGATTTAAATATCCTTATAGCTTCTTCATCTGAGGATGCTTTGAATGGCATGGTTCTACTAGCATATCCTTCAGTATCAAGGTCAGATAGATGGGCATAAACATAATATGTTTTATCATCCTCATCATATTCTAATGAGTATGTTGTTCTACATGGATAATCTTTATGTCCATCTGATACTGTAAATTCATATTTATCAAATTTACCCATATCATTACCTACTTCTTAAGTTAGTATCTATTCCTAACTTCTGAATCATCTTTGCGATTTGTTCCCAGATACTATGGTCTATTCTTTCCACTTTCTCTGGGTCATACTCTCTTGATATATCACTATGGTCTTTAAGAGAATTGTAGAATGATAAAGCACTGAAGTTGTATCTATGATAAAGACTTAATAGTTCTTTCTTGCTTGTAATCTCTATGATTACTGGTTCATCCAGTCTATCGAGTCTTTCTTCAGTTAACACTTCTTTTGGTTTAGATTTAATGTATATCTTCATACGTAACAACTTCTATATTGAAATGGTGAGGGGCGTTAATCGTAAAGAGACTTTGTTTGCAGCGAAGTAACTCTCTACTACGGCACCCTCTAGTGGGTAGAGCTGGATTTGAACCAGCGATATCCAATTCCAGCGAAGTAACTCTTATATACGACACTCCTTGCGGAGGTGAAAGTCTATAAGAGACTTATAGATTGGCGTCTTACCAGGCTAGACCATCTACCCATACTGGGAGTGAAGGTCGATTAGAGACTATGGAATTAGGCATTCGAAGTAACTCTAATCTACGACATCCCAGATGAATCCTAATGGTAAACTACGTTGAAAGGGTAGTTCGTGCGTCTACGTGCCTGCAAATGCCCTTTAAACGCATTCTTATGCAGTATGGTAGACTAGTATTGGTAATATGTAAATGAAAGATAGTTAATGAAGAATCCAAATAAGATAGCAAATGGCACTACTAAGATAAGAAATGCTATATGAATATTGATTGCTAGATATAATATAGGAATTGCACCTATCAAGAACATGGTTATTACATAGAGTAGTATTTGTAGATTGAAGATTAACCTCTTGTAATCCATACATTCAAGTCGGTTCTTTAAATACTTCCAGTATCCCATTCAAATCAACCCACCTTCTGCATATTTAAGTTTACAATGGTCATCAGGTTCACAATATGGATGTTCATCATTTGCTTTAAACATCGCACACTTATTACCCTTATGATATGGACACTTAGGTTTCTTAACCATGACTCCTTTTAATCTGATTTGATAAGTAGTGACTTTACTACGATGTGTATGACAATGAACACAATCCCAAATAAGTGGTCGATGGTGTCTATCTTCTATTCGTAAATCAGAAAGTGGAATCTCTCTACCACAATCTTCACAATGAACATGTTCTTCCATGTTACTCATCTCATTCCGTATCGTTCCAAACCAGTTTACAATTCTTAGTTAACTCTTGAAGATACCCAATCATTAATTCTTCTTTATGGGTTTTTGCATGAAATATTGCTCTCTTCCTTTCAGCCTCATGGAAATCATTTATATACTTATTTAAAGGAGTCAAGAGTTTAATATCACATTCAGAAGCGTATAAAGAGAACTTAACTGTGGATTCTATTTTATATTTTCTTAATACCCCAGCTTCTCTCTTCTCTTCAGATTGATAGAATTCAAGATACCAAATCTCTTCCAACCCTGATTGATTTGTTGAGGTTCTTAATATAACATGATGAGTGTTATCTAACTTTAATTCGTATTTATCTGATTGAATAGATACTAAGTTGTGTTTATTCTTATAGATTAGTTTTAAGAGTTTACTCTCATACACTTCGTTCATCTTCTACAACTCCCTCTTCGTATCCATACTCTGTCTTAGTTTCACATATAGAACATACTGATTTGTGTCCTGAACCTGATACTATATGAATTGTTTTGTGACCACAGGTGTCACATTGTTTGTTTACATCTGGCATTTATATCTTCTTGGTGTAGATTCGTATCTTGTTCTGTGTTCTGGAGTTCTTGAATTTATCTACACAAGTCCATCCAGCTTTCTCTATTGATTTAATCTCTGCTTCATTATCTTCTCTAACTGTGGATATCATCATAGAGTATCCAAGAAGTTTACTGACTTGTTCCTTTATCAACTGGAACTTACCAGATACTCCTAATTTTCTATATGGTTTACCCACTTCTGTCTTTGTGGATACCACACAACCACAGCAGTTAATCATTTGAGTTAATGTGAACTCACTTCTATCTTCCCATTTATTAGTTCCAATAGGGTATATAGTGAATGTGAATGTTCTACCGAATTGACTACGATGAATCTCAAACACATGGTTTGTGAACACATCTAATAGATTCTTCTCACAGATATCTCTTACTGTATCATAGAGCTTCTTATCAAATTGTGTCTTGTCTTTTATCACTTGTTCTCTTGTGAGTTGATAACATCTCATGTGTTCTTCAATCTCTTTCTCTGACATCTCATCATCGTAATATCTGTAGACTCTAACTGGTTCACTCACTGGCTTAATTATATTACCAACTACTTTCTCTTCCTTTACTAATACCATTGTTACACTTCCTTCTCATGGTATAACTCATCTTGAGTCGGACCATCCTTCTTATCTTTAATCAATATCATAATCCTAATCCACCATACAAGTATCAGAAGTTCTTTCTTCTCTTTTCCAGATTCTCTTGCCACAGAATGGACAGTAATCTATAATGTTATTGGAGTTATGTAAATGTATATGACCATCAGTAGAAGAATATAATCCTCTATTACTATATGAACTATAAGTTGAAGTGGGTGGTCTAGTTAATTCTTCTTTCATTCTACGACAACAGTATCCTTTAATCTTTACATCATCATAGACGTGTGTTCTTTGTGTTTTGATAAGAGTTGTCTCCCCAACTATATCATCATCATCCGTATTCTTGCGTGGTTCTTCCTTCTTAAGTCTTGGTAACTTCATATACACACCTAGTTCCTAAACAACCTGCATTTGTTGTGCATCCTTCTTTACACATCATAATTTTTAAATGAATGTAATGGTGATAACAATCTTCTCTACTACACTCTTTAGCCTTTGGACAAATGACTTTATTTGATGTTCCTTTTATTATGATTCCTCTTGTCTAATCTGTCTACTTCTGTTCCTTTCTTTTAATGATTCCCCTAAGCAAATCTCCTTCAGATATATTATACTCAGTGGATACATTCTCTATCTCTTTCTTCACTCGTTTAATATATTTAACTTCACGTTTGAAATTAGGTTTACCTTCATCAGTTTGTTTTAGTCTTAAGTCCTTTGCTTTGTCATGTGGATATGATGTTGCTTTAGTTCCTAATGCTTCTACATGTTGGTCATGTCTTACTTGACCAAGATTAC
>Ga0105099_10002321_pt1 | contig 11361 bp, 8 predicted proteins | sample PPLLak3cmMay2015_2_FD_79138 | JGI IMG/M metagenome (GOLD analysis project Ga0105099, IMG submission 79138) | Freshwater sediment microbial communities from Prairie Pothole Lake near Jamestown, North Dakota, USA - PPLs Lake P8 Core (1) Depth... | ecosystem: Environmental > Aquatic > Freshwater >...
ATAAATCACTCAAGGGCCACAAAGAGGTGAAACAGGCAGCCAGGTTTCCTGATTCTCCCACCGTGGCAAAGTTTAAGGAGCTTGAAGCTTATATAAACACTTCAGAATTCAAGGCAAAAAAAGCAATGAAGCCGATAACCTTCAAGGATTCGGAGGAATATACCAGGCTGATGGATTATAAGACAAAGAAAGCCTCAGCAGAGATCAAAGGCTTTTACAGCTTCAAGAACTCAAAGGAGTATGCGAACTTCCGTAAGGTTGACGGGTCAACAATGTTCTCAAAATATGAGGAGCTAAAGGCTTACGTTGCCTCGAAGGAATTTACAGAGAAAAAGAGCTACCTGCTAGATAAAAAAAGGTTTGAGAAGACTGAGGAATTTGCCCAGTTGAAAGAATTTGAGACACTTAAAAAGAGTGCCGACATTGTCTGGTATTTTAAGGTTAAGGATTCAAATAAATTCGACTCACTTAAAAATCGTGAGCTAGTTTTCAGTGAAGAGTTTGAGGGGTCAGGAATTGATGGCAAAAAATGGATAACAACCTATTTTTGGGGAGAAAAACTTCTTAAAGACAGGTACTCTCACGAATCAGATCTGCACTTCCACACAGAAAAGGGGAATCTTGAGGTCAGGAATTCCGTTCTTACAATAACAACCAAACCGCAAAAAACCGAGGGGAAATTCTGGTCTCCGACAAAAGGTTTTGGCAAGAAGGAGTTTTCCTATACCTCAGGTATGATAAACACCGGGAATAGTTTCCGCCATAAATTCGGGACTTTCAGTGCCAAGATAAAACTTGACAACACATCAACGAAAAATGCTTTCTGGCTTTTAGGAGACAGAATCACTCCACATATTGATATCTGCCGCGCCTCAAAGGGCAAAGTTGTTTTTGATATCTTCCGGTCGGAGAAATCTGTAGCCAGGGATTCCATTTCTTCAAAATATGCCGGCGAATTCTACATCTTTACACTTGAATGGACTCCCGATAAACTCGTCTGGAAAGTCAACGGAGAAGTAGCCTTTGTACAAACCGGCAACATTCCCCAGGAGCCAATGTATATATCGCTTGCCGGAGGAGTTGATTCGCCCATCAGCACAATCTCAAACATGGAGGTTGACTGGATAAGGGTGTATAAGACGACATAACGACTTAGCGGCGACAGGCTGCAGGCTGCGGGCTGCGGGCTACAGGCATCAAGGCGCCAGGGCAACAAGGCGACGGGGCAACAAGGCGACGGGGCAACAAGGCACCAAGGCGACAAGACCTTGAAGCTACAAATGCATTTAACCAGCACCCAGTACCCAGTACCCAGCACCTAGCACCCAGAACCCAGTATCTTGTAACTTTCTCCCACACTTTCCCGTCTTAGTATTGAGTAAAGTTTTTAATGACAGTAAAAGAGTACAATAAGGTCGTTGATGATCATGCCGATGCATTGTACCGGTTTATCCTTAAGAGCGTAAAGGACGGAGACCGTGCAAACGACATCGTGCAGGATTCTTTTGAAAAATTGTGGCTGAATGTTGCTGAGATTGATGCAGGCGTTGCAAAATCATGGCTGTTCTCGACAGCCTATCATAAAATGATCGACAACATTAGGAGAGAGTCGAAAATGGTTCTGACAGAATCGTACGATGAACAGAGTCTTACTCATGATGGATCGTACAGCGACCTGAGAGAAATTCTTAACATTGCTCTGGACAGGCTGCAGGAACAGCAGAAAACAGTAATTCTGCTCCGTGACTACGAGGGTTACAGTTATAAGGAAATTGCAGAAATAACAGGATTGACCGAGCCGGTTGTAAAGATAACAATTTACCGGGGCCGGATGGAATTAAAGAGATTTATCGGGAAAATTGAAGTTGTTGTATAAGGTAAGATGGATAAAGGAAAGAGTCAAATAAAAGACCTGCTTGACAGGTACTTTGACGGACTTCTCAACAATGAGGAGACCGGTGAACTCTTTAGGCTGGTTAACGAAGGTTCTTATGCCCTTGAAGACCAGATTTCAACACTCCTTCCTCCTTTGAGCCCCGTTGAGGTCAGTTTCCCTCACAAAAACAGACTTCACAAAAGTTATTCAGATTTAGACGAGACGCAATTCGAAACACTCTGTATCGCTGGAATTGAAGGAGACCTTTCCCCATCGCAATGGGAAGAGATAAAAAGTGTTCTGGAATCCGATCCCGAAAAAAACAGGGTTTATGAATCATACAAAAAAATCCGGCTGGAACCTGAAACAATGGTTTATCAGGGCAAATTCAGGCTCAAGAAATTGACTGCTTCGGTCCGGATAATAAGGCTGGCAGCAATTCCGCTAAGCATAGCAGCATCTATAACTATCCTGATAACGGCGTTAAACTTCTTTGGCAGACCTGCTGAAGAAACCATCCGCCCGGACATACTCGCAGAATCAGGGAATATACAAGTTGTCGAAAAACAGGCTTCAATGAATAATATAAGTGAGGTTAGGATACAAAATACTGAACAAAAAATCTTCCCGGGAAAGGTAATGAATGAAGAGGCTCAATCGGTTATCAACAGTACCGGACACGGCTTTATCAAAGCTAAAGAAGTTATTGAAATTGTACCGGAAAGAACTTCTATGCCGGAACCGGTAATTATGGCAACTGAAATTCCATTTACAGGCCTGGCCATGACTACAGACAAGCTTGCAGAAGTCATTTTAACCGATCCCCTGCCGTACGAACGTCCTTCTATCAGGGAAACAATTGCTTCCGGTTTCCGTGAAAAACTTCTTGGAGAAAAAAGCCCCGACAGTTCACCCTTAAAGGGTTATGAAATAGCAGGGGTCGGTATAAATGGAATTAATAAGCTTCTCGGATGGGAAATGGATCTCCAGGCCCGAAAAGAAGTAACCGGCGAAGTTAATGCACTTGCATTCAACTCCAGATTGATTAAGGTTCAGACTCCTGTAAAGAGGGCCTCACCTGATGAACAATAATTCCTCGTACCCTGATGGGTGGTCGGCATTATTCCTCTAATGCCCAGAATGCCGTTTTTATTATCTTTGTACTTATTCTTAGGTCATTAGAAAACATACAGTCATGTTATCAGGCAGAGAGAGAAGGAGGTACGAGAAACAGATAATGCTTCCCGATATCGGTGAGAAAGGTCAGGAAGCAATCAAATCAGGCAAAGTCCTGGTTGTGGGAGCCGGTGGGCTGGGCTGTCCTGTACTGCAATACCTTTCTGCTGCCGGGACGGGATACATTGGTATCGTTGAGTTCGACCTTGTAAACGAAACAAATATCCACCGGCAGATCCTCTATGGAAGCAAGGATATCGGGAAACTTAAGTCGATAATTGCCAAAAATATACTTGAGAAATTAAACGACCTCAATTCTGTTGAAATATTCAACCTCCGACTGACTGATGCAAATGCGGTAAAACTGATATCCTCATTTGACATAGTTGTTGATGCAACAGATAACTATGAAGCCCGTTATACAATCGATTCTGTTTGTGCAGAACAGGGAAAACCTATGATTCACGGGGCTATTTACAAAAATGAGGGGCAGGTTACTGTATTTAACTATAAAGGTGGTCCCTCGTATAGCAGTTATAATCCCTTTGATGGGAACAAACTTAAAAACCCGGCTCCGTCTGAAGTTGGTCTGTTTGGGATGCTGCCGGGAGTAACCGGAACAATTATGGCGGCCGAAGTAATAAAAATTATGACTGGTGTCGGAGATGTTCTTTCGGGCAAAGTCATGATATTCAATATTATGAACAACACTTTCAAAACCATCAGTTTAGGTTAAGAAGTGAGGAGGGGCGCGGTCAGAAAACGGATATTCTAATTAATAAACTTCATAATATGAGACTCTTACTTATTAGCAACTCAACAAATGCAGGAGAAGAATATCTCCGCTATCCCATGAATAACATGAAACAATTTCTGGGAACAAAACCGGTTAAAGCTCTCTTTATACCATATGCAGCGGTAACCTTTTCATTCGATCTTTATGAGGAAAAGGTAAGAACCCGGTTTCTTGAAATTGGTCATGATTTAGTTTCAATTCACCGTTTCAGTAATCCTGTAAAGGCAGTTGAAGAGGCAGAAGTTATTGTTATCGGAGGTGGCAACACCTGGCAACTTCTCAAAATGATTCAGGACAATAAACTGGCAGATCCAATCATAAAGAGAGTAAAAAGCGGCGCCCCCTATATAGGTTGGAGTGCCGGCTCGAATCTTGCCTGCCCCACAATCAGAACAACGAACGATATGGCAATTGTCGAACCATGTTCATTCAAGTCATTTGGCCTGATTCCCTTCCAGATCAATCCGCACTATCTTGATGCCAATCCTGCAGGCCATGCAGGGGAGACGCGCGAGCAGAGAATTGAGGAGTTTATTGAGGTTAACCCCGGATTATACGTGGTTGGCCTGCGGGAAGGGACAATGTTGCTGATTGAAGAGGGGAAAATGAAGCTGATTGGCCCAAGAAAAGCCCGGATATTTCTCAGGGGCAACACACCTGCTGAAATGAATGAAAGTGACGATATGAGTTTCCTTCTGGGATAATAAAAGAGAATCCCTCTGACTATGAAATTATTGCGCATTCTCACAAAATACTTTATCATTGTTTTTGCATCGCTGTTCCTGATTCTTATTGCACTGACAGCAATATATAAAGACAGGGTTGCCGGAATGTTTGTAAATGAGATCAACAACCGGACCCAGATTAAGACGAATATATCTTCGTCGAGGCTTACCCTACTCAGGCGTTTCCCGAGGGCTTCGTTTACCCTGAAAGACGTGGTTGTTCACTCTTCGGAGGGGTTCACCGGTAACGACACACTGGTTGCAGCATCGGAAGTATCACTTGAATTCAGGATTTCGGATCTGCTGAAAAAAAGGTATATTATTGAGAGAATTGCTATCTCAGACGGCTTTGTAAATATTGCAACCGACAGTTCAGGACTGACAAGTTATCCGCCGTCTGATAGCAATAAAGTAGCGGGCCCCGGTTCAGGCGTAACTGTTAACCTGAACAACATCAGGCTTACCAATATCAGGCTATCTGTTTCAAATCAGATTAAGAATGCTGAAAGCATTGTCCGGTTCCACTCAGCACGGTTGAGCGGGGCTGTTGCAGGAACCAATATCGGATTAAAGGCAACCGGCGATTTTCAGATTGAGAAAGTGAAGGCTGCGGGGATAGTGATGAAATACCCTGTCGATGGTTCAATCAGTCTGGCAATGCGCAAATCCGACACCGAAATAACAATGGAGAAAGGGCGGCTGAATCTGGAAAGCATGTCATTTGAGGTTGAAGGGGTCTTCTCTCCCTCTTCAGGACTGACGGACATTCTGATCAGCGCAACTGATGTGGATATTGTTAAACTCGCCGGGTTCCTGCCGGAAAAATATTCATCCTTCACCCGGCTCAGACCTGCAGGTAAGGTAAGTGCAACATTCAAAGCTGATGGAATACTCACAAAAGAATCGATGCTTCATTATGAGGTAGCTTTTTCGGTATCGGGAGCCAGACTGGAAATACCGGGGACAGGAATAAAGCTTACCGATTCATACCTTGAGGGAACGTACACCAACGGAGTACAGAACAACGCGGTATCAAGCGTACTTAGCTTAACCCGAATCGACCTGAAATCCGGAGAATCTTTTTTATCGGGTACCATTGATGTTAAAGACTTCACTGGGATGACTGTTCAGGCAGACATTGTAACACTTCTTGATCTTTCATTGGTTGTCCCGCTTTTGAAGAACGATAAAATTTCCGGAGGAGAGGGGACTGTACGTGGTTCGGTTGAATTCAGGGGGAAAATTCCCGGTAAAGGGAAGATTGACATGAGGCAGATACTCGGTCTTAATCCCCGGGGGAATATATACCTTAATGATGCCGGAATCAGCCTCCCTGATTACATCTTTACCGATATTGACGGGAACTTGATGCTTTCGCAAACCCTGTGGGTTGACAATATGTCATTCTCCCTCAACGGACAGAGAGCCTTGGCTAACGGACAGATACTTGATTTTCTTTTCTGGATACGTGGTGATGCGACAAAAGTTAAAATAGACGGTTCAATTGCAGCAGACATGATCGATCCGGCTCTGATTATGGGTGAAAGGGACCCTGCCAGCACCAGGGCCCCGGTGCTGATGCCCTACGGATATGACATAAAATTGAGGTTTTCGGCTGCAGAATTCCACCACAAGACCTTCTCGGCAACTGAGGTTGCAGGTCTCCTAAACTACTCAACAAATGTTGCCCGGTTAGATACCTTTTCGATGACCTCGATGGGAGGACAAATGAATGGTTCGGTAACACTTGTGAAGAAAGGGAACGGTTCGTACTCTTCCGACAGCAGAGTTCATTTCTCGGAGATTGACATTAACAGGGCGTTTATGTCTTTTAAAAATTTCAGGCAGGACTTCATACTGGCCGAAAACCTTAAAGGCTCGCTGTCAGGGCGACACACTATGAGAATGGACCTTGACTCAATGTTAATGCCCGTTTTGAGCTCAATCTCATCGGAGGGGCAATTTTCGATTATAGACGGAGAACTTATAAACTTTGAGCCGATTAAAGAAATTTCAGACTTTATTGATATTTCGGAGTTGGAAAATATAAAATTCTCGAAACTCGAGAATGAGTTTTTCATATCCGGTGAGACTTTCGCGATTCCTCAGATGGAAATAAATTCCTCAGCAGTCGACCTGGGAATATATGGTAAACATATGTTTAATGGCGACTACGAATATCATGTCAGGCTATTCCTTTCTCAGATACTCAGTGGGAAGGCGCCCAAAAAGGGTCCGAACAACGAGTTTGGCATTGTTGAAGATGATGGCTACGGACGCACCTCACTATTTCTGAAACTGACCCGGAAGGGTAATGCAGATGCCGTTAATTTCGACATGGAAGCTACAAAATCTGAGGTTAAGCAGAGTCTGAAACAGGAAAAACAGTCGCTTCGCTCCATCCTCAATGAGGAATACGGGTGGTTTTCAAAAGACACCAGCGTGGTTCCTGTAAAAGAGCAAAAACCAAAGTTCAGGATTAATTGGGAAGAGGGGATTACACCTCCTGATACCAGTAATCAGGACACAATAAAAAAGGATAAGAAAAACACCGGGATCAAGAATTTACTAAACAAAATAAAAAAGGGCTGAAAAATTGAATGTCTATCGCCGGAAAACGGTAATCAAGGCTCTGCTGCTCATCGCTGCATTGTTATTGGGCATTGGTTCCCAGAGGTACACACGGACTCTCGTAATGAGGCTTAGAGCGGAAGAACGGAGCAAGGTGGAACTATGGGCTATGGCCACAGCCAGTCTTATAACCTCATCGGGAGAACAGGGTGAGAATTATGATATAATTGCAACGATCATAGAGAACAACACCTCGGTTCCCCTGATATTAACTGACGGAAACGGAGGAATAATCTCATCAGCCAATTTCAGCGAAGGGCAGGCAGGGAATATGGAATTTCTTCAGAAAGAGCTACGGAAAATCAGGGAAAAGACCGAGCCAATAAAAATAGATCTTGGCGAGGGGCATTTTAACTATATCTATTATAAAGATTCAACTGTGCTGCGAAAGGTAAAATTTTATCCTTTCGTACAATTGCTTGTGATCTTCCTCCTCGCAGCTGTCTCATACACAGCATTCAGTTCATCGCGGAAATCGGAAGAGAATCAGATCTGGGCAGCGATGTCGAAAGAGACTGCTCATCAGTTGGGCACTCCTGTTTCTTCTCTTTCTGCGTGGTCAGACATGTTACGAGAAAAGCTGCCCGGAGAACCACTTACCGAAGAGATGGAGAAAGACATTAAGAGGCTTGAAAAGGTTGTCCAGAGGTTTTCCGGCATCGGATCAATGCCAGTGCCTGAGGTTTGTGATCTTTTGGGGCTGGTGACCAGAACTGTCAATTACCTGAAGAGCAGAACCTCTTCAAAAGTCACCTATTCAATTAAAAACGGAACGCCTGACCTTACAATTCCAATTTCGGCAAGTCCTGAACTGATAGAATGGGTCGTGGAGAATATTTGTAAAAATGCCGTTGACGCCATGGAGGGACAGGGTGCCCTGACCATTACCTTTTCATATTCGGCAAAACAAGTAATTGTTGATTTTAAGGATACCGGCAAGGGAATTCCGCGAAGTGCTTTCAAATCAATATTCATGCCGGGCTATACCACAAAAAGACATGGCTGGGGACTGGGATTATCACTCGCCAGAAGAATTATAGAGGAGTACCATAATGGTAAAATATTTGTATACAGCAGTGAACCCGGGCGCGGCAGTGTAATCAGAATTGTATTGAAGACCGGTAAAAACAACTGATAGAAAGAATGAAGAGAGAAGACATAGAAATAATGGCCCCGGTAGGTTCTTACGATGCCCTTACAGCAGCTATCCAGGGCGGTGCTGATGCTGTTTATTTCGGAATTGATCAGTTGAATATGAGGGCTGGTTCTGCAAACAATTTCACTCTGAATGATCTGCCCGAAATAGTATCAATTTGTCGAAATAACGGGCTGAAGAGTTATCTCACTGTAAATATTGTAGTGTTCGACCGTGAGATTGTGCAAATGCAACAGCTCATTGACAGTGCAGTTAAATGTGGCATTTCAGCGATTATTGCATCCGATATGGCCGCCATAAGTTACTGTATTAAAGCAGGTGCAGAAGTTCATCTCTCAACACAGGTTAACGTTACAAATACGGAGGCTGTTGAATTTTATTCACGATTTGCAGATGTTATTGTTCTCGCAAGGGAGCTTACACTCGATCAGGTATGGATCATATGTAATCAAATCCGGGAAAAAAACATCAAAGGCCCATCAGGAAACCTCGTTAAGGTTGAGATGTTTATTCATGGTGCTCTCTGCATGGCTGTTTCCGGGAAATGTTACCTCAGTCTTCATGAAAGCAATACTTCCGCCAACAGGGGTACATGTTATCAAACCTGCAGAAAGGCATATATTGTTACGGAAAAAGAAACGGGTAACGAACTTGAAATAGACAATGAATACATAATGTCGCCCAAGGACTTATGTACTATTGGCTTTCTGAATAAGATTATTGACTCAGGGGTAAGGGTGATGAAGATTGAGGGGCGTGCACGTCCGGCCGAGTATGTCAGAACAGTTACAGAATGTTATAATGAAGCCGTTAATGCAATCATTGAAGGGAGCTATACGGAAGAAAAAATTAGTGTTTGGCGCGATCGGCTTGCGACGGTGTTCAATCGAGGATTCTGGAACGGATACTATCTTGGGCAGCGACTTGGTGAATGGAGTAGTCGGTATGGTTCCTCCGCAACAAGGACAAAAGTGTATCTGGGGAAGATTACCAATTACTTTACAAAACTTAATGTGGGTGAGATCAAGCTGGAAAATGGCGATTTAAAGAGAGGTGACACAATTCTTATCACGGGACCCTCGACGGGGGCTATAGAGTATCTGATTGAAGAAATCAGGGTCGACCTTAAGCCGGTTGAAGTAGCAAGAAAAGGAGATCTGTGTTCAATCCCGGCTCCCGATTACCTTCGTCGTTCTGATAAGGTATATTTGCTGGTTGACTCCGGAGCCGGAAAGTAATCCTTTTTCACGGACATAATCCAGCACCATCTCTGCATTTCTCTCAGCATCACCTGTTTCGCTCTTCAGAACATGAATCCTAGAGGGGTCCCTCCGGTTAAGCGAATACATGTATGTCTTGTCATAATACGAGAGTGTTATCTCGGCCGCTTTCGAAAAGTCTCCCGCATGTATGGCTTTTATAGCATCGGCCGCCCTGTCGCCTCCCAGTCTTTTTGAAATTCTCTGCACCGATGCAATAAGTTCTTCCCGGGGGAACCCTGAGTAATCCTTTACCAGTCTGGGTACCCTTGTTTTAATATCGGAAATAACAGCAATAACCGGAGAATCATGCATATTTTGCCAGAATAGTTCCGGCAGGAAAACGGTACCAATATTCCGGCTTTCGTCTTCAAGCCATATTTCTTTGCTAAAATCTAACTCGCGCCAAACATTGTAGAGCAGATTTGCGAAGTGTTCGGTCGTGGGTTGGCTACCCTGGCCCAGAGATCCGAATGCTGAACCCCTGTGGGACGCAATCTGTTCAAGGTCGGCTGTCTGTTCTCCCCTTTCCGATAATATTTTCAGAATATCCGTCTTGCCTGTGCCTGTCATTCCCCCAAGGATCAACATTTTTCTTTTAACAGCAAGCTCTCCGAGAACATAGTTTCTGTAGGCCTTGTAGCCACCTTCAAGTATGAATGGCTCGAGGCCTCCCTGAGTGAATAGCCAGGCCATGGAGTCTGAACGCATACCGCCACGCCAGCAGTAAACAAGAAGTTGTTTGCCGGAAGAGGCTTTTAGTGCCATGTTGAGTTTCACGTTCAACTCAGGACCGGCTAATCTGAGTCCTTCAAGCACCGCTTCCGTGCGTCCACTCTTTTTATATGTCTTCCCGACAGACTCCCTCTGGCTGTTGTCGAAGAGATAGTTGTTAATTGCACCGGGGATGTGGCCAGCCATGTATTCTGCCGGCGATCTGGTATCAATTAAGGGAAGAGTGCCGCAAAGGTTCAGAAAATCAGAAGCAATAATTCTCTTACTCACTTTCGGGCTGATTATCTCCATAATATTTCCTGAGTATGCTCTTCAGAAGGTCAATGCGCACAGGTTTACTTACAAATTCTTTTATCCCTGAGAGTTCTGCCTTTCTTCTGGCATCCGGCATATTATCTGCCGTCAATGCGACTATCAGTATTGTCTTATCCCTGGCAAGGATTTTCTTTGCTGCCTCATACCCATCCATTTCGGGCATTACCAGATCCATAAAGATCAGATCGTACCTCTTCTTTGTTGCAAGTTTTGTCGCCATTGCTCCATCTGTTGCATAATCTGGCTTATATCCGAGACTCATGAGCATTCTTCCGGTAACCAGGCTGTTTATCTTGTTGTCTTCAACCACAAGTATTTCAATATCCGATTTAAGTGATTTTAAATCATGATGATGGAGGTAGTCGGTTATATTAGGAAAAGTCAGGAAAATAGCTTCTTCCAACTCATCGGAGCTTACAGGCTTCACCAGATAATGATCAACACCCAGATTAATGCATTTCAGGTAGTTCCCTTTTATATCGGCCGAGCTTACCATGATAATAGGGTATTTCAGATGAAGACCATTATCCATTAATGCTCCGGCTACTTCAAAACCACTCAGGTCAGCTTCATCGATCAATATTATCATATTATACCGGTCGCTTTCTGCTTCGTAATTTGCATTTATCTGATTAATCGTTGACTTATGCCAGGAAGTAACGGCTGTCTGTATGCCAATCCGATGAAGGATG
>Ga0105099_10002323_pt1 | contig 11355 bp, 12 predicted proteins | sample PPLLak3cmMay2015_2_FD_79138 | JGI IMG/M metagenome (GOLD analysis project Ga0105099, IMG submission 79138) | Freshwater sediment microbial communities from Prairie Pothole Lake near Jamestown, North Dakota, USA - PPLs Lake P8 Core (1) Depth... | ecosystem: Environmental > Aquatic > Freshwater >...
CAGCGCGGTCCGGATGCGGCTGCTGCTGATCGGCTCGCCTTCGTCGATCAGGGGTGGGACGTCGACCGTCCTGTAGCCTTGAAGGCGGCGGGCTCCACCGAGAAAGGCCGCGTCTCCGCGCCGCTTCGCCCCGAACCGGAAGTCGGCCCCGACAACGATCACCCGGGCGTTCATGGCCCCGGCCAAGACCGAGGCCGCGAACTCCTCAGCCGTCATCCGGGCGAACGGCCGGGAGAAGGGCAGGACGACGGCCGCCTCCAATCCCAGTCTGCTCAAGCCCCGGAGGCGTTGGTCCAGCGTCTGGATCATCAGGATGCGGTCGGGGCTGAAGATCTTCTCGGGATGGGGGGCGAACGTCAGGAGGCAAACGGGCAATCCGGCCGACGCGGCTTCCCGCCGCAGGCGGCGGACGATCCGGCGATGGCCGCGATGCAGGCCGTCGAAATTGCCGACGGCCACGGCCCATCCCCGTTTCGGGGCTTCGATCGATTCCAACGTCCGGAAAACGCGCACCGTTTCAGAGCTTGACGGCCTCGGATATTTCGAGGTAGTGCATTTTAAGCTGGGAGAGGACGGATTCGAGGAATGTCGCCTCTTCCGGCTCCAGGCGGCCCGAGGTCCGGTCGGAAAGGAGGTCGAGGATGTCGATCAGGCGACGGGCCAGCGCCAAGTCGACGTCGGGCTCGCCTTTGATCGGGTCGGGAATAAGGCCCAGCTTGATCAGGGCCTGGGTGTAGAACGGGGCGATAATCGAGCTGAAATCGAGCGGCGGGAGGAACGGCTTTCCCGTCTCAGCGCCGCTCGTTTCCTTCGGATCTTGTTCGGACATGGAATTCTGCTCCTCTGCGAGGGGGAGGGATATGATAGACCGGGGCAGCGGGAAATTCAAGTTTCCGGCTAAAAATTCGAAAAAGATTGAATAAATCGTCCGGGAGGTGATATCTTTGATCAAAGCCGTCAGGAAATTGGTCTTTCAGGGATGGTATCGATGAGCAAAACGTTCGACCAGGGCAAAGACGAAGTCGCTAAAATATGTCGTTTTTTTGCGACGAATCTCCATGGATTTCGCGCCGCCGGGGTTAAGGAAGCCCATATCCGCCAGCAACTGATCGATCCGCTTTTCGTTTCGCTGGGCTGGGATGTGCGAAACGAGGCGATGATCGCTCCCCAATACCGCGAAGTCGTGCCTGAAGACAGCCTGGAGATCGAGGGACAGCAGAAAGCTCCGGACTACACCTTCCGCGTCGGTTCCCAACCGAAGTTCTTCGTCGAAGCAAAGAAATGCGGGATCAACATCAATCTCGATCCCGCTCCGGCCTTCCAGATTCGCCGGTACGGCTTCAGCGCCAAAGTCGCTCTTTCGATCTTGACTGATTTTGAAGAATTGGGCGTTTATGACTGCGGCCCTCGCCCGAAACTTGGAGAAAAAGCTTCCTTCTCCCGGATTCAATATTTTAAGGCCGAGGAATATCCCGACCGGTTCAGAGAAATTTGGGATATTTTTTCCAAGGAAGCCGTCTGGTCGGGCGCTTTTGATCAGTATGCGGCTTCCAAGCGGAAACGCGGTACGTCGGAGGTCGATTCGGAATTTCTGAAAGAAATCGAAGGTTGGCGCGATATTCTGGCCCGTAATATCGCCCTCCGCAATCCCGGCCTGTCGCTGGACGACCTGAACGCGGCCGTTCAATTGACCATCGACCGAATCGTCTTTCTCCGGATGGCCGAGGACCGGGGGATCGAGCCATATGAGCAATTGTTGAAGCTCTGTGAACGGACGGGAATTTACGCCCATTTCGTTCGCGTCCTTTGCCGGAAGGCCGATGAAAAATACAACTCGGGGCTGTTCCATTTCGAGAGGGAAGCGGGTTTAGCCGAGGCGCCCGACAGAATCACGCCCTGTTTGAACGTCGACGATAAGGTCATCAAGCCGATTCTTCAAAGCCTCTATTTCGAATTCGGGTCTCCGTACCAATTCGGTGTTATGCCCGTCGAAATCCTGGGGACCGTCTATGAGCGGTTTCTGGGCAAGGTCATACGCTTGACCGACGGCCACCAGGCTAAGATCGAGGAAAAACCCGAGGTCCGCAAAGCCGGAGGAGTGTATTACACGCCGGCATACATCGTGAACTACATCGTTAAGAACACGGTCGGTAAGAAAATCGAAGGCAAGAGCCCGGCTCAGTTGGCCGGCGGAAAGATCGAACCGCCTTTCCGAGTGCTCGATATGGCCTGCGGGAGCGGCTCGTTTCTCCTAGGTGCTTATCAGCTTCTCCTGGACCATTGTCTGACGTGGTACCAGGACCATAAGCCGGAAACACACAAGAAAGCCGTTTATAAAGACAGCCGTAAGGGGGAATGGCGGCTGTCCATCGAAGAAAAGAAGAGGATTCTGATCGCCCATATCTTCGGCGTGGACATCGATCCCCAAGCTGTGGAAGTCTCGAAGTTGTCTTTATTATTGAAGGTCCTGGAAGGGGAGACGGACCAGACCTTCGATGATCAGATGAAGCTCTTCCAAACGCGCGCCTTGCCGAACCTCTCCGATAACATCAAGTGCGGTAATTCGCTCATCGGCCCGGATTATTTCAGCGGAAAGCTGATTCCCGATCCCGAGGAATTAAAGCGGGTCAATCCGTTCGATTGGAATCAGGGCTTCCCTGAAGCGATGAAGGCGGGCGGATTCGATTGCGTGATCGGCAATCCGCCATACATCCGCATTCAAACAATGATGGAATGGGCTCCTCTTGAAGTCGATATATTTAAAGAACAATATAAAACTGCAAATTCTGGAAATTATGATATACACGTCGTATTTGTTGAAAAAGGCTTAGGCATTCTCAATCAACACGGGCGATTGGGTTTTATCTTGCCAACAAAGTTTTTTACGACCGATTATGGTGAAAGTTTGCGCAAAATCATAACCGACAGGAAAGCGCTTGCCGAAATTGTCGATTTTGGACACGATCAAGTCTTCGACGGCGCTACGACGTACACATGCCTTCTATTTCTCTCCAGGATACCAAATAATTCATTCTCTTATGCTAAGGCTTCGCCTTCTCCGATGCTTCTAACAAATCAGCCTAATAAAAGGACAATAAAAATCGGATCTTTTTCGGAACAACCATGGACGTTTGGGACAATTAATGAGATCAATTTGGCTAAACATATTTTGCATGGTTCTACTCGACTAATTGATCTGCCATCTGACATCGCTCGCGGTTCAAGTTCGGGGGCAGACGACGTCTTTATCCTAAAAAGGGTCGGAAAGATGTTTGTAACCCGCCAAGGCAAACAAGTCGATATTGAAGAGGGTATTTTGAGATGCCCGATATTTGCAACGGACTTTGGTCGGTATTCATTTACTCCTGAAGAAAAGGAAGCAATTATTTTTCCTTATGATGTGTCTAGTTCAGGGTATCATTTGAAAAGCATAGCGGATCTCCAAAAGCATTTCCCAAAAACATATGAATATTTATTTGAGCGAAAAAAAGAACTCGAAGAACGCAAACAATTTAAAACATGGTATGGCTTTAGTGCATCGAGAAGCCTCAATGTACATGAAAACGCCCATATGCTCGTCCCGCTACTAGCCGACAGGGGATTATTCTGTCGATTAGTAGATCGCGCAGATAGATTCTGCTTAATGGCGAGCGGCGGGTTCAGTATTACTATTAATGCAAAAAATGAACTTTCTCCAAATTATGTGCTTGGGCTTCTAAATTCAAATCTTCTATTTTGGAAGTTGCGCTCAATTAGTAATGTTTTTCGCGGCGGTTGGATTACATGTACTAAACAATATGTAGAAACATTACCGATCCACGACATCGATTTTTCTATTCCCGCCGAGAGATCTCGACATGATCGTATGGTCAATAATGTTGATTCAATGATTATTTTAAAAAAAAGGTTATCTGTTACCGAATCCTCCGCCCAAAAAGAAATCCTCCATCGTCAAATCGAAGCCACGGACCGGGAAATCGACCAATTGGTTTACGAGCTCTATAGCCTGACAAAAGAGGAGATCAAGATCATCGAAGGGGAAACGGAATGAAGCGTTCGCGCAAAGAGAGTGCTGGATTGGTCATCGAACATTGAGAGGGAACCGCACGCTCAGCGATCAAACGGAATCAAGATATCACCACGGAATTCGCCAACGGAAGAAGCGGCGTTGTTTTTCTCCTTACCGAGATAGAGATATTATAAATACAGCGAAATATGTCGCTAAGGAATGAAAGGCCCGTTATGGGGCCGATAGGCGAAGATATTGGGTCACTTTAAAAGGGGGGAATTCATGAAAATCTATCAAATACTCGCGGCGGTAATCCCCGGATACAATTTGAAAAAGGGCGAACAAGGAGATCTGAAAAAAGTCGCGGAATTGGAATCCGTGCTCGACTATCCGGCAAACGATAACGCGGATGTCTTGCTCTCTTACGCGCGGGAGAATTTCGGGGAAATAAAGATGTCGGCTGAGCGGATTGAAAAAAAAGCCGATGAGCTCATCAAGTACCTCGGCATCGGCACCGCATTCTGGGGATTTGTTGTTACGAATTCGCTAGGGAAGATGTCCGATTACGGCATACAGTGGATTTTATTTATCGCCTGGGCGGCATGGATTATTTCCCTTGTCTTTGCCATCTTGGCGAAATGGCCGGTTCCCTATTTGTACCCGGATAGCTTGTATCATATCTATCAACATATCGCGGAAAAAGGGACAAATGAAAACTCGACAAAAACGATTCTCATGTTGACATTCGAAAAAGCGAGAATTTCACATCACTATCGTGGCCGGCGGAAAGCCGTCATATTGAATACGGCATTTATCTTTTTCATCCTTTCTTTAGGCTGTATTTCGAGTTTTTTATTGAGTATTTTGTTTTGATTCCGCGATCCAGTATTCCCGTATGCCCGGAGCGGTCGGGAATGCTCTGGACGACGATTTCTCCGGGATGCCGTTTTCTTACGATGACTCGGCTTTTATGACCTGCATTTTCTCCGCCTTGAAGGATCATAGCGGCGGGAAATTTAAACGGACCGGATAAACAGTGCTGACATTTATTCTTGAAACCAGCCTTCCTGGCATCTTCTAGGGTATGGAAAAACTTGAAACGAAGGCAACGGCCGAAGACATGATGAATCATGCCCGTAGAGAGATCGACGATATACCCGGGCTGCGGAAGCATCGATTGCTTGTCCATAAGTATTCCCCTTTCTGAATTCAGCATAATGGAAAAAAGAAGAAGATTCAAGAAGACAATTGATAAGCCGCGCGAGGTTAGAATCTCTCCCGAAAGGCCGAGAAGGTTATCCGCGGTTTAGACGGCATTCATCGGTTTGATGATGAGGATTTGCCTGCCGATGGTCCGGTTGGCTTCCCAAAGATCGACGGCTCGTTGGGCGTTCAGCCAGAATTCGGGGGAGTTGCCGAACAGGCGGGCAAGCCGCAAGGCCATTTCCGGCCTCACCGCCCGGCGCTCCCTCAGGATCTCATTGACCGTTTGACGGGAGACTCCGATGGCCCGGGATAATTTCATGACCGTAAGTCCGTATTCCGGCATGAAATCTTCGCGGAGCATCTCCCCCGGATGCGTCGGTCTAAAGTTACGAATCCCCGTATTGCCGATACTCATCTTTTCCTCATCTTCATTCAGTTGATCGAAATCGTATATCGTCCTTTGGAACGATGGTCAACGAGCCAGCCGTTTTTTCGCCATTCAGTCGAGCTCACCGATATTTCCGATTATGGGAATATGAGGGGAATTCAAAATGGAATTTAAAAAATGATCTCCTTCGGATACGCGTCGACGATATTCCGGACATGACATGACCAGGGGATTAATCTCGCGTCTGAGGAGATCTTGAGTACTGGCAAGCGCACCGACGATTTCCTCGAACGTCGTATCCCCGACGACAAGGATGTCAACGTCGCTTTCCTTGCCGTCCGTACCCCGGGCAAGGGAGCCGTACAATAACGCGACGGAAATGAGGCCGGTCAGGGGTTCAAGGGCTGCCCGGAGTGCGTCTCCGACGCCGGCTGTCTTGATTAAAATGTTTTTCAAATCATTAAATATGGGACACTGTGAATTTGCCCGAAATAAGACTTGGTTTTCCTTAACCATTCGAAGAATAATGCCGGCTTCTGAGAGCTTTTTTAATTCTCTTTGACCAACTCCGGGCGATATTCGCGTAAGTCGAAGGATTTTCCTCAAGTGGAAGGCTTCCTCTGAGTGACCGAATAGCAGAGCGAGTATCATTCGTCGAGTTTTTCCGAATAATGCTTCCAAAAGGCTTTGTGTTTCCATTGGTGTACCCTTTTTGGGTACGATTGTACCCAAAAAGGGTACATGTTGCAATGCCCCCCTCTTTTTCACTGATAAAGACGCGTCAGAACACTGTTTAGTTTCATCCCTCTGGCGTGACAAGATACTCTCGGGAAGGTACACCGTTTCCCGAGGTTCCCGTGATCGCTTCAGGCCAGGCCGGAGAGAAATTCCAGGAACTCGTCGCGATCCTTGCTCGCATCGCCGTCCTTTGCTCTTACGCGGATTTGACCCTGAAGCACAGAAGCTCGACCGCCGACGTAACGATAAGCGGTTTGAGCGCTGCGGCGCCGGCGGCCGCGGAAAATCTCGCGCCGCGATACGTGACGAGCAGCAGATCGACAAGCGTCGGGACATCCAGTCGCATGGCCAGGCGCGCCGTCTCTTGGGACTCCAGGACAAAGTGTTCTTTAAGACTCGCTGTCGCGAGCCCGGCCCGGTCCTTGGCCGTGGCTTGGCCCAGTACGGCTTGGCGCAGCTCGACAAGGTCGTCGTCCGCCGGCACGGCCAGCAGCAGGCGTCCGCCCGGCGATAAAAGCCTTTTAAACTCCTCGGGGTTGTTCCTGGCGGTAATGGACAAAAGGCCTTCAAAGGCCTGATCCGCAAAGGGCAGGCGACGATCGCCGTTGGCCGCGATCCATCGTTGCTCAGGATAGCGCTGGGCTGCGGCGTCCACGGCGGCGGTCGAGATGTCCACGCCAAACCCTGTAAGCCCAAAGCGGCTGGCCAGGGTCGCGAGGTAGAAGCCGTCGCCGCAGCCCACGTCGAGGACGCGAGCGCCCCGGGGAATCCGGAATCTCGTTAAGGCGGCCGCAAGGCTTTCGAGCAGACGCGCGCCCAAACCCGCGTCGAGCAACCTTCGGCGGGCGATAACCATGGCTTTGGTGTCCCCGGGTTTTTTGGCCTGCTTATCCTGGGGCAAAAGCAGGTTCACATAGCCGCTGCGGGCGATGTCGAATGCGTGACCCGCCGGACATGTGCAGGAGCGTTCCCCCCAATGCAGCTCTCGGCCGCAACGGCGAACCGGGCAGACAACAGTCACGGGTCTTCATCTCCTTCTCGAGCCCAACGATACGGCTTGGGAAGAGCCGGCCTTATTATAATCCTGTTTTCTTATTTGATCTCGTGACAAGCGGACCATGAGATTGTAGACTACTTTTCGAGGCAAACATGATCGACCCGCACCAAGCCGGAAAAGAATTCCAGGATCTGACCGACACGATGGCCCGACTGCGCGGCCCGGACGGCTGCCCTTGGGACAAGGCCCAAAACACCGACACGCTCAAAAACTTTTTTCTCGAGGAAGTTTATGAGGCCGTCGACGCCCTGGACCGGAAGGACGCTCCCGCCGTGGCCGAGGAGCTGGGAGACGTCCTGATGGAAATCGTCCTGCTCTCCCGCGTCTTCGAGGAGGCCGGGGCGTTTTCTGTCGCCGATGCGCTCCGGCGCATCAACGAGAAAATGATCCGCCGCCACCCCCATGTCTTCGGCGGGGAAAAGCTCGAGACGCCGGACGAGGTGATCAGCGTTTGGAACCGGCGCAAAAAAGAAGAAAAAAAGAGGGAATCGCATTTCGAGGGGATTCCGGTGACCGCGCCCTCGCTCCAGGCCGCCTTCGAAATTGGAAAGCGAGCGGCGGCCTTCGGCTTCGACTGGCCGGACGCCGCCGGGGCGATGGAAAAAGTCAGGGAAGAGCTTTCCGAGCTGGACCGGACGATCGCCGAAGGCGACCGCGACCGCCAGGCCGAGGAAATGGGGGATTGCTTCTTCGCCCTGGCCTGCGCCGCCCGTCTTCTCGGTCTTCACCCCGAAACGGTCCTCCGCCGGGCCAACGCCAAGTTTATCGGCCGTTTCGCCGCCCTGGAGGACCGCCTCCGCGAGAAAGGAAAGCCCTTGGGGACGGCAAACCTCGAGGAAATGGAAGCGGCCTGGCAGGATCTGAAAAAGGACCGCGGCTGACGGCTGACGCCGCCCGTCTTCAGGAGCTTGTAACGGCCCCGGCCGTTTTCTGCTGTTTCCGGTAGACCAGCTCGGCCTTGATGAAGTCGTCCATGCCGCCGTCGAGAACCTTGTCCGTGTCGCCCGTCTCCATCCTGGTCCGGGTGTCCTTGATCATTCGGTAGGGGTGGAGGACATAGGAGCGGATCTGGTTGCCCCAGGCGATCTCGGTTTTGGCATCCTCGAGCTTATCGATCTTTTCCCGTTTCCGTCGGCGTTCGAGCTCATAAAGGCGGGACTTGAGGACCTTCATCGCCGCAGCCTTGTTCTTGTGCTGGGAACGCTCGTTCTGGCACTGGGTAATGATGCCGGTGGGGATGTGGGTGATCCGGACGGCTGAATCGGTCGTGTTGACATGCTGGCCGCCCTTGCCGCCCGCCCGGTAGGTATCGATTTTTAGGTCATCGGGGTTGATTTCGATCTCGACATCCTCGTCGATTTCCGGATAGACGAAGACGGCGGCAAACGAAGTGTGCCGGCGTTTGGCCGCGTCGAACGGCGAAATGCGGACCAGGCGGTGGACGCCGATCTCCTGGTTGAGATGGCCGTAGACGAAGTCGCCTTCCATCCGGATGGTCGCGCTCTTCAAGCCCGCTTCTTCCCCCGGCGTCATATCGAGGATTTCGGCCTTGTACCCTTTCCGCTCGGCGTACCGCAGGTACATCCGGAAGAGGATCTGGGCCCAATCCTGGGACTCCGTCCCGCCGGCTCCGGGGTGAATGGTGAGAATGGCGTTGCGGGCGTCGTCCTCCTCGTCAAACAGGGTCACAAGCTCCGCTTCCTCCAGCTTCTGAACGAAGGCTCCCAGGCCTTTTTCGATGTCGGGGATGACCGGCTCGCCCTCGCGGGCCAGCTCGATGAGGACGTCGAGGTCTTCCTTGTCCCGGAACAAACCGGCCAGGAAATCGACTTCCCGTTCGAGGCGCTTTTTCTCCTGCTGGAGGCTGACGGACTTTTTCTGGTCCTGCCAGATTTCGGGCTTGGAGAGGTCTGAGTTCAGGGTTTCGAGGCGGCTCTTCTTGGCCGGAAGGTCAAAGAAAACCTCGGAGCTCGTTAAATTTGGCGTCGGCCGTCCGGACCTGGGCCTCGAGCTCGCTGATGCGGCTGGCTGTTGTATCTACTGGGCTCATGGGCGCTTCTTAAAAAAGGAGAGAATAAGGGACCCGGCCGATATTGTCAAGCACAACAAAGCGAAGACGTCTCCGTGCCGGCTAAAAAAGGTGAGGTGGGTTTCAGGAGAGACCGAAGTTTCGGCGCCGTTTTCCGATATTTCCTTGATCCGCCCATAAGGATCGATGATTTTAACGCCGCTTGAGGCGCTCATCTGGATGACGTAACGTCGATTTTCAACGGCCCGGAGAACGGCCTGGGCGAGGAGCTTCGAAGCGGCCGTCCGGACGATTCCGGCGTGGCTTGCTCCGGTCGTCGCCAAGAACGATGCTCCATGCCGGACATAACGGCGGGCGATGTCCGGATTGGCGATTTCCATCCCCACCGGCGAGCCGAAGGCCGATCCTTCAAAGCGGGGGAGGTCCGGGGCGGCGGCGACAGGGGAAGGGCCCTCTTTTTGAAAAGACGCGGCCGTAAAAGAGGCTTCGTTCCGGACGGGGCTTTTCAAACCGAGGAATCCGCCAAGGTGCGCCAAAACGAGGATGACCATCCCGGCGATGAACAGGACACGGATGCCGGTTTTCAGAGCTCCGACAAAAAACGCCTGGAACAGGATCATGATGAACGAGACGCCGTATGCGCCGGTGATTCCGGCCATTTGGATGAAGAGAAGATTTCGCGTTTGACTAAGGCCCAGCCCTCCCCAGGCATAACCGTGAAGCGGCACGGTCAGAACGAATTCCAGGCCGACCCAAAGGAAGGGAACGGAGAGGTAGGCCAGGAACGGCTTTCGGTTTTGCATGAAAGAGAAAACCAGCCCGAAAAACGCCCAGGCCAGGATCGATAAAACGGCGGAAGGGAGGGAGTCCGGGATCTGAAAAAGAAGAAAGCCGTGATAAAAAAGCCCGGCCGTCCCGCTCAGCAGAAAGGCTTGTCCCGGTTTCTTTCCGTAAAGAAGGAAAAACAGCGGGATCAGCGAAATCCAGGCGATAAACATCGCCTCCAGGGACAGAAAAGCGGCCGCGGTGAGAAGACCGCACGCGGCTGCCCCGAGGAAATGATAGGCCTTCAAGGGCTCAGCCTTTGACCAGGAAGAAATCCGTCGCTTTGCGTTTGAGGGCTTCGGCCAGCTTTTCCTTGGCGGAATCCGCGGATTCTTTAGTTTCGTAGGGGCCGACCCGGACCCGGTAGACCGTCTTTTTGTCCCCGGCCAACGGATTCAGGACGATGGCCCGGAAACCCAGGCCTTCGATCTTCTGGGCCATGGTTTCGGCTTTCGGCCGGGTATCCAGCGCCCCGGCTTGGATGTAATAGGTGCCGGAGGGGGGAGCGGCCTTTGCTTCTTCGACCGGTTTTGGTTTGGGTTCGGTTTTGTCCAGGGCCTTGTCCTGGGGCTTGTTCTCGGCCGTTTTCGGTTTGGCTGTGTCGGGTGGTTGCGGCTTCACGGCTTCGACCGTCGCCGGGGCGACGTTCGGTTCGACCGGTTTGGCCTCTTTCCCGGCCGGTTCGGTTGTGACAGGCGGGGCGGGTTTAGACGCGATGGGATTTTGGACCGGGCCGTTGGCCGCGGCGACCGGAGAGGCGGCTTCGTTTTTCTTCATCCCGACGCGCGTCCCAAGATAGAAGACGAAAACGCAGAGGGCCAGGAGGACGAGGATCACCGCCGCCAGTTGGCCGCTGGAGATCTGCATTTCGCGGTATTCGTCGGATTTCGACATGCGCTCACATCCTCCCGGCGGGCCGCGGCCGAGCCGTGGTCACTTTAGTCCGCGCCGTACTCTTCATGTTGATTTCATTATAAAAAGGACCTCCGGCGAAGTCAATCGAATGGCTTGACTTTTGCCCGGCGAAAAATTAATCTTTAGGTTCTCGAGGAGCCCCCCATGATCAAGAATGACATCGTCCTGGCGATTGAAAAGAAGACGGA
>Ga0105099_10002324_pt1 | contig 11347 bp, 10 predicted proteins | sample PPLLak3cmMay2015_2_FD_79138 | JGI IMG/M metagenome (GOLD analysis project Ga0105099, IMG submission 79138) | Freshwater sediment microbial communities from Prairie Pothole Lake near Jamestown, North Dakota, USA - PPLs Lake P8 Core (1) Depth... | ecosystem: Environmental > Aquatic > Freshwater >...
CTGATAGCAAAGATGAAGCACTTAAACTCGCTAAAGTTCTTGAAACAGAAAATTATGAGCGTAGAAAAATTGATGTTGATACTTTTGATAATGCACTTCAGCTAGTAGAAAGTTCTATTGATCTTGAAAATGATCTTGCTATCGTTCTTCATCAGGAAGAATGGCATCCGGGAGTAATTGGTATAGTTGCATCACGTTTGGTCGAAAAATACTATAGACCAACAATTATGTTAACTACGATTGATGGTATCGCAAAGGGATCTGCCAGGAGCATAACTAATTTTAATATATATGAAGCATTACAAAAATGCGGCGACATGTTAATTCATTTTGGCGGACATCAGGCAGCAGCCGGTTTAGCAGTAGAGCTTGATAAGTTTCAGGAGTTTAAAGACAAATTTAACCAGATAGTTAAAGAAACGATTACCAGTGATGATCTTTTTCCTGAAATTATTATTGATGCCAAAATCAAACTTTCAGATATCACACCAAAATTTTTAAGAATACTTGACCAGTTTGCTCCTTTCGGTCCGGAGAATATGCGTCCGGTATTTCTTTCAGAAGGTGTCGATATTTTTAACACTCCAAGATTGGTTGGCAACAAGCATCTTGTTGCTTGTTTTAAGCAAAATGGAAACGACAAGATTTTTGATACCATTGGCTTTAATATGCGTGAATATTTAGATTTGCTGTCAGATAAAAAATTAAAAGTTGACATAGTCTTTACCATTGATAAAACAGTTAGAGATGGGAGAACTTATCCGCAACTTAGATTAAAAGATTTAAGACTAAACCAAAAAGAAATTCAGGAGAATTAGTAATGTCCGGTCACTCAAAATGGGCAACGATTAAACGAAAAAAAGCAGTACTTGATTCTAAAAGAGGAAAGATTTTCACAAAACTTATTAAAGAGATCACCATTGCTGCCCGAGCCGGTGGTGATATAAATGGAAATCCTAGATTACGGTTAGCTGTTGATAATGCTAAAGCTCAGAATATGCCAATGGATAATATTGAACGTGCAATCAAAAAAGCAACCGGGGAACTTGAAGGTGTAATTTATCACGAACTTACTTATGAAGGCTATGGCCCGGCTGGTATTGCGGTCGTTGTAGAAGTGGCTACGGATAATAAGAACAGAACAGTTGCAGAAGTTAGACATCTTTTTAGTAAAAATGGTGCAGGTATGGGTGAAACAGGCTCTGTTGCCTGGATGTTTGATAGGAAAGGAATTATTACTCTGCCCGCAGAAGGTAAAAAAGAAGATGATGTAATGGAAATCGTTTTAGATGCAGGTGCAGATGATCTTACTACAGAAGAAGATTATTTTGAAGTCGCAACTACTATTGAATCTTTTGAAACTGTTAGGAGAACTTTAGTTGATAAAAAATTCACGGTCGAAAACGCCTCTCTTCAATGGATTGCAAAAAACTTGATTGAAGTAAAGGGCGAAGATGCTGAAAAAGTTGTTAAATTGATTGAATCGCTTGAAGATCTTGATGATGTTCAAAACGTTTTCTCAAATGCTGATATTGTTGAATAATTTCTGATATTTTATTTTCATATTTTTATTGTCATTCCCACGTAAGTGGGAATCTATTTTTAAAACAACTTAAAATATTTCTATGATCATTTTGGGCATAGATCCTGGTACAAGAATTACCGGATACGGAGTTATTAAATGTATAAACAATAACTTCATAAGAGTGGCTGGCGGATCAATTAATCTTCCAGCAAATGAACAAATTCCTCAGCGACTCGAAATTATCTACAGCGAAATAAGTAAAATCATCAAAAAATATAAACCGGATGAATTTGCAATTGAAACGGCTTTCTATGGAAAGAATGTCCAGTCGGCAATGAAGATTGGTTATGCCCGCGGGGTTTCAATTCTATGCGCACTGCACAATAGTGTTCCTGCCAGCGAGTATTCTCCACGTGAAGTAAAAAAATCTGTTGTTGGTAAAGGCGCCGCCAGTAAAGAACAAGTTTCATTTATGATAAAAACGTTATTGAATATTAAATCAGAAAAAATTAAGGCGGATGAAAGTGATGCACTTGCAATCGCACTTTGCCATGCTTTCAGAATGAAAACTCCAGTAAAGAAAACAAAGGATTGGAAATCTTTTATTGAGGCTTATCCGGAAAGGGTTATAGGATAAATTATGATTGGATATCTCACAGGAAAATTAATTTCATCCAAACCAACACAAATTATACTTGATGTAAATGGAGTTGGTTACTTAGTAAATATTTCTATCAGCACTTTTGAAAAGATTTCTGATAAAGATATTGTTTCACTTTTCATTCATACAAGCGTTAAGGAAGATTCAATTACTTTATTTGGATTTTTTACTCAATCTGAAAAAGAAATGTTTGAGTTGTTAATCTCTATTAGTGGAATTGGTCCGAAAGTAAGTTTGGGAATATTATCCGGAATTTCTGTTGATGATTTGAAAGATGCAATTGCAAATGGTAATGTTTCCCGTTTAATTGCTATTCCAGGAATTGGAAGAAAAACGGCTGAACGCGTTGTACTTGAATTAAGAAACAAAGTTGATGCAATAAAAGCAGATGGATCAATTAAAATAACATCAGCAAAGGATGAAGCAATCTCTGCATTGGCAACTCTTGGTTACCAAAGACAACTTGCTGAAAAAGTTGTGCGCGATTTACTTTCTGAAAATGCAAACTTTTCATTGGAAGAACTTATAAGAAAAGCTTTGGCGGGATTGAATAAGTAACTTACTTTTATATGTCATTGCGAGGAGTCATCGACAAAGCAATCTAATACTGAACAGATTGCTTTATCCCCCAAAACGGGATTCGCAATGACCATCATACTAACGAACATTACACTCAATCTTTACTATTTCTTCAAGCTCTGCTTCAAGTTTATCACCACTGACAACTTTACTAACACCTTTGGGAGTTCCAGTGAAAATCAAATCGCCGGCTTCAAGTTTCATTAATGATGAAATGTATTGAACAATCTCAACAGGTTTGAGAAGCATTTTATTTAATTGATCTTTTTGTCTGTACTCACCATTAATTTTTAATGAAATAGTTTCATCAAGAGTAAGCAGGTGTGAAAATTTTTCGACAAACTCAGAAAGCACTGTGGATGTATCAAAGCATTTTGCAATTGTCCATGGATGTCCTTTCTTTTTCAAACTTGATTGAACATCACGTAGAGTCATATCAAGTCCGATTCCATATCCGGCAATTGCCCGTTCAGCGGTTTCAGAATCAGCATCTTTAATATCTTCACCAATCAATAAAACTAATTCAGTTTCGTAGTGCATATCATTCGAGAATGATGGATAAACAATTTCATCACCCGAATAGATCACTGATGAAACGGTTTTTAAAAACACAACCGGCTTTTCGTGAATTACATTTCCAAGCTCGTGAACGTGCTCAGCATAATTTCTGCCAACACAAACGATTTTACCAATCGTAATTTCTTTATTACTGTTTTTGATTTTTATTGTTTTCATAACTTCCTTTGTGTTTTTACTACAAACTACCCCTTACCAACAACAAACTCTATTACGTTTTCTGTTTCTTTTTAGTGGCTGCGGGAAATAAAATGTTGTTTAGTATTAATCTGTATCCCGGAGAATTTTTATGCAAACTTAATTCTGTCGGTGGATCACCAACTGCGTGCTGGTAATCTTCGGGATCGTGACCACCGTAAAAAGTGAACGTTCCCCTTCCAAAATTTCCGTGAATATATCTAACCTGATCTGTTCCCTGTCGTTCTGCCATAACAATTACAGAATTCTTTATGAGATTTTTTCTAAACATTGTTGTCTGTCCCATAAATCCTTCAATAACATTTACATGATTTTGTGTCAACATTGTTGGAACCGGATCATATTTTGCTGAAAAATCAAATAATGTAAAATAATCGTTTTGCTGCAAACCAATTTCAGCAGGCTGAATATCAATATCACTATACTCATAAACATAAGGATTCATATCAATTTTAAAATCCTTAAACGCAAATGTTCTTGAAAAATCCAATTTGCTTTGTGCGTCCGGATCGGCAGCATCACCATCAAAAACAGGAGCGCAGATATCCACATCTTCAGTAGCAAGAGAAATATCGTAAGAATCAGTAGCACTGCACATTGCAAACAGAAATCCACCTTGCCCAACAAAGTTTTTAATTGTAAGCGAAACAGCTTTCATCATATCGGAAACTTTATTAAATCCATTTTTTTTTGCATTAGCTTCATACAGAATTTGCTGATCAATATACCATTGCGCATTACTGAAACTTGCATAAAACTTTCCATACTGTCCTGTAAAATCTTCGTGATGCAAATGAATCCAATCATATTTTTCCAGATCGCCGCGGAGTATTTCATCGTTCCAGATTTTTTCATACTTAACATTTGCGTACTCGAGAGCCAAAGTAACAGCATCATCCCAAGGTGCAAATCCCGGCGGAACATAAACCGCAATCGTTGGTGCTTTCTCTAATCGAACAACATCCATATTATTATCTTCGCTCTGAACTTCAGCATAAATTTGCGCAGCCTGACCAAGAGTTATCTGCTCAAAGAAAACTTCTTCAAGTAAACATTCAGAAATAATTTTATCAGATTTATCTATTAGGAAAGAACCGCCGCGATAGTTTAAGAGCCAATCAGCTTTTAATCCATCTTCTAAAGCGTGAAAAGTAATTCCATAAGCTTTCAAATGATCTGTTTGTGTAAGATCCATCGGGATTAGGATTTTGTTTTGGGGAAATATCTGAACGAATAATAAGACGAACAGAAAAAATATTTGGGTTACTATTTTCATCATAAAAATAGATGCCGGATCAAGTCCGGCATGACACTTAAATTTTTAATTATTAATATCTTTTATGCAGATTTTACATCACTCTTTATAAAAATGGGCTCGGAGTTTTTCTCAACCGCATCCTTGGTGATAATACATTTATCAACATCTTTTTTGTTTGGAAGATCATACATTATATCAATCATAAAATCTTCAACAATGCTGCGCAAAGCACGTGCACCTGTTTTTCTTTCCATTGATTTCTGTACAATTGTATCTAATGCAAACGGATCGAACTCTAATTCAATTCCTTCCATCAAGAAAAGTTTTTTATACTGTTTAATAATTGCATTTTTTGGTTCTGATAAAATATTACGCATTGCTTCCTCTGTAAGCTGATGAAGCGGAGCCGCAACAGGTAATCTTCCTATCAATTCAGGAATCAATCCAAATTTTAAAAGATCTTCAGGTTGAATGTGAGAAATCAAATCATCTTCTTTGGTTTTTACTTTAAGATCAGAGGAAAATCCCATTCTATTTTCATTAAGTCTTTTTGCAATTATTTTATCTATACCATCGAATGCACCGCCAACAACAAAAAGAATGTTTTTAGTGTTAAGATTAATTAAACTTTGTTCAGGATGTTTTCTTCCGCCTTTTGGTGGAATGCCGGCAATTGTCCCTTCTAATATTTTTAACAAAGCCTGCTGAACACCTTCACCGGAAACATCGCGAGTAATTGATGTGCTTTCACTTTTACGTGCAATTTTGTCAATCTCATCAATGTAAACAATTCCTTTTTGTGCGCGCTCAAGATTGTAATCCGCAGCTTGAAGTAAATGCACCAAAACCGATTCAACATCATCGCCAACGTAACCGGCTTCTGTTAATGTTGTAGCATCTGCAATTGCAAAAGGAACATCTAAAGTTTTGGCGAGTGTTTGGGCAAGCAAAGTTTTTCCAACTCCAGTTGGTCCAATGAGCAGAATGTTGCTCTTTTCAATTTCAACATCATCAAGCTCAAAAAAAGTTGTGCGGGATCCAATTCTTTTATAATGATTATAAACAGCAACAGCTAAAACTTTCTTTGCGCGATCCTGCCCGATTACATATTCATCAAGTGCTTTTTTAATTGTTTCCGGTGTGTGCTGATTCCATTTACCCTGTTTCTGATTGCTGAACGCAGCAAGATTATTTTTTAAAATATCAACACTGCTTCCGATGCAAATATCGCAAATATAAACATCGGGTCCGGCAATCATACTTCCGACTTCATTTCCATCTCTTCCGCAGAAAGAGCACTTTACAATTTTTTGTCCGGGTTTTTTAGACATCGATCATCCTAACTTAATTTTTTCTTTAACTCAATTATATTTTGTCTTGCCTCATCCAGAAATAATGACCTTGGAAATTTGGCAAGCAGACTTTCGTAAGATTCAACAGCTTTTACTGAATCTTTCAAACCATACTGGTAAATCTGACCCTGCAAATATAAGGCTTTATCCGCATAAATGTTTTTTTCGGCTTCTTCAACGATCAGTGAAAGATCTGCAATTGCGGCTGAAAACGCATCGGTTGCAATAAGCATTTCAGCAGCTCTTAGTTTTGCAATCGAATGAAAAACAAATGCCTGCTGATTTTGTGAAAGCTGCAAGTATAAATCCTTTGCTTCGCTAAATCTTTTCTGTTCAGATAAAAATTCCGCTGAACAATAAAGCGAAAGGTTAGACGAATCATTCTTTGCTGTGTTCAATAAGATTGATAATTCGATTGCATCATTAGCAATATTGTCTTTAAGATTGCCCATAACAGACATTAGATTTTTGCGTGCAGATTCAAAATCATTTCTAAAAGAAAATATTCTTGCCAGCTGATAATTTGCATAACTTTTGTCCTCGGGATTTGCCCGCTGAAGTTTAACCACTGATTGAATAAGTTTTTCTGCTTCATCAAGTTTTGCTTGCTGCATTTTAATATTTCCGAGTTCAATAAAAGCTAATGATGCAAACTTTGACATCGGATATGTTTCGGTAATGATGCTGAAATATTTTTCCGCTTCAACCAAATCGTTGCGATAATGAGCAAGCAGAATCCCAATTCTAAGATTAGCTTCAATAGCAACTTCAGAATGCTGATAAACTTTTACAATTTCCTGATATGCACTAATCACAGGTTCAATTTTATTCTCTTCAACTTTTGCGGGAATAAAAAATGATTTCCATTCCGGATTGGCAGCGTTATACTTTTGGATAAACAACGCTTCCTGGGTTTTTGCATATCCTAATTTTGCAAGAGGAATGTTTTGCTGATCACTGTAATTATCAATTAAAAACTTAAAAACTTCTGATGCGGTTTTATATTCACCATCACGATAAACAAATTCACCAAATGAAAAAAGATCTGCACCACGTGTGTTCTGCTTTTTATCAATCTCTTTGTAAAGATCAAATGCCTCATCGTAATTCTTTTTTTCGATATACAATCTTGCAAGAAGATAAGAGAAGCTTACGTCATCAGATTTATATTTTTCAACAACTTCAATAGTTTCATCCAGAGCATTCGGTTTATTTGAGTAAGATAGAATTTTATTTTCTATTTGCTGATACTGCGAAGGATTTGCTTTGATCAAATCACAATATTCGCCGGCAGCTTCGCGGTAACGCATTGTTATCTGATAAAGTTCACCGAGATCATAAGAGTATAAATAGGGATCTTTAGAAATTTCTTTTCCACGATTCAAATACTCAATTGCTTTTTCAAAATCTCTTTTTTCAATTGTGTAATTAGAAATAATTCTAAGAGTCATTGGATTTGTTTTAAACTTTTCAGATGCATCATCCCAAACCTGGTAAGCTTTTGTACGATCTCCGGCAGTGTAATAAGTTGAGCCAAGCAATCCGTATAAACTAATATCCTGCGGAGTGATGTTTATTCTTGAGTTTATAAGCGCAGCAGATTCATCATACTTTTTTAGCTGAAGGTAAAGCGAATTAAGTTTATTGAAGTACTGAATATTTGTAGGATCTTTTTTGTTTAGCGTTTCAATTATTTCAACAGCTTTAGCAAAATCCCCTCTTTGCTCATAACTTTCTGCAAGCATAAACTGGTTTTGATCCATTGGACTTTGCTGTGCAAAAAGTGAAAATGCAAATAGAATTATTGTAAGAATTTTCTTTATCATAGCGTAAAAATAGCAATTAAATGCGGGCATTCAAGGGGAGAAATGAGGTGATAAAAGGAAACAACTATTTAAATCTTCTTAAATCATTTAGAATCGCTCCTACCTTCACGACTACCAATATCAAAACTAAACATAACGCCTCCTGTTACTCCCCAAGAAAAATCGCTTCCGGATAATCCAAAAGAAGGACCAAGGTAAACATGATTAATAATCAACAATGGGACAGCAAATCCTAAAGCAGTTACTGGATTTCCGCTGCGTTCCTCAAGCGGGAATCCAATGGTAAAAGAAAAAATAAGATACCAACTTATCATCTCATGAAGTTAAAACTCACTACCCACCGTAAAGCCTATCAAAACAGCATCACTGCCATCTTCAGAATTTGTAAGACCAAGATTTGCTTCAAGTTGAGCTTTTTTATTTATTAGTAAGGCAGCTATTGAAAAGTTAGTGCCTTTAACCACCTTCTTCCTAGAATAATAATTATTATTTATTTTTGAATTGAAGCGTGAAAGACTAAATTCTAAAATACCTCCTAATGCTAAGCCACCGCCAAACGATGTTTCAGTTCCGTTTTCTGGATTTATATAATCCCCACCACAGAAAATCCCTATTTCTTTCTTTTCTAGAAAAATACCTTGTGCATTGACCTGAAAACAAAAAAGATTAAACTAATAAATACTGCGAGAGCAAAACTGTCTTTCATTTGAGATCCCCTTAAATGATAAATATATGTAGTGCAAAGTTAAATCCTGTATACTTAAATTGAAAAATATTCTTTTAATGCCGAACACTATAAGTAGTCACATATAAGTTTAATTTCCAAATCTTGGATTAACAATATTATTATAGATTGAACCAAATGAATAAGAAATACCTATGTTTCCCCAAAATGAATAACCCGTTTCTAATTGTCTTCTTTGTAATAACACTTCTTCAAAACTTGCATTGCCTTTTGCTAAAGAAATCTGATTTTTTATTTTTGAATATCCACCGTATAAATCAAGTGAAAAACCTCTGAATAATTGCCACGAAATATTACTGAATACTTCGAGCTGGTATTTGTTCATATCGTGAAAATAGTTTGAACCGCTTACGGAAACAGATGTACTTCCCCATTGTTCGACTAAGGAAAGAGTTGCAGAAAGCTGCTGACTTACAAGTGTTTCCTCTGTTTTAAAATAAATTGTTTCAGTAGTGTAATTATTATATGTGGGAGAAATTTTATAATCTAAACGTAATTGCTGTTTGTTGGATTCAGAGTAAGGGAAAAAATTATATTCAAGTTCGGGTGAAAGATTTCCGCTAAAATCAATGTTGCTATATGTTGATTTGGTAAGATTTGTTGAAATTCCCCAGGACCAATGCTCATCTATTGAAAAATAGTTGTGTGCATGAAAATAATATTGCCGACTTAAACTTTTATAATTAATAATTTCATTTTCTGAATTTACCTTATAATTGTTTTCATTATATGAACCCGAAAACCTGATAAATAATTTTGATTCTTCTGTAACTCTGCTTGCGGAAAGCGATCCATTGATATAAAAGTAGTTATACATTTCCTCACCATTTGTATAACCCTGAATACTTGTTCTAAAAACCCAAAAATCCCAGGGATCTTCAACAGCTTGTTTTACTGATTCAGGAACTTTAAATGAAATAATAACCTTATCTGCAATGGGAGATTTTGTTAAGTAGTTTATTAAACCAAGTTTAAGTGTTTCAACTGTCTTATCACGAATTGAATTTTCCGGTTCATTTGGTAAGGATGAAAATTTAAGCGTATCGTTTTTACCATCATAAATATTTTGTCCGTAAAAAAGTGCAGTGAATTCATATCCACCCGAACCAGTTCTTTCAGAGGTAAATAGAATATTTATATCGGCGTCTTTTCTATCATTTACATAATTAACAATGGGGATTTTTTCTTTGATAAAATTTAAATCACAAAAATCGCAATTAATAAAAACACTCGGTGCATTTTCTTTAATCAATTGTTGGTTGGATTGAGAATAAATAAAACTTGAAACTAAAAACAAAACGGCAGGCAATAGTCTGTATAACATTTTTCCCTCTATGGATTATTTGATTAGCAGTACAAAACTAATAACAAAATAATTTAATTCTTTCTCCGAAAATCAATGACCTGATACGTGTTTAATGTAGCAGAGAAGCACTGCCGTGCTTCTCTAGTCAGATAATTTTAAGAGAGCTTAAACATAACTGGAATTGTTACTTCTGCTTTTACCGGTTTGTTGTCTTTAATTCCTGGAGTGAATTTGGTTTTCTTAATTGCATCCATTGCTGCTTTATCGCAATCTGCATTAACACTTTCTATAACTTCTGTTTCAACTACATTACCCTTTTCATCAATTATTGTTTTAACCAAAACTTTTCCCTGAATGCCCGCTTCTTTCGCTGAAACAGGATAGACAACATTTTTAATCATTTCTTCGATTCCACCAATTGGTTCTGGGAATTTGTCTAGGTTTTCTTCTTGGGCAAAAAGATTTATTCCAAGGAACAAGAATAATATTAACGAAATGTTTAGAAAAGTTTTCATTTTGATTCTCCTTATAAATTTTATTGTAATTTGAATTTTATTGGAATAGTAATTCTATATCTAACAGGCACACTATTTCTTATTGCTGGTTTAAATTTTACGCTTTTTATTGCATCAATCGCTGCCTCATCACAACCAGCTCCAATCCCTTCTCGCACGCTCGTATTTATTACATTTCCCCCCTCATCGATTTCAGCAAGGACTAAAACAGTACCTTCAATTCCAGCCCTTTTCGCAATTTCAGGATATCGAATATTTTTTTGAATTGCATACATACCACCTATTGGTGAAGGAAGGGAATCCACCTCAGAACCTCGCTCCAAATTCCCAAATGTGTCTGATGAATACCAAAATGTAAATTGAAATTTAACGGGTACACCATCTTTATATACTGGTTTGTCAAATACTTTAGATAATTCATTTACTACAATGTTGGCTACTTTTTCTTCTTTCCCACTTAAAATAATAACCTTATCAAACTTTCCTTTCTCGTTTAAATAAATCATCAATTGATAACGATCATTTGGTAGAATGTTTAATCCTTCTGTTTTCATCTTTTGATCAATACTCCCAAAAAGTTTTTTTTGCTCATCCTTGTTAGTCAATTTTGTGTTTATTAGAAAATTCCAGCCTAAATCTCGCTCACTTAGATAATTGTCATCATTTAGATTGATTATCTCTGGTTGTTTTTCGTCTTTACATCCAAAAGGAATTAAGAAAAGAAGAATTAGAAAAAATAATTTCGTTTTCATTTTATCCTCAGCTATTTGGTTTAATAATAATTTCGTTATCAAAAGTTGCACGTA
>Ga0105099_10002325_pt1 | contig 11346 bp, 8 predicted proteins | sample PPLLak3cmMay2015_2_FD_79138 | JGI IMG/M metagenome (GOLD analysis project Ga0105099, IMG submission 79138) | Freshwater sediment microbial communities from Prairie Pothole Lake near Jamestown, North Dakota, USA - PPLs Lake P8 Core (1) Depth... | ecosystem: Environmental > Aquatic > Freshwater >...
CATATCGGCAGCGCTGTAAAGTTCCCCCTCCGCCACCCGGAGCTCCCTCCGGATCACCTTGTCCCGGGTTTTCGAATTGCCGACAATTTGGATCTTTTCAAAAGAGACCTGTTTCTTTTTTTCGATGTCATACGTGATGTTGACTAAGAGATTTTTATTATCCACATTGGTTTCAGGGTTGACCTCCACATAGGCATAGCCCTTATTGGCAAACTTTTCGGTCAGGGCATTGACGTCCCTTCGAATGGCTGTGGTGCTATAGACATCGTTCCGCTTCATTTTGAGCCCTTTGAAGAGGTCCTCTTTGGTTGTGAGGAGATCGCCCTTGAAGTCGATATCCTCCACATGGTATCGAGGTCCTTCTACAATCTCGATCTCGACCCGAATTTTTTTTGGGTTGGAGAGATCGATCCGGGGTTCAGAGATCTTTGCTTCAATAAAACCCTGATCAATATAATAGGCGTTCAGAAGTTGAAGATCATTTTTAAAGACGTCTTCATCTAACGTTCCGGTTTTGGTGATAATGGAAAATATATTCCTCTGTTTGGTCGTCATCACTTTCTTCAAATTGGAGGATTTGATATTTTTGTTGCCCTTGAAAACTATTTTTCGGATATGTCCCTTGGGTCCTTCGGAGATCGCAAAAGTGACCACCGCTTCATTGGTTTCCAAATAGTTGACCTTGTGTTCCACCTTGACCCCATAATAACCTTTTGAAAAATAAAGCTTACGGATCTGCTCGGAACTCTCCTTCACCTTCTCCAGGTTGAGGATGGAGCGAGGCGTGAGGATCATCTTCTCTTTGATATCTTCCAACTTTACCTTTTCATTTCCCGTAATTAATATTTCTTTGAGGGAGGGCTTTTCTACCATAATGAAGATCACTTCTTTGCCCTGCGGGGTTGATTTGATATCGACTTGTACATCGGTGAAGTAGCCTAAGTCGAAAATGGATCGTAAATCCTCACGGACCCTTTCAACAGAAAAGGGGCTTCCTTCCTGGCTCTTGATGGCTCCTCGAATGACCCCTTCTTCGGTCTTCACATTTCCAAGTATCACGATTTTATAGATGTCTTCTTCAGCCCCATTGCAAATCCCCATAAGGAGAGAAATGACGAGGAGGATAAACCCCATTTGTCTCGTGATCATATTTAGGCTCCTTCCCATTCTTTTGAATCCGAAACGAACCTCGCGTTCCATTTTATAGACGAGAGGGGAGGGGATGAGAAAATTTTCCATTTAATATCAAATCCTTATCCTTTTGTAAAGTGGGCGTTCTCTATCAATGCCTTGCCATCGACGAGTTGGATCTGGCGGGCCATGTTTTCAGCCAATTTTAGATTGTGCGTCACGACAATGAGGGTGACCCCCTTGATGTGGTTCAGTTCTTGAAGGAGATCAAAAACCGAGTCGCCTGTTTTGGTATCCAAGTTCCCCGTAGGTTCATCGGCCAGCAGGACCTTTGGCTCCAACACTAAAGCCCTTGCCACCGCCACGCGCTGTTGTTCGCCACCGGAAAGTTCCCCGGGTTTATGAGAAAGACGTTCTTTGAGACCCACCAAAGTGAGAATTGCCTCTGCCCGAAAGGCGGCCTCCTTTTTCGAGAGGCCTTGGATCAGACAAGGCATCATGGTATTTTCCAAGGCATTAAATTCAGGGAGCAGATGATGGAATTGGAAGACAAACCCGATCTCACGATTTCGAAAAAAAGCGAGATCCTTTTCATTCAGGGTATAGATGTCTTTCCCTTCATAGAGAACCTTTCCTGCAGTCGGCCGATCGAGTGTGCCCAGGACATGAAGAAGGGTGGTTTTTCCAACGCCGGAGGCGCCGACAATGGCTGCCTTCTCCCCTTGAGAAAACGTGAGATCCAGTCCCTTGAGAACCTCCACACGTTTCGTTCCATTTCCGTAAGACTTGAAAAGTTGTAGGACCTGGATCAACTCCTTCAAACCATTGCCTCCTTGGCCTTTTCAACTGCCTCTTGGGAGAGCAGCTCTCTCATTTGGACGAGGCGCTTTGAAGAGATCTCTTTCAGAATGGGTTGGAGTTTAGGAAATTTGAGAAGACAGGCTTCCATATCCTCTTTCGTCAGCTCCAGTAATTCCGAAGGCTGAGTGGCTTTGGCAAAGGCCATTCGAGGCTTGTTCATCACCACCCCGATCTCCCCAAAAAAATTTCCACTTCTCAACGTCGCCAAGGTGGTTTTTCTCTCGCGACGGTCTTGAATAAATATCTCCACCTCTCCACTTTTAATCATGTAAAGGGATTGAGAGGGCTCCCCTCCTTTGAAAAGGAGCGTGCCTTCAGGGACCTTACGGAGGTGGAATCGTTTAGAGACTTTTTCTCTTTCCAGAGCAGTCAGGGAGGAAAACATAGGGGAACAGGCGAGAAAGAGGTCTAAAACCCTTTGTTTAAAAAGGTTTAGAAGGGCCTGGTTCAGGTGGGGGTGGGTCTTGATGATTCCATTCAATTCGTTTTGAGGGATCTCTAACACCTCACATTCCGTCACGGCTTTGACGTTGGCATGTCTCTTTTGATCGGTGAAGAAACCAAACTCTCCAAAAAAATCCCCTTCCCGGATATTGCGGATCAACACCTCTTTTCCCTCTGGAGTTTGTTTAATAATCGCCACCTCTCCCCGACTGATGACATAGAGGGAATCTCCTCCTTCTCCTTCTTGGCAGATGAGGGATCCCTTGAGAAAGGATTTGCTTTGGATATGGGGGAGCAGGGATTGAAGCTCCTGTTCATTAAGTTCAGAAAAAAGAGGGATGTGCGGAAAGGGACGAAGTGGTTTTACCTCCCTGGATTTTTCTGTATAAAGTTGTGCCAACCGGTCATTGACACCCTTGGAAACGGGATCCATCCTCAAGATCATTTTATTGATAGAGATGGCTTGAAGCAAAAAGCCATCCTGGGCATAGGCCTCAGCCACCTTCTGATACATTTGGATGGCCTCTTTTTTTTGGCCCAAACGTCCTAACAATTCAGCCACTTTCAGTTGGGATCGAAGATCCTCGGGCTCCTGGCCGCAATGGATTTGAAAACATTCGAGGGCCTTTCTCCATTCTCCCCGGGAGAGAGCCTGCTGGGCGGCTTCTTTAAGAGACATCTTCTCCTTATTCATATCGCAATGACTCCGCCGGGTCGAGTCTCGATGCCCTCCAGGAGGGATAAAGGGTGGCGAGGAGACTGATGAGAATAGCGGTGATGACAATCAGCCCAATATCCATCGGATTGACCTGAGAAGGGAGTTTGTCAATGTAGTAGACATCACCTGAAAGAATTTTGAATCCAAATAAGTTTTCAACAAACACTGTGATCTTTTCCAAATTGAAAGCCGCCCCAAGGCCTAAAAGCGTTCCGAAGATAGTTCCCACGATGCCGATCACCCCCCCCTCGATGACAAAGATCTTTAAAATTCCCCCGGAAGGAGCGCCCATCGATTTCAGAATAGCAATATCCTTATGCTTCTCCATCACCACCATAATGAGTGTGGAGATGATGTTGAAGGCCGCAACCAATACAATTAAAACGAGGATGATAAACATAGCGATCTTCTCCAGCTTCAGGGCGGAGAAGAGGTTTCTGTTCATTTCCATCCAGTCCTTCGTCCAGAAAGGAAATCCCATCTTTTGGCGGATCTCCTTTCCAACTTCTTTCACTTTATAAATATCTTTGGTTTTGATCTCAATTCCGGTGACACGGGCTCCCATGCTGAAAAACTTCTGAGCACTTTCAAGAGAGATATAGGCCATGGTGTTATCGTACTCATACATTCCAGAATAAAAAATACCCACGACCCGAAAACGTTTCATTTTGGGCATCATTCCCATCGGTGTCATGGTGCCGAGAGGGGAGATCACCTGGATCGCATCGTTGAGCGAGACGCTGAGATGCTTCGCTAATTCTACCCCGAGGATGATTCCTGAAGAATCATTTTCCCCCGCTTCCTTCAGATCCAGGAGACGGCCGGCCTTCATATTGTGCGCCAATTCGGTCACTTTTCCCACTCGATCGGGGTCAATGCCTTTGATGACGACACCTGAAACATTTGATTCGGAAGAAAGCATCACCTGGTTGAAAATGAATGGAGCAGCAGAGACGACACTGTTCACCTCTTGAAGTTTCTTCGCTACCTCCTCATAATCATCCATCCCTTCTTGATTAGCCTTGAGGAGGACGAGGTGAGCTTGGGTGCCTAAGATCTTCTCCATCAGGGTTTTTTCAAAACCACTCATCACCGCCAACACAACGATCAAGGCCATTACCCCTACCATCACCCCGACGATGGAGATAATGGTGATGATGGAGATGAAGGTCTGTTTCCGTTTAGCTTTGAGATATCTCAGTCCGATAAACCACTCATATCTCATGGGATATTATCTCTCCATTCGAAGCAAAGGGAAGAAAATGACCTCCCGAATGGACGGCGCATCGGTGAGAAGCATCACCCAACGATCGATCCCAATCCCTTCCCCGGCCGTAGGAGGCATTCCGAATTCAATAGATCGAAGAAAATCTTCATCAAGAGTGAGAAACGCATCTGTCTCATCGCCCTTTTGTTTTAATTGTTGGACAAAACGTTCCCGTTGATCGATGGGGTCGTTCAATTCAGAGAACCCATTGGCAATCTCTCGACCGGCGATAAAAAGCTCAAATCGGTCTACCACCTCAGGATCTTCCCCATTCCGACGAGAGAGAGGAGAGACCTCTGTTGGATAAAGAATGACGAATGTAGGTTGAAGGAGATGAGGTTCAACCATTTCTTTAAAGAGTTCCGCTAAAACTCTTCCATGGGAGGTTCCTTTTTTCAGCTCAAGGCCAAGCTTCTCGGCTACTTCAATCGCCCTGGACGGTTCTATCAGGGCAGACGGATCAACCCTTCCATATTCTAAAAGAGATTCTTTGAAGGGAATTCTTTTCCAGGGAGGAGTAAAATCGAGTTCTTTTCCCTGATAGGTCAAGCGGAGTCCACCGTGAATTTCTTTGACCATGGAACAGAAAAGCTCCTCGGTCATCTTCATCATATCTTCATAGGTGGCATAACTTTGGTAGAACTCGAGCATGGTAAATTCAGGATTGTGTTGGGTGGAGACCCCCTCGTTTCGAAAACAGCGATTGATCTCAAAGATTCTTTCAAGTCCTCCGATCACCAATCGTTTCAGGAAGAGTTCAGGCGCGACCCTCATGTAGAGTTCCATGTCAAGAGCATTGTGATGGGTCTTGAAGGGTTTGGCTGTTGCGCCTCCGGGAATGGGGTGAAGCATGGGAGTTTCCACCTCGATGAAATCTCGTTGGGTAAAGAAATCTCTGATTTTCTGAATGACCTTGATTCGTGTGAGAAAAATCTCTTTGATTTTGGGATTGACGACGAGGTCTAAATAGCGCTGACGATAACGGGCTTCGATGTCAGTGAGACCATGCCACTTCTCGGGAAGAGGCCGAAGAGACTTCGCCAGTAGCCTGCAGTTCTGAACCTGGAGGGTCAGCTCACGAGTTTTTGTTCGAAATATTTTACCCTCTAACCCGATGATGTCTCCGATATCGAATGTCTTAAAGAATTGAAAGGCGGCATCGCCAACAATATCCCTTTGTAGGTAAGCCTGGATTCTTCCCTTTCGGTCCTGAAGGTGAATAAAACTGGCTTTCCCAAAGTCGCGGATCCCCATCATCCGACCGGCAAGGCAGAAGGTTGCCCCCATTGATTTCAATTCCTCATCCGACAGAGAACCGAAGGTCTCATGAAGGTCTTTGGATGTATGGGTCACCTGAAAATCATTTGGATAGGGATCGATCCCTTTTTCCCTCAATGCCTCCAGTTTTCGGATCCTCTGTTGGACCAGTTCACTTGTCTCATCCATTTCTTTTTTTCTGTATCCTAAACTTTTTTAATATTTATCTCATTAAGATTTAAGACAATTTTAAGATTTATCAAACTAACCCATTTTAGCATATCCGTCAAGAGAAAAGGCGCTTGGTGAAGCTATTTCTGGTTTCAAATCGAAGACTTAAGATTGGGGTAGAAAATAAGGGCTCTGTCTAAGGGCAACGGTAAAGTCGTAGACTCGACTCAAGGAGATTCCCGTTTCATCAAATTGAAATTAACGTTTATCGTTGTCGAAGCTCGTATCGAATCTCGTATATGGAGACTGGATACTCGAACTTCTAATTTCAAGCCTCTTGCTTCGATACAAGCATCGTCACCATAACCCCTTTTTCTTTTTTCGTAACTTTAACCGATTGACCCTAACCCAAACGGACTTCGTAGCCGCAACCTTAACCTAAAAATTCGGGAAATTTTCATCATTGGTGCTCGCCTGCGACAGCTAGGCAAAATTTGAAATCTAAGGCAGGACTCTTTCAATCCGGGCAATTAGGTCATAAGGAAGGGTCTGTATCATTCGGGCTTCTACCCAGTCCCCAGGCCGAGCTTTCCCCTTCAATAAGACAGAACCATCGATTTCAGGGGCTTGTATTTGAAGTCTCCCACGCAGGAGACCACGTTCACGTTGTGTTCCTTCGACGAGAACCAACTTTCTTTGGCCTACCAGCGCTTGATATTTTTTCAAAGAGATCTTTCCCTGAGTCTCCATCAGGATTTTAAGGCGTTCCTCCTTAAGGGTCTCCGGGATAGGATGAGGAAGTCGGGAGGCAGGGGTTCCTTCTTCTGAAGAATATTTAAAGGCACCGAGGTGATCGAATTGAATCTCCTCCACAAAATCGAGGAGCGCTTTGAATTGGGTCTCCTTTTCTCCTGGGAACCCCACGATGAATGAGGAGCGCAAGCTGACTTCCGGGATAAAGCTTCGGATCTTTTGCAAGAGGCGCCTAATTTCTGCACCTTTTGATTTTCGCCCCATCCGTCTGAGAATCTCATCATCGATGTGCTGGATGGGGAGATCGAGGTAAGGGCAAATTTTATTTTCTTGAGCCATGAGCTCAAGAAGTCCATCGGTGAAATGATCCATCTTGGGATAGGAATAGAGGATTCGAATCCAACGAAGTCCTTCCACTTTAATCAAGGATTTCAGAAGCTTTTCCAAATTGGTCCCATCTCTTAGGTCTCTTCCATAAGCGGTGGTATCCTGGGCGATCAGGATGAGTTCTTGAACTCCTTGCCCTGCAAGTCTTTGAGTCTCATTGATGACAGATCGAAGTTTTCTACTTCTGTATTGACCTCTGATGCTTGGAACGGTGCAAAAGGTGCAGGCATTGGAACAACCTTCTGCAATCTTCAAGTAGGCGAAAAAAGGAGGGGTGGAGAGAATTCGAGGCGTCTTCTCATTGTAGAGAAAAATAGGTTTGGAGAGATAGCTCTTTTTCTTTGGTTTCTGTTTTAAAAGCTTAGGAAGGTTTTGAAAGTCTCCGGTGCCAACGAAGTAATCCACTTCTGGCAATTCCTTTTCTAAAACTTTCCCATATCGTTGGGGGAGACATCCGGAGACGATGAGGAGGCGACAACGACCTTCTCTTTTAAAACGGGAAAATTGTATAATCGTCTCGATGGCTTCCTTCGTCGCCTCTTCTATAAAAGAGCAGGTGTTGACGATGAGCATATCAGCTCTAAAAGGATCGGTGGTTAAAAGATAACCCTCTTTTGAAAGAAGCCCGAGGATCACTTCGGAATCGACTAAATTCTTGGGGCAACCCAAACTGACAAGACAGACTGTTTCTTCCATTTCACCTCCATTATACCTAACCGATGGCAATTTTCCAATGCGAGAGAATCCTCTGGCTTGTTTTATCAGTCGATAAAAAATTAGTTTTAATGATGTAAATGGTTATGGTATAAATTTTTTGAAAGGAATGAACCATGGAAGTAGCCATCATTGGTGGTGGAATCGTCGGATGCCACCTCGCTTATCGGTTGGCGAAAGAGGGAAAGGAAGTTTTCCTCTTAGAAAAGGAAAAGGCATTAGGGGAGCATACGAGCACACGAAACAGTGGGGTGATCCATGGAGGGATATACTATCCCCGGGGCTCTCTTAAGGCCAGATTATGCATTCGAGGTCGCCATTTGACCTATGAATTTCTGCGGAGTCACGACATCCCACATTGGAGATGCGGTAAGATTATTGTGGCGCTGGTCAATACCGAATTAAAAGCACTGGAAGAACTAAAAAAACAGGGCGATGAAAACGGTGTGGAAAACCTGAGGCTGATCGATGAGGTCGAGGTCCGGAAGATTGAACCCCGGGTCAAGTGTTTAGGAGCCCTCCACTCTCCAGAGACGGGGATTCTCGACATGGCCGCCTATATGAGAATCATGGAAAGGATTCTTAAAGGATTAGGAGCGACCATTGTAAAACAGTGCGAAGTCACGGCCATTGACGATCGAAACAATCTTCGTACCACCCGAGGTGAGATGGAGGCGGAGATGATCATCAATGCAGCAGGACTTTACAGCGATAGCATTGCAAAGAAGTGTCGCCTTGAGGGATATGAGATCATTCCTCACAAGGGTGATTATTATAATACCACTGAGGAGGTGATCCGAGGGTTAGTCTATCCTGTTCCAGATTCCCCTCATTCCCTGGGAATTCATCTGACCCGAACTCTTGGAGAAGAGACCCTGATTGGGCCTTCAGCGGTCCAGGTGTTGGATAAAGATGACTATGAAGTTAACACACCTCGGGAAGAATTTGAAAAAGGAGCCCTCGCCATGATTCCTGATTTTAATATCCATAGAATTTACCCCGGCTATTCAGGAAATCGTCCCAAGCTTTATGATCGAGGTGAGTTGCAAACAGATTTTGTGATCCAGAGGCAAGAAAGGGGGAGGGTCCATCTTCTGGGAATTGAATCTCCTGGGTTGACGGCTGCCCCCGCCATCGCTGAATATGTTTCAAAGATGTTAAAATGAATTTCCACCAGACATCTTTTTAGATTTGACACCAATAAAATCTTAATCGTTGCACGGGGAAGTGGGAGAAGGGTTCATAAAAGTTAACGTATTGACAAATTTGAGTTTCGTGGTAATTTTTAAAGTCAATTTGGGACAGCGGCGATGAATTTCGATTACGATGTCATTGTGGTGGGCGGAGGACCCGGTGGTTCAACGGCGGCAAGGTTTTGTGCCAAGGCTGGGCTGAAAACCCTCCTCATCGAGAAGGAACGATTGCCCAGATACAAACCCTGCGGGGGTTGTCTTTCCAAAAAAACAGTTCATTTGTTCAGTTTCGATCTTACCCCTGTCATTGAAAACACCATTTATGGTTCAAAATTTACGTACTGTTCCAGAGATCCCTTCTTCATCGAAACAAAAGATCCCATCGCATTTTTAGTCATGAGGGATCGCTTCGATCAGCTTCTCATCCATAAAGCTTTAGAGGATGGCGCATCGATACTGGAAGGAGAGAAAGTGACCAGAGTCGAAGAGAAGGGCGATGGGGTTGAGGTAGAATTAGCCAAGGGGAGGAGACTTCATAGTCAATATCTCATCGGTGCAGACGGAGCAGGAAGTATGGTGGCCAGGTCTTTACCGTTACCACCACAGAGGAATGATCGAAACGGGATCGCCATCCAAAGTGAGATTCCTTTTGATTCATCCATCCATTTCCCCCAAAAGGAACTTCAATTCATCCATTTAGATTTTGGGAGAATTCCCAATGGTTATGGTTGGGTCTTTCCTAAAAAGGAATATCTGTCTATCGGGATTGGTGGCATGTTCAGAGAAACAAAGAAGATGAATCCCCGCCAATACTTCAGTGACTTTCTCAAAGGGCTGGACTATGTTCCCAAGGGAAAGACAGGGAGGGTCATGGGTCATCTCCTCCCTTCTTTTTATGATGAGAAACAGAAAGTCTCACAGGGAAGGTTTCTTCTTGTTGGCGATGCGGCCCATCTGATGGATCCATTGCAGGGGGAGGGGATCTACTATGCCATTCGAAGCGGGATGCTGGCTGCCGAGGCCATCACGGAATGGAAAAAGGAAGGAATCGTCCCTTCTGATTATTATCAAAAAGCAGTGTATGATGACCTCTATGGGAACCTGAAATGGGCGCTCACTTTTTCTCGTTTTGTTTTCCGGTTTGCTAAGTTGGCCTATCGGACACTGAAGCGTTATCCGGATTTGGGAGAGTTCTATCTCCAGGTATTGGAGGGGAAGGAAACCTATCAGGGGTTTGTGACGAGGGTCAAGACAAGAATGAAGGACCTTCTTAAGGGAAAACTAAGTGATAAGATTAAAGAAGCCATGGCCAGGACGTGAGGATTTAAAAACAAAAGTCAGAAAGATCACTCTCCTTCTGGAAAAGCAATATGGTCTTCCCCGAAAAGAGGGTTCGGGGGATCTTCTTGATATTCTCATCGAGACCATTCTCTCACAGAACACCAACGATCGAAACCGAGACCAAGCCTTTCAAAGATTGAAAACTCGGTTTCCCCACCGGGAGGATATTCTTAAGGCAAAAACAAAGTCTATTGTTTCAGCCATCCGACCGGGCGGATTGGCCGATCAGAAGGCGAGGCGTATCCGTGAAATCCTTTATTGGATCAAAGAAAGGGAGGGGAGGCTTAGCCTTTCGTTCTTAAAGACGATGAATTCGGAGGAGATTAAGAAAACGATTGGCGCCCTGAAAGGGATCGGTCCGAAGACCCTTCATTGTCTCCTTCTCTTCGGTCTTGGAAGAGAGGCTTTTCCAATTGACACTCATATCCTTCGGATTGGGAAACGTCTTGGGTTCATTCCAGAAGGGATGAATGCAGAAAAAGCCCATACATGGATGGTTCCACTCATCCCAAAGAAAAAACCTATGGCACTTCACCTCAACCTCATCCGGTTTGGAAGATCTGTTTGTGGGGCAAAAAACCCTCAATGCAATACCTGTTTTCTTAGAATTGAATGTCTCTGGTTTTCCACACACCCAGATTGAGATAGGGCAGAAGTGTCATTCCCGTGCAAACGGGAATCCAGAATCAAAAAGGATATAGATTCCTGCTTTCGCAGGAAAGACAGCAGTCCATTCACAGATCAAAAGATCGTTGGATGAATCGTTTTAAAGATCTCATCAAAAAACTTCTCCATATCGAAGACACACCTGAACGAACGGCTTTGGCTTATTCCATCGGCGTCTTCCTGGGTTTTTCACCATTTTTAGGTTTTCATACCCTTGCTGGGTTAGCTATTGCTTTTATGTTCAAGATGAATCGGGTGGCCATTCTTTTAGGAGTCTGGTCAAACACTCCCTGGTGGATCGTTCCCTATTATATGATCGCCACATGGGTGGGGATGTGGGTGATAGGGTTTTGGATGGATTGGGCGACACTCAAAGAGATTTTTCAATTTGGAGTGCATCAAGGATTTATGAATTTTGGTTTTTGGAACCGACTCGCCTCCCA
>Ga0105099_10002326_pt1 | contig 11345 bp, 16 predicted proteins | sample PPLLak3cmMay2015_2_FD_79138 | JGI IMG/M metagenome (GOLD analysis project Ga0105099, IMG submission 79138) | Freshwater sediment microbial communities from Prairie Pothole Lake near Jamestown, North Dakota, USA - PPLs Lake P8 Core (1) Depth... | ecosystem: Environmental > Aquatic > Freshwater >...
ATCGCGCAGCTGAGCTAACTGATAAGAAAAAGGCACTTATCTATAAAGTTTATGGAGAACGTCAAATAGGAAAGAATGTCGATACAAAAGTGTGAGGGTAGCGCCAGAAAATAAGCCCGGGATGTTTATCTCTCCCGGGTTTATTTTTCGCTGAAAAGGAGAAACATGAAGAAATGTATAGGGTGCGCAACATATACTAGTACTTTTGAAGGAGACTCAACTAGGTGTCTTTTACAAAAATGCCCTGATTGCGTATGTAGTACTTGCCTTATAAAAATGGTATGCGCCAAAAAATTAGAGTGTATGCCTTTTTGTCGTCAAGCTTTAACTATTCATAATGCCCATAACTCTGGATTCATAAGATGTTTAAAGGGAATGTTTCCTGAAATGTATAAAGAACTAATGGAAGAAGTAAGAATGAATAAAATTAATCTCCGCTAGCAGACCGGATAAAGTCTGCTTCCCACCTATTTTTTTATCCCCCGTTCTATATATATTAATGTATGAATCATTGATTATTATCCCCTCTGAAAGGAAATATTTATGAACAACCAAAAAGGGTTTACAATGGTAGAACTGATCGCAGTTCTCCTTCTCACTGGAATCCTGTTCACCATAGCTTTTACCAAGTATGATATGCTTGGAAAAAATGCTACGGATGTTGTTGGAGAACAGGTAGTACAGCAGATGACTTCAGAAGCTTTGGATGGATGGACCAAAGCTAAGTTTTCCAATGAAGGATGGGTAGATGATGCTACCTGTTTTGCATTGGAAAATTATTCTTCCTTTAAATTTCAAGGAGGAATATCTGGCGGAGTCTTGACCGTTGGCGGAGGAGGAGAAGTCAAAATTAAACGAAGTCCATCAACTATTGAAACCCCGGCCAAATGGGCACGGGTAAACTGAAAAGGAGATTGAGTAACATGTTCAAAGAGAGGTCGATTGAGGAAATCGTGGCAGAGGAAGATGCAAAGGACGGCATCATGTGTGGTTACCCGCAAACTGTATCGGCATTCAACGATATGCGGAACCAGCGCTTTGTGAACGAGAAGAAGATGGCTCGCAAATCCGCTGAGAAGTTCCCCGAGTTGCGTGTCAGTCCGACCGTTGTCACAAACTTCATTCGCAGGGCAAAGGTTCGGTTCATCAATCCCCCGATCAAGGCAGAGGCAGATGGGTTTGGTCTGTTTTGCAAGACCCGCAACATCAGCAAGGAAGAGATTGACCACCTCTCCATGCCTCACCTGCTTTGGGAAAAGATGGGGTCACCGAAGATCTAACCACTAACTTGGCAGACCGGATTGCAATATGGATCCGGTCTGCCTCAACCAATTAATTTTTTAGAAAGAAAGGAAGGCCAAATTAATGTCATCTTTTGAAATTGTTACAAACGCTTTAGAAGATCTTGGATCAAAAGAATTTTTAGTTGAGGATCTTATTAAAAAATGTAATCCTCCAGTTATTAAAGAAACAGCAAAAGTTTATTTAAGAGCCTATATTAAAACAAATGGTGTCGCCGTTGTTGGAACTGTAAAAAGTCCTAATGGAAATAAACCTATGACAGTTTATAAAGTTTTGAATCTAAACCGATATGAAGCATCTAGATTCTATAGTATTGAGTCATCGGCTTATAAAAGAGTTATGGATCAAAAAGAAATGTACTCAGATGAAAATCATCCTGCAAAAAAATATATTTCAGATCATTTTTATACGGCATTTTCAATTTTCTCTCAGAACACCTCAACAGTTCTGTCATTATGTGGACCCAATATTTTAAGATTTGTAAACAACGTTCTAAAAATTACCAGAAAAGAAACTGGATTTGTAAAATTAGTTGAATGTTGTCACGATACCAAAAGAACTATTGAGCATCATTTGGATGATATAAATATAAGAAAATATTTTCCCTCATATTCTATTGAGAACATTCAGTTAGAAGACTTAAATGATGATATATTTTATCAATTCGAAGAATTAGATTGTGAAGGAATTTGGGAACGAATGTATCCATTATATGAAAAAAGACTTATAAATCAAGCTATGGATACTACCCTCACTAAAGGAATGATTGTAACTACTTATACAAGAGGAAAAAGAAATAAGAATCCTCACATAAACAAGTATCTTTCTAGTTTACTTTCCAGACTTGGTGCTAGATTTAAAGGAGATGAAGTTCTAGTTCGTGATGTAAGAAGATCAATTCCTGGAAATGGAAAGTGGCTTTATCTAAATCTTTATGATACCTTTCCAACCAACACCACAATGGGGAGAATTCAAAAATTGATATGTTCAAAATATTCATGTCATGGGCAAATGTTCACTTGCCTTATTATCTACAAGTAAATCTACTCCGCTGGCAGACCGGACGCTTTACGTCTGCCAATTTTTTTCGTTGAAAGGATAATCATGTTTCAAATAAACCAATTTATTCAAAATTTTAAAGCAAAATATTATTTAACTTATTCAGTTCAAGTTGATTTACATTGGAGGCAGACTATTTATTCAAATGCATTAGGGAGAAAACAAATGAATTTAAATACCAATGTTTTAACTCAACAATATGAAGAAACTGGAATTTTAGGCGAAGTTGCATTTCAAGTATTAACCGGTCTTCCTGCTGATTTGAGATTAGGAGTTAGAGACCCATATGATTTTAAAGTAGCTGGTTTAGAAATTGATATTAAAAGCACTCAAACACAAAATCATCTATCAATAAAACATAATAGACTTTATACTAAAAATAATTACTATTACGTTTTATGTAAAGTAGATCTTCAAACTTTTTGCTGCGATTTTCTTGGTTGGATCTCTGGTGATAAAGTTAATTATAATATTGACCAATCATATCAGTATAAAGATATAGGAGTTCACAAAAGCAAATTAAATCCTATGGAAAGTTTATATAATATATTGAAAGGCAGAAATACTTTAAATGGAACTGGAAAATGGAAATGACAACTCCTCTACTTAGCATTCAACAAGCATTATTATTAAAAGATGAGCAGGAAATCTTTGCACAAATTGATATACGTAGAAAACTTATTTCGGAAATGGTAGGGAAACTATATCCTTTAATATTGGAAGACGAAATTGATAAGATGTATAATAGAATTGATTGGTTAAGGCATCCAGTTGGGGATTTTCAGATATAATTCCGACGAAAAATATCCCGAGCCTGATTTCTCAAGACTCGGGATATTTTTTTGCTAGGTTGCCCTACCAGATTTACTTATGCACCGATTGACAATGTAGCAATACCTGCGCTACGTACTAGAGCAGTTGCATATCTGCTCAAGATTGTCAAGGTTGGTGTATAGGTTAGTGGATATGGGTGCAATACAGCTGGGACGTAAGGAGCATAGAAGTAAACGCTCTTTAGTTCTTCTGCTGGCTTGTAGATAATGACCATTGTCCCTTGTGGAACGATTGCTGAGGTCAAAATCTTCCATTTTCCACCTGCTACTGTTGCACTTCTGTAACCTAGATCACCATCAACACTTGAAGTTCCAGTGTAGTTGAATGTTTGCAAGTCTTCTAGAACAGCTGCATCTAGAGGGTTGCAAGCTACTGTATTAGCAGCTTCAATGTTGGTGTCTGCATATACTTGTGCTGATAGGTTGTTCAATACTGGGATGATGTTCTCATGCCAATACTTAGTTCCCCAAGTATATGTGGTCGGAGGTGTCTTATTGAATGATCCAGTATGTGAAGCATCATTCAATCTTACGTTTGCTGTAATTAGAGCATTGATCAACTCGCGATCGATGTCTAGAGCAACTTGTTGACCTAGAATGTTTACGATTTCAGCTTGCATAGAAACATCAAATAGAGCTCTCATGTCTTGCTCCATGTTGATGGTCCAGTTTGCAGAAATCTGTCTGTCTCTAGCATATAGACGAATCTTGTCTACGCTGATAGTGACCTTTGGATTGATTCTGTTTTCTTCTAGTGAAGTTGTTACTTGATATCTGATGTATGTTACAACACCAGCTGTGCTTGAAACATCAACTTTACCAGATAGATAATCAACTTTACCTGATAGAACATCTGTGCTCAATCCAATTGATACTGAAGAAGAAAAGTGACCTTCAACAGCAGGAATGATTGAAACGTCTGTCCAGTTTGTACCATCTGTTGAAACTCCAGTGATCTCGAAATCTCTTTCTAGATGTGCCTTTGGTCCATTTGCATCTGGGCCGATACCAGCTGTTGCTAGAACATCATATGCATTGCTTGGTACTGGGATTGCTGCTGCAATTGGGGTTCCAAAAGCTACGCCTCTTGATACGTCTGTTTGTGTAACAGGTGCATCATAAGGTGTTCCGCTATTTGATGGTGTAAAGGTTGCCTTAATAAATGCCTTTACTGTTTCTGGTTTATCCATTGGTGAAACAGTTACTAGTTCCTTCGCAATTAGTTTTGGATAGAATACGCGAAGAATAGGTAGTGTCAATGTTTCATATGGATTGATTTGGAACATTGAATTTTCCAAAAGATTGATTCTGGTATTTTCTGCTAGCTGAACAAAGTTTTTACGATCTGCCTTGTTTTCAATTGATTCTGCTAGTCCAGATACGTAAGCATCAAAAGCTGAATCATCTACGAGAACAGCCTTCAAATTACCTGGTTTTGAAGGGTCGATACCACTGATTTTTTTAGTGGTTCTGTAGACTTCTGTAAGTAGTTCCTTCATTGTTATATTTCCTCCTAAGGGATTAAATTGCCAATCGTCATGTACGGTGGGCATAGATTTAAATTTTGTTCTAAATAAAAAATCAGTTTAGTCAAAATTTTTTTTAATCATTAACAATAATTACGCTAGTTCGTTTCTCAAATAAATAAGAAACGAACTCAATTTCTTGAAAACCTTTTATTTAATACTTCAATGGTTCTGTTTAGTTGTAAATCAAGTTTATCTTCGGGCAATTTATCTAATATTTTCAAAAGGATAACTGTTTCGTGCCTTAGCTGACTGTCATGAATTAAACCTGTTTCAACCAATTTATTAATACGATCCAAGATTCTTGCTACTTTTTTCTTCCTGTTATAATCATTAATAATTTGTTGAACTTCACGTTTTGCATCATCAATTTTCTTTTTTTCAGTCTTAATTTCCTCCTGTAGTTTCTTTTTATATTCCACTTTTGCTAAGTAAGCTTGATTTAATAAAGGACTGATATTATCAATAATCTTTTGTCCTAACAACACCTTAGACTTATCTATAGATTCTTCATGAAAATCTGGAATTGGAGTTTCTATTATTCTCATGATTCACTTCCTAACTTCCCAAGTATAGTACTTCTAAGTTCTAAATTCTGGTCGTCTAATAGTTCTAACTTGTGTTTCATATCCTTTTTAAATTCATCAGCTTTTTCAACAACATTATTATTCTTTTTAAACTTTCCTTCTAAAATAGAAATCTCTTTATCTATTTGGTTTGTCTTTTCATTAATTTGAAATTGTGGGTCATTTTTACAAATAACGAAAATTCTATCAAAAATATTTTTCCACTTATCTTTTGGAACTACATTGTTATTCTCAAGTATGACATTCATATTATTTCCCTTTCATTACACCCATCTTTTAACAAATGTAATTACTTTTGTCTCAACGAGTTTATCAAAATAATCTGGCATAAAACAACGACCATTGTAGCATATAGCTTTAGTATCTTGATTTTCAGTTAAAACTGCATGCTCAAATCTCATTTCATTGAAATCAACAACCGCTGATCTATGAGACGGTAAAGATACGGCATCAAAAGCTATAATTGTTAGAGGACCTCGTACAACACTATAATCATTATTTCTTTCAAGTTCAGCTAACCCTCGCATACTAAACCCAACACCAGTCTTATCTTTTAACAAACCAAAAAGAATACCACCATTTGGTGTACTAGTAGTTTCCATTTCGCCAACAAGAATTTTATTTTTAAATTCGTAATCTCTAATAATATGTGAAACTTTTTCTAGAGATACTGTAGTTTGCCTGATTCCATCAACCGAATCATTGCCTGTGGGAAGTGGATGATCTAACTCAGAATAAAAAGCTCTTCTATCCATTCTAGATCTACAATTTTCCATACCTTCGCTTAAAACACCCATTGGGTATAGTCTTTTATTTTGATTAACGTCATCAACGGATTGAATTGGGCAACGAAAAATAGCTTTAGTTGGAGTGCTCTTAATAATCTGCGCCTCAGAAAGAAGAGTTCCCTCAATTATAAGATTTGGTCCAGTCATATCTTTATTGCTCCTCGGAAAAATATTTTCTAATTGATTCGTAAACGTATTGCAAAAATTTGTAAAAAGTAACAATAATATCATCAAGTTTATCTTGATACTGTGGCATATTAGAAATAACAATTTCAAACAAATCAATAGCTTGGGAAACATATTTTCTTAAAGTTAGCATTGATTGGTTAATACTTCTAGATAAAAATGACTCAATAGCTGTCAACCTTGAATATATTTTCTTAAGCTCAAATATTCTTCCAAGCTGACTTGATGTTAATGCAGGAGGCATTCCCCCCATCATTGATGGATCTTGCATTGATGGGTCTTGAGATGGGTCTCCACCTGCCATTGATGGATCCCCACCTGGTGCACCTGCTTGAGGTGGTTGTTCTCCAGGCATTTGTTCTCTAAGCCAATTTTCTAAAGCTCTATGTGTAATAAATGTATTTGGATCATCAACATAAGGAAAATCAGTGAATGCTTGTGCACCAAAATTTCCACCAACTAAATCATCTGGCGGTGCATATCTTTGGGTGCTTAAAACACTACCCACACCTATATCTTGCTCATTAATTTTTTTCATTAAACTCCGCCTCCAAATCCACCTTCTCCACCTGGGGGCATACCACCACCCATTCCTCCCATGTCACCACCCATTCCCATACCGCCCATTCCTCCCATACCCATGCCATCTTGTTTAGCTGGGTCAAGAGTTTTGTCGATTTTCTGACTAATCTCAAACTTCTTAACTTCATCCCAATCAATTTGAGATAGATATTTCTTCTTAGAGTATTCTCTTGGAATACCTATTCTTTCAAGTGCTTCAACTAGATTTGCAACATCAGACATATATCTAGCTTCTCTTTCAAATTGTAGTGATCTAGGAACAGGTAAAGCAACCTCAACAAAATCCAGGATTGAAAGTGCAGTTTCTGGATCAATAATATCAAATAACTTTTGAATTAAATCATTTATTTGATGTGTTAAATATCTTTGATGTGAAATAACAGTTCTTGCGAATAAAATATTTTCTTCGCTTAGAGCTGCTTTATTTGATAAATTTTCTTCGATGCCTATAAATGCTGGTGGCACTCCTAAGCTAGCTACCATTTGATCTCTAATAAACTTTAATTCATCAACCTTTCCTCTGGTATCAACTCTTCCTTCATCAAAGGTTGAAACATCGACAAATGGTTTCCCATCTTTTTGAGGAATATAAACATCCTCAAATGTAGTGATCATACTAGGAATAGTATCAACGCTTCCAAAGCTATCAAGACTAATCTTTCTTTTTCTAAACTCTTCTTTCATTGCTTCGATAGCTTTCTTAGCATCTCTTGGTAGACCAATTTCGATAGCAATCTTTCGTTTTTCAGTTGATCTTGAAAGTCTTTGAACTGCTACTGCTGTTTCTAATGCAGTTAAAACTTTTGCTGAGAACTGAACGCTATCAAAAATTGATTCCCCATATGGATAAAATTTAGTTGATGGAATAAAGAAATGCACCATTTTATCAGGTGGAACATATCTAATTTCCATAGCTTTATTTAAATCTGTATTAGCAAGTAAAATTTTAATTACATCTTTAATTTCTTGATCATCTTTATATTCTTTCATTTGTGGAATCTTAGCATTTAGACTTCTAAGAATAGCAACACAAATATTATTAACAGGTTCTTCTTGAAAAACAATCTGAGGTAAAGCAGCTCGTACTGGAAATACTAAATACCCTAAACAAATTGGAAATAAGGAGCTTTGTAGCTTAACAACAAACTGTGGATCATGGAAAACTAATTTTAAATTACTTAAGGTTTTATCTTTTTCTTTTTCATTCGCCTTTTTCTTTTTAGGTTTTAATGCTTTAGCTGCTGAATCAGCAGGTGTATCAGTATCAAGACCACCGCTATTAGATATAGACAAATCTTCATCAAGAAATGATGAATAGTCCATTGTGACTTCACATTTACCATACTTTCCTAAATCATTTACAATTATTTCTTTTGTTCCTTTTGTATATTGATCATTGATTGTTTTAAGATATGTGCTGCTTTCATTTAATAATGATCTGCTGGTCAAAACAGTTTTTGGGCCAGCTATCTCACAAAATAAATCTCCAAATAGGAGAGTGTTTTTTACAATTAAATCCAATCTTCTTTCTAATTGAACTTCTTTAACTACTTCTCTAACATATCTAACTTTTGATTGAATAGGAGTATCATCCTCAAGATATACTTTTGGTCTTATTTCTAAAACCTGTTTAGTAATATCATCAGGTGATAAAATATTATCAATTAAAACTGACAAAGCTCTATGTGCATGGTTGAGCTGAGTAATAATTGATTGATATACTTTATATCTTTGAATTCTTCCACCTTGGCCAAATGAAATTGGTGAAACGCCCTGGCCAAAAAGACTTCCACTTACTCCACTAATTTTTACATCAGAATTTTTTGATATTAAACTTCTTACTAATTCAATATAACCATTTCTACCTGAGTGACTTTTATATGAAATAATATCTTTTACAGCTTTGTCTAGTGACGCATCAACTTTGGCTGTTTGAGTTTGCATTATAGTTGTTTTCAACTTATTAAGAGTATCAAATAAACTCGCCATTTTTATCTCCTAGCCTTAGATTTCATACGAGGACCATATTTTCGATGTATCATATCTCTATATTTATAATACTCGTCTCTATAATATAACATTCTTTTATATAATGGATCGTTTTTCTTTCTAGCTTCAACACTAGATAACAATCCAGTAGCTTTATCTATTTTAGTTTGACGGGTAATAGTTGAACGACTCGTCCTCTTCGGTGATTCTTGTAAATGCTCTAAAACATTATCAATAAACATCATTTTATATTTTCCTGATCGGGTTTGATCTCAATCTCGGAATCCATTAAATTATCAACTGCGCTTTTTCTAACTTCATCTTCTTCATATTTTCTATTAAAATAATCAGCAACATTAAAGACAAAAGTTTCATAATCTCCATAAAGAAATATAAATTCGTCTTTTAATTTTGGTCCCAATAATTTTTCAACTAGAACAATAAAATGTTTGGTGTAGGCATTAAAATCTTTATCGGTGATTCTTGTTGCTTCTACTGAATAAATTAGTATATTATCCTTATAAATTGTTTCATATGCTTTATCCATATTATATTGCAACAAAACAGTATATAAGTTATAGTTTCTTACTAACTTATCAATAATGGATCTTTTATAGAATAGATATACAAAAGAAAATGATATTAGTGCTATAGCTATTAAAATATATTCCATAGTATTATTCTACATCAGTTATTATATCTTCTTGTTTATCTGCAACAACAGATTCAGAATCTTCTAGTTCAAAATCCTCTAACTTATCTACAAGCAAAGATTCACGCTCTTCAATTTCATCAGAAGACAACTCTTCTACTAAAATACTATTTATTTTGCTTGGTCTTATTATTAAAGCAGCAGAAGTTGTTATCAATACAGAAACATTGTTTGAATGTAATAGTTTACTTAGTTCCTTTGAATCCTGTTGAATATTAGAAGATGAATCGTCTAATAACTGAATAGGTTCTCCTTCTTGATAAATCGTTATTTTTCGCATTAAATCCTCGCTATTCAACTTCCAAAAGTTTGCTTAAAATACTTTTTTCATTACCGTCTTCTTTAGAGTATAGTTCTTCAACACTTGTTGATTTTTCTTTTAGTTTTTGAGTTAGTTGAGGTTCTTCATCATCTAAACTATATTTTAAATTCTGTTGCCTTATTTGACTCTTTAAAAACAAAAGGTCATCTTCTGTAATTTTTTCAAACACTATTGGGGTTCTTAATTTTTTTCCATTAAAGACAATGAAATGACCCGGAGTTGTTATTTTTAACTTATGCATTTTCATTTTTAATCACCTTTCTGGAAATATGGGTGGAAAACTTTTCAGTCTTCCACCCATAATTTTTAATTACACTCTTAGATTCTTAGAAGAGATGTCGTCTAAATCTTCGGTCAACTCTCCTTCAATCTCTTCTTTAAAAATCTTGAATCCTTCATTTGCATAAACTGAATCATCGTCTTCCCAGTCCTCACCTCTTTTTCTTGGAGATGGTCCACCGGGAACTGCTGAGCCACTTTCGTTGGCTACTTCTTTGTCTACGTCAAGTTTTTTTTTGCATCCTCATCTTCGTCGCCTTCTTCCTCTTCTTCGTCCTCTTCTTCGCTGTCATCTTCTTCTTGCTCTAGAATACCTTGAAATTGAGCAATAGCCTCGTTAATATCAAAGGACTCATCAGTATACTCTTTTGGTTCTACCATATCATCATGGAGATCTTTTCGGTCTGGAATTTGACCTTCTGCATCACCTGTACCAGCTTGCTCTGTTCCAGAACCTTCTGCATGATCCATTGGCCCGTCAGCTTCTTTTTCATCTGGCCAACCAACTTTTGGTTCATCATCAGTATAAGTCATAACACCATCTTCTTCTTCCAACTCACTGATAAGTTTTTCAATGATTGCATTTTCACCTACAGATGTCTTTTCTGCTGCATCTTCTGCATCATCCATTGAATCTTCTGCATCTTTTGCTGCAGAATCACCTTCCTCAGCATCAGGTTCAGAAGCTTCATCAGCTTCTAGGAAGAATAGATTTTCTTTTACATCATGCTTTTCTGTTCCTTCTTCTTTTTCTTTCTTTTGAGTTTCTTCTGACTCATCTTCCTCATCTTCATCACTTTCTGCATCTTCATCGTGATCTTGTTCTAGGAAGAAATATGATTCTTTTGCAATTTCTTCTTCTTTGTCATCTAGCGCACCCTTAATTGTATCTTCTTCGCTAGTGCCAGCTTGTTCTGTGCCTGTGCCTTCTGCATGATCCATTGCTTCTCCGGAAGCATCACCCTTATCATTCTCAAAGGCTGTATCAAGAGGTTTATCTTCTTCCTCATTGAAATAGTATCTCTCTAGAATACTTGCTGCATCTTTGTTCGTTGGGAGCTCACCATCGCCTCTCCATGAGAGAATCGGATCTAGCATGGGGCCTTTTACTTCTACGTTATCGCTTGTATCAAATTCAGCGATAGCCTCTTTCAGTAATTGTACGTAAGTCTTTTTAGCC
>Ga0105099_10002327_pt1 | contig 11342 bp, 13 predicted proteins | sample PPLLak3cmMay2015_2_FD_79138 | JGI IMG/M metagenome (GOLD analysis project Ga0105099, IMG submission 79138) | Freshwater sediment microbial communities from Prairie Pothole Lake near Jamestown, North Dakota, USA - PPLs Lake P8 Core (1) Depth... | ecosystem: Environmental > Aquatic > Freshwater >...
TCAACATTTCGGATGAAACGGTGAAGATCCTGAGCCAGGAAGGGTTGTGGAGCAATGCGCCGAACGATTACGGGCCTGGATGGAACCGCATCCGGGAGAGAGTCCGCGAGCGCGATGGTTTCAGTTGCCAGGTTTGTGGGCTGATGGAAAATGGCCGGGAACATGATGTTCATCACCGCGTACCATTCCGCACCTTCCGCGATGAGGCCGGCCGGATCAACCGGGAACGTGCCAACCGGTTGGATAACCTGGTCACGCTCTGCCCGGAATGTCACCATAAGGTAGAAACGAATGTGCGCGTCCGATCAGGGCTGGCCGGGTTGGGGTATGTGCTCTCGCAACTGGCCCCGCTCTTCCTGATGTGCGATCCCGGTGACCTGGGAGTGTTCAGCGATCCAGCCTGGGCAGCGGCTGAGGGGAAACCATCGGTTGTCCTCTACGATCAGGTTCCGGCCGGGATTGGCTTCAGCCAGAAATTGTTCGAAATCCATGCCGAGTTGATGGCGCGTGCGCTGGAACTGGTGCGCGCCTGTCCCTGTGAGGATGGCTGTCCATCCTGTGTGGGTGCGGCCGGGGAGAATGGGCTGGGGGGAAAGCAGGAGACGGTTGCCATCCTCCAGAAAATGGTTCGATAGAGGTGACATGACAATTTCTTTTGATATACTAACCTGATGCTGAACATCGCCATGCTTTCCTTCCACACCTGCCCGTTGGCCACCCTGGGCGGCAAGGATACCGGCGGGATGAACGTTTACGTGCGCGACCTGACGCGCCAGTTGGGGCGGATGGGCATCCACGTGGATGTGTTCACCCGTTCGCAGGATGAACATGTGCCGCATGTATTGCACGATTTGGGCTACGGCAACCGGGTAGTGCACATCCCGGCCGGCCCGGAACTACCGTTGCCCAAACAGGAATTGGCCGGTTACATCCCCCAGTTCGCAGCCGGGATCCTGGATTTTGCGAGAAGCAAAGGCATCCATTACGACATCATCCACAGCCACTACTGGATGTCCGGCCTGGCGGCGGAGATATTGAAAAGGGAGTGGGGCTCCCCCATTATTCACATGTTCCACACACTGGGGGAAATGAAGAACCGCATCGCCCGTTCGGAAGAGGAGCGGGAGGGCGGCTACCGCCTGGAGGGGGAACGGCGCGTCCTTTCGGTGGCGGACCGGCTGGTCGTCGCGACCGTGGCGGAACAGGCCCAGCTGGAGTGGTTGTACAAAGCGGATAGCGGCAAGATGGTCATCATCCCGCCAGGCGTGGATCTCTGTCACTTCTACCCCATCCCGGTCGACGAGGCCAAGCAGTATGTTGGCGTTTCCCCTGATCGCTGCCTGCTATTGTTCGTTGGGCGCATCGAACCCCTGAAAGGCATCGAGACGCTCATCCGGGCGATGGCGCTCCTGCGCCAGCGAGATTCGTGCCCGAAGAAGGCCGCCAGCCTGGCGATCATCGGCGGCGATCCGCATGCCACCCCCGATGCCATGAACGCCGAAATGAAACGCCTGCGCCTGCTGTGTTATGAACTGGAGATGGAGGATGTGATCCTCTTCCTGGGCAAACGCGACCAGGATACGCTGCCATATTATTATTCAGCCGCCGAAATGGTGGTGGTGCCATCGCACTACGAATCCTTTGGGATGGTGGCGCTGGAAGCGATGGCGTGCGGAACGCCGGTCGTTGCTTCGCAGGTGGGGGGGCTGGCCTTCCTGGTCCAGGATGGCGTGACGGGCTATACCATCCCGGATGGTGATCCGGTTGTACTGTGTGATAAATTATTGGCCTTGCTGGGGGATGCAGAACTGCGCATGAAGATGGGAGAGCGCGCCGAACAATTGGCCAGGGATTATGACTGGAAGAAGATCGCCAAAAGGATCGTGGAGCTTTATCGAGCTTTATAGGGGGAGCTTGTCGGACCGGAGATTTACCAACGGCGAGTCCACAGGTATCTGAAACCAGCATCGCACCCGCAAAAGGTTTCCCTCTACGGGATCGTCAGTTGAGCCCACTTCATCGGACATTCCCGACAATATAACCTCCCCCTAGAATGTCGAGAGCTGGTTATAATTCCGGCATGTCCCCTCTCTACACTCGCGCCGGCGATGATGGCAGCACCGGCCTGCTTGGCGAAGGCCGGGTTCCCAAATATCATCCGCGCATGGAAGCCCTGGGCGCCATCGATGAAGCAACCGCGGCACTGGGCCTGGCTCGCAGTTTCAGCCGGGCGAAACAGACGGCGCCTCTGTTGATAGAGATCCAACGCGATCTATACCACCTGATGGCTGAAGTTGCCGCCACACCCGAAAATGCGCCGCGCTTCCGGACCCTCGAGCCGGGGCGCGTCCAGTGGCTGGAATCGCAAGCCGATGCCATATCCGCCCTTGCGCCCATCCCGAAGGAATTCATCCTGCCCGGCGATTCCCAGGCCGGAGCCGCCCTCTCCCTGGCGCGGACCATCGTCCGGCGTGCTGAGCGCCGCGTGACCGAATTGCTGGATGCAAAGGAAATCGAGAATCCCATCCTGCTGCAATACCTGAACCGGCTGTCTTCCCTTTGTTTTGCCCTGGAATTGCTGGAAAACCTTTCTGCTGGAAAAGTAACCCAGCGCGCCAGGAAGAAATCCGGATGACCGGAACGCTCATCAACATTGCCACGGTTCTGGCCGGCGGGAGCATGGGCCTGCTCTTTGGGGCGCGCCTGCCGGAGCGACTGCGGAAGACCGTGGTTGCCGGGCTGGGATTGTTCACCCTGGCCTATGGCATCCTCAATTTCATCCAGACCCGCAATGCCCTGATCGTCCTGGGCAGCCTGCTGATCGGCGCCCTCCTGGGCGAATGGTGGAAGATCGAAGATGGCCTCCAGAACCTGGGCGCCTTCCTGGAAAAACGATTTGCAAGAAGTGAAACCGGCTCGAACCGTTTCGTGCGCGGCTTCCTGACCGCCTCGCTCGTATTCTGTGTTGGCCCGTTGACCATCCTGGGCTCCATCCAGGATGGCTTGACCGGGAATTACGAGATGCTGGCCACCAAGGCGGTATTGGATGGCTTTGCTGCCCTGGCTTTTGCGAGCACGCTGGGCGTGGGGGTGCTGTTTTCGATATGGGTCATCCTGGTTTATCAGGGTGGGATCAGCCTGTTGGCGACCCAGTTGGATGCTATTATCACCGAGCCGATGATGGTCGAGATGACGGCGGTTGGCGGGGTCATCTTGTTGGGGATTGCCATCAGCAGCCTGCTGGAGCTCAAGCCCATCCGGGTGGGGAATTTCCTGCCAGCACTGGTTATCGCGCCACTGTTCGTGTGGATCTTGCAAGTTATCGAGCCATAGGGGTTCTTTGGGAATTAATGTAATGAGGCAGGGAATAGGGGGTGTTGGTTCAAAACCCGTTACAATTGGAAATCCGGTAAGCAATATTGTTGAACGAAATCTTTGTTTTTCCTGGTTGTATAAAATGGATGGAAAGGAATGTGAAATGAAAATCCTGGTCGCTGCAGATATGGAAGGCATCACTGGCGTAACCTGCTGGGATCATGTCGACCCGGCGCATGCTGAATATTCCCGCTTCCGCGGGATCATGACCGATGATGTGAATGCGGCAGTAAAGGGCGCTTTCGAAGGCGGCGCAACGGATGTGATCGTGGCGGATGGACACGCCATGGGCACCAACATCCTGGTCGAGAAGCTGGATTCCCGGGCTCGTCTGAATGCGGGGAATGGATCGCCTTTTGCGATGGTCTCCGGGATCGAGGCCGGGGATGTGGATGGGGTGATCTTCACCGGCTACCACGCCCGGGCCGGTTCCGCCGAGGCCATCCTGGCGCATACCTGGTCGAGCAGGCGGATCGCCAACCTATGGCTCAACGACACCCTGCAAGGCGAGTATGGCCTGAACGCGGCCGTCTGCGGGCACTTCGGAGCTCCGGTCGTTATGATCACAGGCGACCAGACAGCCTGCGCACAGGCAACCGAACTGCTGGGGGATTTGGAAACCGTGATCGTCAAGCAGGCCAATGGTTTTTCTTCAGCGGAATGCCTCCCACCGGCAGTAACCCACAAAAAGATTGAAGAAACTGCGAATCGGGCTGTCGAACGGTTGAAAGAGGGGAAGGCGCCGAAGCCGTATACTGTCTCCCTGCCGGTGAGGGTAACCGTGGAATTCTTGCAACCGGAGATGGCGGAGCGGGCGGTGCGCCTGCCGAACGCAGTACGCCTGGATGGCAGGACGGTCACCTTCATGTGCCCGGATATGGTATCCGCCTACATGGAGTTCCGGGCGGCAGTTGCGCTGGCGTGAGCATATCTCCTCATGCGGAAAAGTGCTCGTAAAATGGCAAGTTCCTGCATAGGATGCGCGTTATGAAATGTGTCGTCATCCCAAAACCCGGGGAAGTCATTCTCTCCGAGCGGGAGATCCCTGCACCGGTTCCGGGTGAAGTATTGATCCGGGTCATGGCCAGCGGGATCTGTGGAACGGACATCCACATCTACAACGGCGAGTACCTGGGGGATTACCCGGTCATCCCGGGGCACGAGTTTTCTGGCCTGGTGACCGCGGTTGGGAGCGAGGTCAGGCGGTTCAAGGTGGGGGACAGGGTGGCAGTGGAGCCGAATATCTCTTGTAACAATTGTGTCCACTGCCTGAACAACCGCCAGAACTTCTGCCTGAACTGGCAGGCGGTCGGCGTGACCCTGCCCGGCGGGATGGAGCAGTACGTTACTGTTCCGGAGCAGGCTGCCTTCGATATCGGTGATCTACCTTTCGAACAAGGCGCTTTCATGGAGCCCCTGTCATGCGTGATTCATGGTATTGAACGGGCGCAGATCGAACTCGCGGACCAGGTCGCCATCCTCGGCGCCGGCCCGATCGGGAACCTGATCCTGCAGGTTGCCCGCTTGCAGGGAGCCTCGCAGGTCACCATGCTGGAGAACAATCCCGGCCGGGCGACCCTGGCGCGCCAGATGGGCGCGGACTTGGTAGTCGACCGCATGGAAGATTTTCCCCTGGATTCCTATGATGTTGTCATCGATGCCACCGGCGTCATCCCGTTGATGAACTGTACCATCGACCTGGCGCGGAAAGGCGGGACGGTGCTCTTGTTTGGCGTCCCTCCGGCGGGAAAGAACCTGGAGGTGGAAGCCTTCAAGATCTTCCGGAAAGGGCTAACGCTTTTTTCTTCCTTCACATCCGTTCGGAATTCCTTCCAGGCGGTCGACCTGCTCCGGACTCACCAGGTTTCGGTCGAGCCGTTGATCTCACACCGTTTGCCTTTGGATGAAATCTCAAAGGCTTTCGAGATGATCGAAGGCCATGATCCGCTGGTCAAGAAGGTGATCATCCTTCCCAACGAATAATTGTTGAGCAGGTATGAGGATTGTTAGATCTTGAAATTAGAAAATCGTTCCTGTGCGCTGGAAAATGGTTGTTGAGGGGAAAGGGCGGATTCGGAATTCCCAAATGATGTATAATTGTAATGTATATTGGAGGTTGATATGGGCGACATGATGGTTCGTAAGCAAATCTATCTTCCCAAGCGGCAGAACCAGGTTCTCAAACGGCTGGCGAAGCAACGCGGGATCAGTGAGGCGGAGGTGATCCGTCAGGCGTTGGAGCGCGAGGAACAAATGTCTGCGCCCATAGTCCGAGACAGCAAGAAAGCCATGGATGAGATAATCGCCTTTGTACGTTCCATGCGGAATCGTCCTGAACTTATGCAGGGGGAGCCTGTTCGTTGGAATCGCCAGGAGTTGTACGAGGAACGCGAGAATCGCTGGGCTAAGAACGATCAAGGAGGGTAACTTATGCCGACGGTGTTAATGGATACCAACATCCTTGTGTACACTTTTGAGCCGCGTGATGTGGAACGTCAGGAGAAGGCGATCTCTATTGTTTTAGAATTAGAGCAGAGTGGAGCAGGGTGTTTGAGTGTGCAATGCCTGTCGGAGTTCGTAAATGTGATGGTATCAACACAGCGCCTCACGATTGGCCAGGCGGTTGTACAGGTGGAAAAGTGGATTTATTCATTTCCTGTCTTCAACCTGACCCCGCAGATCGTGCTCGAAGCCGCCCGCGGCGTGCGCGACCACGGACTGGCGTACTATGATGCCCAAATTTGGGCGGCGGCGCGGCTCAACCAGATTCCAGTTGTTTTTACCGAAGATTTCCAGGACGGGCAGATCCTCGAAGGCGTGCGATTTGCCAACCCTTTCGCCGGAACGTTTAATTTGGAAGAGTGGGTGTAGTTACATCCCTTCTCGTGCTTGCTCTGTGGATTGAACTGTTGTATATTTATCGCCAGGGAACACTTGTATGATTTTCGAATGGGATGCGCGCAAAGCAGGGAGCAACTTCCGAAAGCATGGCGTGGCTTTTGCCGAAGCCGCTACCGTCTTTGGAGACAACTTGTCGATCACAATCCCTGATCCTGACCATTCCAGGGAGGAAGATCGTTACATCACGATTGGCTGGTCGAACCGCCGCAGATTGTTGATGGTTGCCCATGCAGATCGCGGTGACCGTATTCGAATAATAACCGCCCGTGAGTTGACCAGAAGTGAGCAAAAAGCCTATGAAGAAGAAACCAACTGAAATTAAAGAATTACGCCCCGAATATGATATAAAATCTTTACTCAAAGACGGTGTGCGTGGGAAATACGCGCAGCAATACCACGCGGGGACCAATCTCGTCTTGCTTGAACCGGATATCGCCAAAGCCTTCCCGAACGAGAAGGCGGTCAATGATGCCTTGCGGTTGGTGATGAAGTTGAACAAATTGCAGGAAAAGGCTGGACAGGGGGCAAGGCAATGAAACGGGGGACGGAAGGGTGGCTCAACCAGATCATGGTCGTTTTTACGGAGGATTTTCAGGATGGGCAGATTTTGGAAGGTGTGCGCTTCGCCGATCTTTCGTCGATCAGCGGCCGCCGGTTTACGCCTTCGATGGCCCAAAGGGGCGGCGCTTCTCCCTGTTCCTCGCGGCGAACGCGGCGTCGTTCCTTGCTGGGGTATTGATTTTTTGGGAATGACCGGCAAGAAAGAAGCGGACAATTTCGCCGGGATGTGCAGCCTTCCGGTTTAGCCGGATGTTAGGTAATAAAGAGAAGTTTGAAAATGGAGGGAATCAAACATGTCACCGAAGAATCGTGGTTGATAACGCATTCTTTTTGGATATGAAAGTTTATGGATTCAGATATAAAGAACATAAAGCCATGTGCTAATAATCATTTGTGGTAAAACTTCGATATGGTTCCGCCTGATAATGAGATTGATGAATCAAAAAGGGTTATCCAAAAGTCTACTGGTGTTACACCGGCAGAACAATATTTGGTTAGATTATGTGAGCATTCGTTTCTTAGTTTATGGAGTTATCCTGGAGTATACAGAGATCAAACACCTGGAAGAGGATCAGAGTGGGGCAAGGAGGTTTGCGATTTATTAGTTGTTTTTGAAAACCACATACTGATTTTTTCTGATAAGCATTGTAAGTTCCCTAATACCGGTAATCTGTATTTGGATTGGTCAAGATGGGTACGGAAAGCCGTACTTGAATCAGGGGGGACAATTATATGGAGCCGAAAGGTGGATCAGAACTCATCCTGATCGTCTCTTTATCGACCCAAAGTGTAAACATCCGTTTCCAATTGATCTACCTGATATGGCCAAAGCTAAATTTCACCGCATTTTGGTGGCCCATGGTGCATCCGAGAGGTGCATACAGGAATTAGGAGGAAGTGGTAGTTTACTCATTGACTCTAGCACAGTTGGGAAAGATCATCTAGCTGAAATCGAAAATGGAGGAATGCCTTTCTCTGTTGGACAGATTAATTCGAAACGGGGTTATGTGCATATTTTTGATGATACGACACTCAACTTAGTGTTGACGACTTTAGACACTATATCTGATTTCACAGCATACCTTGAGAAAAAAGAATTGTTACTGGGCCGAGGAATTAATATAGTCGCTGCAGGGGAAGAAGAATTACTTGCATATTATCTCAAAGATTTAAACCCCGAAGGCGAGCATGATTTCGTCATCGAGCCAAACATTGATGGAATTTTCATTGATGCGGGTTTCTGGGACAATTTTATAAAGAGTCCAGAAAGGTTGTCGCAGATTGAGGCAAACCGAATTAGCTATTCATGGGACGCTCTTATTGAGAAATTCAACTATCACATCATGAACGATAGCCAATATATAAGTGATCCTCTTGGAGCACGAAATCAAGAATTGACAGTTAGATTCCTGGCTCGGGAACCTCGCACAAGAAGAAGAATGTTAGCCGCGTCTTTGATCGAGCTAATTGAAAAAAGCCCAAAATCTTATAAGGCGACGCGAGTGATGGCGCCATCAAAAAAAGGGGATCCATACTTCGTGTTTTTATTAGTTCCTCATCTTGATGGAATACCGAGTCAGGAATATCGTGAGGTGCGAGCCAAATTTTTGGAGGCTCATTGTATGGTTACCAAGCTGACTTTTCCTGATGCTCTAGCCTAAGTTTTGTGCAATCAAGGGCCGAATCGTGAAAAACGGCCTAAAAATGAAAGATTTCTGGTACCTTACCAACTGAAGCCGGAGCCTGTATGCTCATGATCATTTCCGATCAAGCGAGGAATGGTTATGAGCAGCGACAGAATTGAAGTACAACACACCCAACATGCCTTTCTGGTAGCCTGGGGCTGGTTTGGCGAATACATTGGTCTGATCCGGCGCATCCTGGCAGTGCCGCTGAAACAGAAGCGCTATCAGCATACGCCTCAGGGTAAAGTTCTGGAATTCCTGGTTGCCATTCTGGGCGGGATGAGGCATTTGCAAGATATCAGCCGGTCTGCCCATCCCCTGGACAAAGATCTGGCAGTGGCACAAGCCTGGGGACAGGAGAGCTGGGCAGACTACAGCGGGGTCAGTCGTACGCTGAGTGGGCTGAGTTGGGATGAAGCCCGCCAGATCGCGCAGGAGTTGGAGCAGATCAGCCAACCCTACCTCGCCGCCGAATTGGATTTGCTGCGCTCAGCGGGGGAACGTATCCGCTATGATGGCGATCTGACCGGCCTTCCGGTCTCCAACACCAGCCGGACCTACCCCAATGCGGCTTTCGGCCACATGGACGATGCGATCCGGCTGGGGTATCAAGCTGCGCTGGTCAGTCTGGAAAGTCCGACTTACGGACGGTTGTGGCTCTCGATCGCCCATCATCCAGGGGATACAGTTTCTTGCACCCAGGCTGAAGCCCTGATCCTGGCCGCTGAAAGGCGCACTGGCCTGCGCCCGCGGCGGCGTACTGAAATGCTGCGCAGCCGCATTCAAGCCTTCGAGCAGCAGATCGTCCAGATCAGAGGGCGATTGGAGACCCAGAAACGGCTGGTGCAGCAAGCCCAAGAGCGGTTGGAAGAGGTCGAGCAGCAGGAACTGGAACGCCAGCGGCAGTTGGACGAACTGGCAAGCCAATACCAGGCCAAAAAGCGCCTGGAACGTCCCACCAGTCGCCTGGCGCAAGCCCGCCAGCGACTTCAGGCATCTGCAAAACGCTTGCAAAGCCGCCAGAAAGCCTGGCGAGAAGCGCAGCGCCGTCTGGACAAGACCGCAACGCGTTGGGAAGGGCAGCAAACCGAACTGAGCGTCATGCAGCAGCGCCTGACCCGCTTTGAACAGGAGAATGTCGCCAATCCCGAACGGGTCGAAGCCGAGTTCCGCCTGGATGCCGGTTTTGGCAGCTACGAGAACGTGGCGTTGTTGATCGAGATGGGCTATGAGGTTTACACCAAACCTCACAGCCACCGGGTGGTGACCTTTCTGCGGCAGCAGGTGGATGATCAAACTGCCTGGGTGCGGGTGGGGGCCAACGCCGAACTGGTTGCTTGGAGCAAGATGCCACTCAAAGGTTGCCCCTACCCCTTGGATGTTGCCCTGGAGCGCTTCTACACCGGCAAAACCCGCAAACACAGCGCACTCTTCCACTTCGGAGAAGACCCGGTCACGCTCAACCCCCCAGCCTGGTTCGAGCACTACAACGGCAGGCAAACCATCGAAGCCGGGATCAAGGAGAGCAAACAGGTTTTCTACCTGCACCACATCAAAGTGCGATCCGAGCCAGCCATCTACTTACAGGAATGTTGCGTGATTTTCGCCGCTAATTTCATCCGCTGGGCTTCACACTGGCTGGCAAGCCAGGCGCAACCCGACGAAAGCAGCTTGGATGTGTGCAAGCTGGGCATCAAGTGCCAGGTGCAAGTGGCCGCCCACGTTTCGGCGCAGGTGATCCGGAATTCAGAAGGCAGGTTGTTAAAGTTCAGCGAGCACAGCGCCTTTGCAGGCAAGGTGCTCCGATCACCAGGCGGCGGTTACCTGCCGCCTGGCAGACCGAAATTTTGGTTTTTGATGCCGTTTTTGATCAAATCGCATCTGATTGCACAACCGTTACGCTAGATATCGTAGGAATCGCTACTGAGTCTGGTACCGATGAATATAGATCTGAAGATGCTATTTATATGGATGTTAGGACTTGGACAGCAGAGATGGAGGCAGAGGCAAAAAGTCTTCAAGAAGATTTGGGTATCCTGACCAACTATACAATGCACAGGGCTAAGGTTTTGGAGTACCCTCGTTCAGCTAAGAAAAACAGAAAACGTCATAAACCAAAGAAATCCATGTGAAGCGGGGATTCGAATACTCAGCCCCGCTTTTGAAAATAGGTAGAAATTCAGAAAAGTAAAACAATATCAGCATTTTCCAGTGACAGATTCGACAATCCGCTGAATTTTTTTGCGTTATAATTCAAGTTGTCAGACAACTTCCCCTATCTTCCCAGGAGTTTCCCAAAATGACCACGATCGATCTCACCATCCACAAAGACCGCCGGGCGCGCGCTATCCAGCGCGCCCGCGAGCGCAACATCATCATCCCCACCTTCGCGCAGATGAAAGATCCGGCCCTGATCCCCGCAAAGGTGAAGGAAGAATTGAAAGGCATCGGCCTGTGGGATGTCCACCCGCGCAACCTGTACCGCATCACCTGGAAGAACGAGCCGAAAGCCAGCGGCGGCGGCTTCGGCGGCGTCAACTGGCTGGAACTGCCCCCTTCGCTAACGGGTGTCCCGGCGCGCATCATCGTGCTGGTCGGCAAGTGGTTCCCGACCGGGGCGCACAAGGTGGGGGCGGCGTTCGGCTGCCTCGTGCCGCGGCTGATCACCGGCCAGTTCGACCCGACTACCCAGAAGGCGGTCTGGCCATCCACGGGCAACTATTGCCGGGGCGGGGCGTACGATTCAGCCCTGCTGGCCTGCGAGTCGATCGCCATCCTGCCGGAGGAGATGAGCCGCGAGCGCTTCGAGTGGCTGGCGAA
>Ga0105099_10002331_pt1 | contig 11336 bp, 11 predicted proteins | sample PPLLak3cmMay2015_2_FD_79138 | JGI IMG/M metagenome (GOLD analysis project Ga0105099, IMG submission 79138) | Freshwater sediment microbial communities from Prairie Pothole Lake near Jamestown, North Dakota, USA - PPLs Lake P8 Core (1) Depth... | ecosystem: Environmental > Aquatic > Freshwater >...
CGGCAACCAACTGGAGGGGGTCCTCCTTACCGACGATACCGCTTCGACCATATACTATCCCCACGTGGCCAGTAATAATATCTGGTGGACCGGCATTGTGGCCTATAACCCATCGGATTCTGCAGGGACTATGACAGTAACGCCCTATAGTCAGGGTACCCCGCTTTCCCCTACAACCGTTCCCATAGCGGGGAAGGGAAAATATATCGGCGTGGTTTCGGACCTCGGCCTTCCCTCTCAGACCGAGTGGTTCAAGATAGACTCCACGCAGCCCCTCACCGGCTTTGAGCTTTTTGGCACCATCGACGGCAAGCAGCTTGCGGCCTATTCAGGAAGCGGCGCAAAGACGGGCGTTTTTGCCAAGATCGAAAAATACGGCTGGACCGGAATTGCCTTTGTGAACACGGAAGCCGGCGCGGCGTCTGTCGCCTTGACCGCCTATAACGACAGTGGAACTGCGGTGGCTACCCAGGTGCTTCCTGTAAGCGGATATGCCAAGGTGGTTGATCTTGCGGAGACGATCTTCTCACAGGATATAAGCGGCGCCACCTACATTGCCTACTCATCAGACAGGAATGTTGTGGGTTTTCAGCTAAATGGCACCTCGGACAGCACGATGCTTGATGGACTTCCCGGGCTTGCCATAGGCAATTGATGCTCTAAAATCCGCTGTTATGGTGATCAGAAATCAGACGGTATTGTTTCTGTACCGGGTCTTCCCGGAAAGAGCAATACGCGAATACTTATTGGGAAAGGGTCGATTTTGAAACCATCCATATTTACCCTTTTTTTCCATAATTATTAACATCCAGACTTCTGAGAATTACAAACATAGTCTCTATCAATAGCCTCTTCTGTCTCGATAGGTTCGTGAAAGACTGAATGTATGCAGATTTGGAGGGTATCATGTCTTATCGTAAGATAATGTATATCGCCTTGTTATTAATTTTTCTGACAACGACTGGTTGTTCGCTCATACGCCACGTCGACAATAGTTCTCCTGAAGACGTCTTGAAACATAAAATCTCAAAAGATGATCTCTGGAATCAGAAAAAAGCCCTGGAACTAGAAAAAGATGCTTGTATGAAGCAGTTTAACGATCAGCAGGCACAGATTGTCCTGATGAATAAAGATATCTCTGAGCAGCATCTCAAAATTGATCAGGCAAACATCCGGATTACCGAATTGAACAGGACTATTGACGCGCTCAATCTTCAGATAAAGCAGTGGGAAGAAGAAAGAGAGAAAATCACCAAGGCCGTACCGGTCAAATCGGAGAAGGTGAAAGGGTCGCCGGCCAAAACAACCAGGGCTCCGAAGCAGCATGCACGAAAGGAACTATCAGCGGCGACGTCGGGGTCGGAAACCGGAGATATCAAAATTAAGGTCCTTGCGGGCGAAGGGAATATCGCTTCGGCCAGTGAGATGGCGAAACGGATAAGAAAGATGGGTTATAAGGTGAAACTGGTTGACCTGGCAGATCGGTCCGATTTCGCCGTGACTACGGTTTATTATAATGCCGATTACGATGCGACCGCCGAGGAGGTCGTGAAAAAACTGGGCGGCAGCGCCATAAGCATGCCGCTTTCCTGGAAGTCGTTTTTTGATCTCGTTATTGTTACGGGAAGGAAACCGTAAGTGAGGCCGGATTGTCAGACCGGCAAGGCAAACATCAGGGTAATTACCTTACTAACGGCGGGGGCGGGGCTGAAACGCAAATCAAGCAGAATATCTTTCAACGAAACGATTATAATTCATCTTAAGACGGAAACGGGAGCAGGTTGTCATTTTCATCAAACTTAAAGGGCTCCCAGGGAGAAACCCTCTCAATGCAAGTGGTTGATTTAATCTCAGGTTCAAGCGCCTTCGAAATCTGTAAATGTTCAAGGCTTTTTGTGCTTTTGATTCTTACTATCCTTGCATCTTCCATCGAATCGAGGCCAAGTGTTTTGGCGCAGGCATCGAGGCATTTGCGGTCTGTATTGAAATGGATCGGAACAGCCGCCTTTTCCGGTGAAATAGCTGCTATGGCGTTAGCGTATGTCTTCTCCATATCGAGACCGTTTACAAGGCGGGTTGTCGTTATATCGGCCAGGCCTATGCCGTTTCCATTTCCATCCGAACCGGGAGATAAATCTCTCACTAAAATCCGTTTAGCATGGGGAGAAACATGAAAATCTCCCACGATATCCCTGTGACGCCCTGTAACATTTGAATCCATTCCTATTCCGCTGATGTCTTTTCCGAAAAAATCGACAATCAGAAGATCTATAGAATCAAATGGAATGCTTCCCATCATTTTCCTGGCATCTTTAAGAAGTTCCTTTTCACGGGCAATAAGAGCAGAAGGCAAAACGCTCTCTATTTTTGAAAGATTTCCATACCCGTCCTCAAGGAGAGCAAGCCCGAACAGGAGCCTGATCTTTTTTGCGACGATATCTGCCGCCTCTTCAATAATTCCGAACCCATGCCTGACTGCAAAGTTGTGAAAAGCTGCGGCACCCTCAGCCTTTCCGAGCCCTATCGTCAGCATTTTGGAAAGCCCGCTTTCTATTTCCGCCCTGAATTTCGTATGAGGCTTTATCCTGTTAATCACCACAACATGATCGGCCATAAGAGCTCTTTTTGAAATATGGATATTCAACCCGCACGGCAGCTCACCGATACTTTCCGTTTCCATCTCAGGAAAAACCGGAACCCCTATTTCAGATCCGGTAATTCCAAGCTTCTCAAGCACTTTTTGCTGCCCTTCAGCCGTTGCCCCTCCATGACTTCCCATGGCAGGGATTATATAAGGCTTTAACCCGGCATTTTCAAAATATCTTACACAATGATAAACAACTGAATTTATCCTGTCTATTCCCCTGCTGCCGACAGCAATGGCAACGGTTTCTCCATGATTAAAATTGCGGGATAAAAGAGATGAAAATGAGGCGGTAACAGATTCCGGAATATCTTTTAACGGGGAACACGTGAGAGTCTGTCTTACAAATGCTAAAGAAGGATATTTTACGGGTATTGCTTGAGCCATAGGCTTTTCTGATAGTATGAAAACAATCCGGATGGGAAATAGATATAAAGTCCCCCGGCTGAGTGATAATATGATCAGTCAGGGGACTTTAAAAAATTATGTCTCTTCAACAGTAATTGCGCCGGGTTCACAAACCTCGATACAGCTTTCACAGCCGAGGCATTCTTCAGCATTTACAGGAACAGATTTTTCACCCTGTAATTCGAAAACTTCAACGGGGCAAACATCAACACACTCGCCGCATCCCTGGCATTTTTCTTCATCAACAGTCGGATTAAAAGCCATTTTTATTCTCTCCTTTCATTATAAAATTGAACAATGAGCATTTTACTCAGCCATTTTTTCTTATATCGGGCAAAGTCCTTATACCAATTGATAATTTGAGTCAAGCCTTCTTATTGTTTTTTTTTAAATGAAAAAAACAAGGTCATGATCATCAGATTTATTTAATGATATATCAATATTTTGTACGCGATAATTGAAGATTCTCCTCAGCAAGCTAACGATAATCTACGACCGTAAGGACTTTGTATCTGTTCGTATTTCGCTCGCTAACCTCGTATCAGGCTATAGGGAATACGCCCGCTATTGCGGTTCGGCAAGGCATATAAAAATGCCCTGATTTTTTTCATTTTTATTGTTAATCATTACATCCTGAAAATCCTGCTTCAGAATCTTATTTATAAAATTACCACGCGATTTATCAGTGATTCTTAATAGTTTCAAAGATATTCCAACTTCATGCTCTTTTACAGCCGGTAAATCATATATTTTTTCATCTATTGTAAAGCCGTCGTCTTTTAAAAGCCCTTCAACCTGTCCGATAAACATATTTCGCCATTTATTCATGATCTCTGTCCGGGCAGAAACCGGAACAGAAGCAAGATTAATAACCTCCTTTATATCACCGGCTTTTTCCATGACGAAATCAAATGCGTCTCTGCTGTCTGTAATAAAAAATCCCGGAATTTCCATGTCGTTTGACATGAGATATGTCCATGCTTCAATCCGCTCTTTTATCTTGTATTTCCCGTAATCATCAGACTGAAGGGATGTTCCGGCCTTTTTGCTGAAAAACACCTCATCTTCATGAGTCAGTCCTTCAAGGAGCTTTTTTTCCATCTCGTAAACGGAAATAAGATCCCTGTTTATTCCATACTGCACAAGGTCATAATCCTGCGCGAGACAGAGAAACAAGCGTGCGTTAAAAAGAATATCGGGTTTCTCTTTCGAATAATTATCATCGCGGATCTTCTTAATCTGCGAAGCGAGTTGTGTTGAGAATGTCTCATCGAAAAAAGGCACTCTCTCTCCTATCGCCTTCAAAAATGCCGTATCGCTCTTCTGATGAAGCTCACCCCACTCCTTATACTCTTTTATGAGGGCTTCGATCCTTGCTTCATCCCCTGAAACAGGAACCTTCAGTTCGACCACTCCTTCATCTGCAAGCTTTTGCATGTTTTCCGGAATATCATGCGCGCCCGGTTGATAAACCGTTATCTGCCCGAAAAAGGCGTACAAATCCCGTGCAACTGAATCATTGATAAATGTAAACGGAAAATAAACAGGTTTCATCACACCTCTCTGCAAGTTAATATATCGTATGCCGGAAGGAAAGGGCTTACGAGTTTCTTAGTGAACAACCACCCCTAAAAGGGTCGGGTTATTGTTACCAAAGTTTTTCTGTTCCGATATCTTGTCGTTATGCATCTGATATCGGACATATTTTCGAATCTGGTCTTTATCAAGGCCGATGGTACTCACGCAATAACCTTTGGCCCAGAAGTGTCGACCCCAATATCGCTTTTTGAGCCCATGATTGAAATCGAATACTTTATGGCGCTTTTACCCTTTAGAAATCCGACCGCCTCAGACACCGAATACTTTGGCGGAATCGATACTTCGGACACCACACAACATGGTATTTGCATTGCCATAAAGCATGTGCTAACTTTTTTAATCGGTTCACAGAATACCTCCTTTCGATTTTTAGGGTCACCACTATCCTAATTCTTAAGGAGGTATTCTTTTTATGTAAATCTCTATGTTACATGCATTGCATACCTTGGACCATCAGCATAGCTGAAGGTTTAAGGAATTAATTAATTAAATCATTTTCTCCTGTGTTGCAACTGTTGAAAAGGCTACTCAAATTATCGCCTCTTCCTGAACTTGACTAAGAAGCTGATTAATGCGATACGTCAGATAACAAAAAAACAATTTCTTATTATTTCATTTACTTTGACAGGGATTGAACAGATGAAATCCAAAAAACCGCAACCTTTGATCGCCATCACCTGCTCACGGGTGACTGGCGGCGCCTGGGGGCTTTACTCCCTTGGTCATTTCATGGACTATACATTTGCCGACTATAGCCTTGCGCTTCGTGACGCTGGCGCGGCACCACTGATCGTTCCAGCTGCCCAGGATGAGGAGAGTCTGAAGCGGATCTTAAGCGCGGTGCAGGGGCTGGTACTGAGTGGAGGGCCGGATGTTCACCCGCGATTCTACGGCGAGGAGCCGGCTGCCGGTCTTGGCGAGGTGGACGACACCCTCGACAGCATGGAGCTCACAGCCGCCCGCATTGCTTTCGAGACTGACATCCCGGTCTTGGGCATATGCCGGGGGATCCAGGTGCTCAATGTGGCACTCGGAGGCACACTCTACCAGGATATCTCATCCCAGGTGTCGGACTGCATATGTCACACCCCGAAAATCGACAAGGCTGTTCCAACTCACAAGGTGCGAGTTTCAGCCGGAAGCAGGCTGCGCAGCATCATGGGCCGGAGCGAAATATGGGTCAACGGCAAGCATCACCAGGCTGTTCGTAACCCAGCTCCCGGATTGATCATCACTGCCCGTGCAAACGACGGGGTTGCCGAGGCACTGGAACATCCGAAAAGGCGTTGGATGATAGGAGTGCAGTGGCATCCCGAGGGCACATGGCGTGAGGACTTATACTCAAAAAAATTGTTCAGAGCATTTGTCCGTGCAGCCTGCGATTAGGATTGGAATGCGTCATTAGCCTCAGACCTGTCCTGCTGTCGAACATATGGAGGTCCTCCGGCCTTATCCTGAGTTTTAGTTTATCCCCCTCACTTACTTTGAAGCTGCCCGGCAGGCGGATCGTGAGCTGGCTTTCTCCGTTAAGCGGGCCGTGCACCAGAGTGTCGGCCCCAAGAACCTCCACGAATTCGACAGGTATTTGAAAAGACTCCATTTCTCCCTGAGCAAGAGTGATGTGTTCCGGCCTCATGCCAACCATTACCGATTTATTTCTTGCATTCATTAGCCGACCTGCAAGCGGCAACCAGGATCCTCCAGGAATTTTTACCGCATCCTCTTCAGAGGAAAGTTCCATGGGTATGATGTTCATCGCAGGCGAGCCGATAAAACCGGCGACAAATAGCGTCGCGGGTCGTTCATAGACATCCATCGGGGTGCCCACATGATCGAATTTACCGGCGTTCATGACAATCAGGCGATCGGCCAGTGTCATGGCCTCAACTTGGTCATGAGTCACGTAAATGCTGGTTGTCCTCACTGACTGATGCAGTTTCTTGATCTCAAGGCGCATCTGTACTCTGAGTTTGGCATCGAGGTTCGAAAGTGGCTCATCAAAGAGAAAAGCGGCGGGATTCCTGACGATGGCCCGTCCCATGGCTACTCGCTGGCGCTGGCCGCCGGACAGCTGCCGAGGAGTCCGCTGCATCAGGCCGTCCAGTCCCAGGATGTCGGCGGCCTTCTTAACCCGCGCCTCAATCTCCGTCTTGGGCATCTTGCGATCCTTGAGCCCGTAGGCCATGTTGTTCCAAACTGTCATGTGGGGGTAAAGGGCATAGTTCTGAAAAACCATAGCAATATTTCGGTCCTTTGGTTCCACCTGATTCATGATTTTCCCGCCGATATAAATCTCCCCCTCTGTGGCTGTTTCAAGCCCTGCAATGATCCGGAGAAGCGTTGATTTGCCGCAGCCCGATGGCCCCAGGATGACGATGAACTCACTTTCTCTTATGTCGCAGTTGACCCCCTCGATGACGCAGACCTTTCCGAAATTTTTCCTGATGTTGACGATTCTTATATGTGCGCCGTTCATTAATTAAAATTCCTTTACTTATCCGAATCCACCAGCCCCTTTACAAACCAGCGCTGCATGAAAACAACTATCATCACTGGCGGAAGCATAGCCAGGATCGTGGCGGCCATGATGATTTGCCAGTCTGTTTGCGCGTCACCGGTGCCGATCATCTTTACGATGCCGATGACAATGGTGCTCATATCCTTGCTCGTGGTGATCAACAGGGGCCACAGGTACTGGTTCCATCCGTAGATGAACATGATCACGAAGAGAGCGGCGATATTGGTCCGGGATAGGGGAAGGACCGTATCCCAGAAGAAGCGAAGCGGTCCGGCCCCGTCGATCCGCGCCGCTTCAACCAGTTCGTCGGGAATGGTTAGAAAAAACTGGCGAAACAACAGCGTAGCCGTTGCTGAAGCAATGAGCGGAATGGTCAAGCCCATATAGGAATTGATCATTCCAAGGTCAGAAACCACCTTGTATGTGGGAATAATCCTCACCTCCACGGGCAGCATGAGCGTTACGAAGATCATCCAGAAGAAAAACATCCGGCCTGGGAACTGAAAAAAAACCACTGCGTAGGCTGATATCAGAGAGATGGCTATCTTGCCTAAACTTATGGCCAGAGCCATGATAAGGCTGTTTAACATCATTGTTGCTGCCGGCACCCCCATGACCCGCTCACCAGAGCCCGACCCCCAGGCCTGCAGGTAGTTGGAGATCATGTCAGGTCCGGGATAGAGCGGCATTTCCCCCCGCGCAATCGTGCCGGCGTCCCAGGTTGAGCCGATCAGGGCAAGATAAACGGGAAATGCCAGGACCGCCACGCCTATGATGAGAAAAAAATGGGCCTGCCAGTTATCGTGAAGCGCATAATCTTTCATTAGTAATGGACCTTCCTTTCAATATAACGGAATTGAATAGCCGTGAGGCCAATTACGATAATCATCAGAATCACCGACTGGGCCGAGGAGCCACCGAGGTCGAGAAAGAGCACCCCGTCGGAGTACACCTTGTAAATGAGTGTTTCCGTAGCCTTGCCTGGTCCCCCGCCAGTTAGGGCGTGAATCACTCCGAAGGTGTCGAAGAAGGAATAGACCATGTTAACCATGAGGAGAAAGAATGAAGTGGGAGAAATCAACGGGAAAATGACGGTCCAGAACTTCCTCGTCGAACTAGCCCCATCTATGGAGGCCGCTTCAAGCACTGATTTGGGAATGGACTGCAGAGCGGCCAGAAAAAAGAGAAAATTATAGCTCACCTGTTTCCAGGAGGCCACCAGGATGACGAGCAATAGCGCCTGGTTGCCGTTGAGCTTATAATCCCATGAGATACCTAACTCCCGCATGGCCCGTCCGAAATAACCGATGTTGGGGTGGAAGATAAAAAGCCAGAGTACCGCCGCTACTGCCGGTGCTACCGCGTAAGGCCAAATCAGCATTGTTTTGTAAGCGCCGGCTCCCCGGATATGCTTGTCGGCCAGAAAAGCGAGGAGTAAGGCGGACATCATCGCGATAGCGGTAACGGAAAAAGCAAATATGAAGGTTGTTTTTACTGAATTCAGATAGAGCGGATCAGATAAAATTGTGGTATAATTATCGAACCAGATGAATTCTGTCCGGAGGCCGAATGGGTCCTGACGCAACAAGGATTGCAAAATGGCCTGCACTGCTGGCCAGAAAAAAAAGACTATGGTAACGGCAAGTTGCGGCGCGAGCAGTAAATAGGGCAGCAGTTTGTTGTTAAAGATAACCCTGCGTTGCATCAATTCACCCTATACCTGTGAAGATCGGGGGGCTTTTCACAACAGCCCCCCGGTTTAATACTATAATACAATCACGGTACCAATCAGCGATTGGTTTTTTCAAAGTTGCGGAGAATCACATTACCCCTATCTACGGCATTATCCATTGCCTGCTTGGCGGTTTGAGTACCCTGCAGCGCTTTTTCCAGCTCTTCCTGGATTACCACACGGATTTCAGGCATGCTGCCAAGCCTAAGTCCCCGAGAGTTAACCGTGGGTTCTGTTCTGGTCATCTGGCGGTGGGGAATATCCGCTCCGGGATTCTTTTGGTAATATCCCTGAGCCTGGGTATACTCAAAACCACCAAATGTAACTGGGAGAAACCCTGTATCCATGTGCCACTTCGCCACAACTTCTGGCTTGCTTATGTACTTAAAGAATTCCGCCGCAGCGCGGTATTCCTCCGCAGTCCTTTTGGGCGCGGTCATGGCCCAGAAACTTGCCCCGCCAATGATCGAGTTTTTCGGGGCACCCTTTGCATCCTCATAGTAGGGCAGCATTGTAACACCCCAGGAAAATTTGGCCTCTTTCAGAATTCTTGCCCGCAGGCCTGAAGAAGCGTGGATTATAGCCGCCTCCCCCGACGGGAACAAGGCATCTCCTGCTGAATCACGACCCGCGTATTTAAAACTTCCTTCTTTCTGCATATCAATCAGGGTCTGTACATGGCGGACGTGCAGGGGGCTGTTGATGGTAAGTACCGCGTCCATTCCTTCCATACCGTTCGCTTTGCTCGCCAGTGGAACATCATGGATTGCGCTGAACTGTTCAAACTGCGTCCATGTCGGCCAGGCGCATGTAAATCCCACATTTGCCGCATTTGCGGCCCTGATCTTCTGAGCCGCGGCACGGAGTTCCCCCCAGGTGCGCGGCGGTTTCTCTGGGTCAAGACCGGCTTTTTTAAACGCATCCTTGTTATAGAACATCACGGCTGTTGAGCTGTTGAAAGGCATGGACATCATCCGTCCATCAAGAAGGCTATAGTAGCCCTTGATTGCCGGGACATAAATCTTTGGGTCGAAGGGAACACCCGTTTCGCGCATCAGCTCATGGACAGGCTTGATAGCTTCCCGGGCGGCCATCATTGTGGCGGTGCCCACCTCAAACATCTGTACTATGTGAGGCGCATTCCCTGCCCGGAAGGCGGCAATTGCGGCAACCATAGTATCGGGATAAGAACCCTTGAAGGTAGGGTTCACCTGGTACTTGTTCTGCGACGCGTTAAAATCAGCGACGATTTTTTCGAGTATCCCGCCGAGCGGCTGGGCAAGGCCGTGCCAAAACTGGACCTCCGTGCGCTGTGCAAGAGCCGGAGTGGCCTGAAGGGCTAAAAAGAGAGCAACCACCACAAAGACAAAACCTCTAAATCTTTTTACCATAGTTACCTCCTGTTTTTGATTTATTGTTGTCGCCTCAAATCTGCGATTTCAGTCCTTCCCCACGGAACCAAGCCAGCACGTTTTCTACTATGATTCCGTATATGTACTTTTCTATGAGAAATATGTCTCCAAGTCAATGTAATTTATAAAATCTCTCAGTCGATTCCTTTTCTGGCCAACGCCCCTGCTTCACTAAAGGCAATGCTTTTAAAAAGGGTCCTGCATTTTTCTATTTGTACTGCTCTTCCCTTCGGCCTCGGCTCAGGGAAACTACTGATAAGTTTTTGGATCTTGATAGCCGCATCCAGAGCTTCCCTGCCTTTGTCCGGCGTCGTTATCAGAACGCCCTGTTTGCCTCCTTCGACCCAGAGCGGTATTATAACGATCCCGTTGGAGGGGTCCTCAAAGTAGTTGTTTCCACTTCCCATTACCAGCTTGAAAGCGGCCCTGGAAAAATGATATGCGCTAGGGTCAGCATCCATGATTTTTACCGTTCCGGAACCCTCCTGGGCTTCCGTATCCACCTTCAAAACCAGAAGTCCGGTATCCGGCAGAATCCGGTCGGAGCCAATCGGCTGCCGATTTTCTACGAGGTAATATTGCCCACCACTAAGGGGAATTTTCACCACGAGAGTTTCTCCGCCCTTGGCCAGAGGAGCAAGGAAGGCGCATTTCGTCTCCCCTGGTCTAACGATTGCGGCCTGCTCAGCCTTGATCCACCCCAGACGGATCCTGGTGAACGAGGAGAGACCCTGCGGGGGTTCGTTTCTTTTGACGAAATGTTCGGACATAATGTCCCATGGACCCATATAGATTGCATGATTTTCCGGTGAAGGAAGATGGGAAGCGTCAGACTGACGCTCAAAATCGTACAGTCAAGGTACCAGTCGCTTTCTCCCCTGGACTCCGCCTAATGCGTGGAAGAAGTCGTGGGCAAACATGCCTAGGGTCGCGTTCTCAGCCCCCACGAAGACGCCGCCACGGAATTCCTTCCCCCCTGCTGATCGCAGCTTTACGAACGCAGGCTCAAATCTTACACCGGTC
>Ga0105099_10002333_pt1 | contig 11332 bp, 8 predicted proteins | sample PPLLak3cmMay2015_2_FD_79138 | JGI IMG/M metagenome (GOLD analysis project Ga0105099, IMG submission 79138) | Freshwater sediment microbial communities from Prairie Pothole Lake near Jamestown, North Dakota, USA - PPLs Lake P8 Core (1) Depth... | ecosystem: Environmental > Aquatic > Freshwater >...
AGATGCCCTGGACAATGAAGTGGAGACCCATTTCAATAAGTTGAATGAATTGCTTTTTCGAAGCAAATGCCTCGACAACCCTGACCTGACCATCTGGGTTAACCTCGCCTGGTCCCACTGGCATATGAGATACGGATCGCCAATAATTGCCAACTCGCTACTGCAAAACTGTTATCATCTTTCCAAAGAATCCCTTTTTTCACCTCATCCCAGCCTCATACTGAATGAAATGCTACTGGGGCACTGGAAACATCTGCCACAATTATGGCCTCCCATTTTGCCCGGAGGATTTCTTCCACCCGATAAAAACAGTTGGGATTACCTACACCTTCTGCTGCAACACCGTTTTACAGAAGCCATTAAAAAGTATCGTGAGTTCTCTCATTTTCCCCAGAATACCAATCAAAACACAAAGTGGTCATGCGCCGGGCTTTGTTTCGAAATGATGACCATACTCCACAATCAACTCTTTTCATCTGATCCAAAAGATACAGAAATAAAACAGTCACTTCCCCCATGGCTGGAATTTATTCGCTGCGCCCTCAAACCCTTCTGTCACCCTTCCAGTATCATGGGCAGCACATCTATGCCCCATTTCCCGGCATATCTCCACACTAAAGAAAGGAACTACTACTATTATGAATACCACTATCTTCGTTTTCATATTAACCATGATTTGCAGATTTTAAAAGCGGAAGAACGGGATATTTTTTTGGACACTTGCGCCTACTTCACCCGCCGTGGCAGACAATTATCCCAAAACATACATAAGTTGAGAAGTAAATTGGCTGAAACCGCTCTATCTGAAAACCGTGCTTCTGACACCATCCTGATTACAGCCGCCAAAAACTGGCATACACCTCAGGATCATCTGAAAGCCGTACTGGGCATCGTTATAACTCATTTTTCGCCAGAATTCTGTTTCATCCGACTTCTTAACCACGAAAAGCCCATCCATACCGAAGGATCACCAAATAGTTTTGAACCACTGGCTGACTGGTTATTTTTATTGGCGCCAAACAATCTGGAAGAAAAACTGGATATTGAAAAAATCAAAAACCAATGTCCAGGACCTATGGCTCCATATTTATTGCCCCTGAATTCTTTAAGGCTGCTCAGGTTTTTTCCAACAGACACCCAAATATCGATGATCATTCTTCTGGGCTTCAAAAACGACCCAGAGCCCAATGTCCCGCTTTTTGATCGAATACAAAGGGTTTTATCACCCATCATCAGCCAGATACAATCCAACTTCAACACATACGCCCTTGCTGAGACAAATCCTTTAAACTCCATTATCGGGGAGAGTATTCTGATTTCAGAACTGAAGAAACAGATTCAAAGAGTCAGCCAGGTTGATTTTACTGTCACTATACTCGGTGAATCTGGCACAGGAAAGGAGCTTATTGCCAAAGCCATCCACCAGCTCAGCCCTCGTAATTCAAAGCCTTTTATCGCCTTCAATTGTGCCTCATTACCAGAACCCCTTCTTGAAGCAGAACTTTTTGGCTATCAGAAAGGTGCGTTTACTGATGCCAGAGAAAATCGAATTGGTTTGATCGAAAGCGCAGAGAGTGGCACCCTGTTTCTTGATGAAATAGGAGAAATGTCATTGCTCCTTCAAGCAAAACTTTTGCGTTTTCTGCAGGACCATTCAATCCGTCATCTGGGGGAAAACAAACAACGCCAGGTTAACTGCCGGATTCTATGCGCCACTCATCGGGATTTACTTTCCATGGTCAACAAGAAAAAATTCCGTGAAGACCTTTATTATCGGATCCAGGAACTGACCCTTTTCAGCCCTCCTTTGCGGGATCGAAAGGAAGACATACCTCTTCTTTTAGACCATTTTTGTAACAAATACCAATTCCAGAAACTGACTCAGATTCAAAAACACTGGCTTGCACTTAAATGGATGAATCAGGATTGGCCTGGAAACATTCGTGAACTGGAATCCCGTATCAAAGAACTGATCACTTATTACCCTCACCACCCGGATATTGAAGGACCAACCCCATTGTTGCCCATCACCCAAGGCACTTTACACAATTCACGGAATCAGTTCGAACGAATATGTGTCCATAGTGCCCTGGAAAAAAACTGCTGGAATCGAAAACGCAGCGCCGCATATTTGGGTGTCAGCCGCATCACTCTATTCAAGCTGATGCAGAAGTATCAACTGAGAGATCCAAACACGGATTGAATTGAAACTGCAGACTTACCATGAGCTCCGCCCAAAACCCCGATTCAGTGAACAGTAACTGGTATCCCTTTGATTTTTTTCCTGTTCTGTGATAGTTTACAGGCCATGAATCCCATCATCAATCAACACATTGCCTTGATCATGGCTGGCGGACAGGGCACCCGCTTCTGGCCTATGAGTTCTGAAAAAAGGCCCAAACAATTTTTGGCCATAACCAGTGAAAAATCACTCATTCTTGAAACATTTGCAAGACTGAAAAAAATAGTCCCGGCTGAGAATATTTATATCGTTGCCGATGGACGATATGCGTCTCAGATCTACCAGTCACTTCCGGAATTTAAATCAGACAATCTGATCGCAGAGCCCTCACCCCGCAACACCGCCCCATGCCTGATTTATGCCAATATTTTTTTTAGCCGACGCTATGAAACCGCCAATGTCATCGTAGTCCCAGCCGATCATCACATTCCCGATAGTGAAAGCTTCGCCCGCCAGATGAAGGATGCATTGAGCTTTGCCGATAGCCGATGCGTTATTACCGCCGGTATAAAGCCTGCCACCCCCCATACGGGATATGGATATATCGAATTCGACGAAACAATAAGCGATTCAACCGGACTGACCCGCTTTTATCCGGTAAACGCCTTCCACGAAAAACCAGATTACAACCAGGCAATGGCTTACTTAAAAGGGGGTCGCCACTACTGGAACGGTGGGATTTTCATCTACAACATCCATCATTTCCGCGATTTTATCCGGGAGTATGCTGCTGATTATTTTCAGCATATGCGCACGCTTGAACAATGTTGGCATAATGCCGAAGAAGTGAAAAAGGGATTCGCTCAATTCAAAGCCGAAGCCATTGACCGTGTTCTGATGGAAAAAATGAATGAAGCCCGTATGTTGAAGGCTGAATTCTTATGGAATGATGTCGGATCCTGGTCCAGCATTTACGAACTGAGTGATAAAGATGATAAAGGCAACAGCATTCGCAACGATGGGCTGATGATAAACAGCCGGCAATCCATGGTTATCAACGAATTAAGCATACCAATCGCTCTGGTCGGAGTAGATGGGCTCTCCGTCATTGCCACACGGGATGGCATTCTGGTCACCCGGACCGAAGCCGCTCAGGAAGTCAAAGAAGTCCCAGGCCTGCTGTCCTGTAAAAAAGGCTCATAGGCGCCATAAATAAGACGCCTTGAAGAAAAATCCCCGCTCCGTTTCATGCAGATATTGATCTGGCACGTATTCTCCATTCTGCCAACGAGTCTTTTCATAAAATCCGCCATACCCTAAATAGATAACCGTACCCGGGATATAGGAAAACGCAGCCAGACAGTCAGTTGACAGTACTTTTCGATAGTTATTGTATTCGACTATAGCCCGCAGTGACAGATAACGGTTGAACTGGAATTCATTGCGACTGCGCAGTATGGTGTAATCAAATATCTTCTCACCGTCCAATGAACGGAAGAAATCGGCATAAGTCAGAGAAAAAGTTGTAGTAAACTGCGGCCCTGGCTGATAACGCACGGATGCCGACATACTGCTGCCGTAACCCTGGTAGGGATCATCCACATACCTGATCTTGTTACCATAAGTGTACTGCAAACTGGCATATATCTGTTTGCTCAGCTGAGTATTACTTCGGATACGAACAAAACCGATATCGAAACGACGCCCCGAAAATACTTCATTGCCTAGTAAACCCTCGAAGCGTATCTGAGTCTGGCCCGGCAAGCAGAACCGCAATACAAACAGATTAACAGATTCAAACAGCTCACTGGGTTTATCGTAACTGTGATAAGACCAATAAAAAGGCTCGATACGTTGAATCAGCCCTTTCTTCAAATGAAAAGAACGCAGCAGAAAAATCGGAACGATAGTGACGTCAGTCCGATTGATAAAACCGACATCCGTACGAAATCCTTCAGAGACATCATGGACACCCACATCAACATTCCATTTCTCAGTACTGGAAACATAGCGGAGTCCCCAATAAGTCCCATCCTGACGGACACCGTCATCCTGTGAAAATGCACCCAAGGCCAGACCCTCCACCACAGCTGTTTGACTAAGACGCAGACGGGTATCTGCTCCCAAAACCCGATTGAAAGATCCATTGTATTCACGGCTGGTCAGAAAGCCTCCCAGATAATTATCTCCTTTGAGCGCTCTTTTATAGCGAACAATTGAGACATATGCATCATGATCCCCTGTGGATTCATTTTCTTCAAAATTCAGCTGCCGGGGGTATTCATCCACAGCAAAGATAGCTGACAAAGTGTTGCGACTACCCAGCTTGCCGGTCAGTTTCAAACCCATTATCGGATCAACAATGGTTCTGGTGTGGACTACAGAAACAAGAGGTGATGCTTCTTGAGCAGATGCAGATTTGAAATCATCCACGCCTTCCAGAAAAAACGAGCGCCGCTCATTGTAGTAAATTGCTGTACGAAGATTGACATCAATCTGACCGGCATCGCTCTCAACCTGAGAGAAGTCTGGATTATATGTGGCTTCCAGAGTCAGATTGGAGCTCAGACCCAACTTACCAGTCAGAGAAAAGTCACCTTGAATTGCTTCGTTCAGTAACTGTCCATTTTGATTCAGACTATGCTGAGCCATGGTTACTGCGGGCAAAAATTCCACAGTTCGTTTGGCATCAAGATTATGCAAGTACAGCTGATGGTTCTGACCAATCAACGCACCCTGATCGGGTTTGAATTCCGGACTGAGACTTTGTTCAGTTTTGCGGGCAATGGTTCGGGTACTCTGCAAACCAATAGCGATCTTGTTACCTGACGGAAAACGGATACTCTGCAGAGGAATGGCCATTTCAATCGTATAGCCATGGTCGGTCAATTGTCCCTGACTACGCCAGACCGTATCGAAACTGCTATTGCCATTACCGTCTGCATCAATGATCAGGTCCATTTGAACACCATGCGGATTAACCGCAAACATATACGCATTTTGCCTGGTATTGGTCATATCAAGGATTATCCCGACATAGTCCTCATCATCAATATTATCCCGTTTGGTGATCGTGGCCCGGATCTTATCAGGCTCAGAATCTCCGCAACGGAATGCAAAGTAGAGATTCTGGGCATCGTAACACATGAACATTTCAGTCTTCTCGCTGACATCCTCACCAAAGCGGGGCTTGAAGGTTTTGAAATCTTTGTATGGCGTCAGTTGCTGCCAGACCGGATCATCCAGTAATCCATCAATCACCGGTGCTGAATCGGTAAAAAAGGCCGCTTTCGTTTCGGCCATAATCGGAATGTGTATTACCGAAATGAGAAAGGGTATATACACCAACAACATATTTTTTTTCAAACCACTCATTTGGACCTCGCAGAATACTTCTATTAACGCATCAACTGTCAAGAAGTTTCAGTTTCAAAATCATTTTTTCTCCTCATGCGACCTAAATGGCATTTATCATCTATCACCTGACTAAAAACAGAAAAATGCAAAAAAAAAGATGACATTTTCATTTCATTACAGCACTTGATGTATTGGGTGAAAGGAGCGCAGACATCAGATGATAGGTCTGGTTTTCCTGGTTATACTTTTTTATCTGTTTGTCTGCCTTTTGGCCAAACACTGCTTCTGCAGATGGCGTCGCACCATCATATCTCATATCAGCCCTGGTGATGGATCAGAAGAGGACGATTGAAGACAATGAGCTTGACACTCGACCACCTATTTGTTAATATTTAACTACATATGGAGGTGCACCATGGCCGAATCAAAACCCAGAGTGGTCGTTTTTACCACCCCAAGCTGCTCCTGGTGCCGGGTAGTCAAAGATTATCTGAAACAACATCAAATAGAGTTCAAAGCCATTGACATCAGCCGGGATGAGAAAGCGGCAAGTGATATGGTCAGACGAACCGGGCAACAGGGCGTCCCGGTCACCCTGATCAATAACCGCCCAGTCATCGGCTTTGATAAAGCACAATTGAATCGTTTATTGAACATCAAAAGCTAACGTGAGCTTCACCCACAACCCCGATTCAGTGACTGGTGACAAGGAAAAAATCTAGCGGTAAAAGCCCCCCAAGTTACTCAGGCTTTTTCTCCTGCCTGGGTATTAGCTGCACATCAAGATTCAGCCCATCAATGTGACGACTGATATAGAAAGACTTGATAAAGGTCAGTTTTTGTGGCCCGGATTTGGCATATATTTCGACCATGGCCCCTTCCCAGAATTTCCGGTTCTTCTCAAAATCCTGAATACTGCCTGACTCATAGCCGTTCTCGGTTGTCATCACCATTTCATGGCTGTTCTCACCTGGCTGAGCCGGTTTGTCAAAGAGATAAACGATGCTTTCTCCTATTGAACGCCCTGAATTAATAAATCGGAAAACACCGATCATCTGTACAGCCCGCAACTCTTTTTGACTTTCATTTTTCACACGAAACCTGAATTGTGGGACCAGCAGAACACCCTTGAAATCAGGCCGATCTATGTTGTTCTTCACCACCCACTGGCTGTTGATGGTGTTGAAAGAAAACTGGGCTCTGAAATCATCCTCACTCAGAACCTTTTCTGAGGAAACCGTTATGAACCAAATCAAGGCAAGCAGTATTGCCAAGCCGACAATTCCCAGCGATATGGTCCGCGACAGAGACCGGTGTTGAAAATATGACTCCAAGTCTGGTGCCTGCAACCCATTATTTTCACATTTCAAATCACTCATCTATCCTCCATACAGTGATTCCATTTTGCCAGACTGTTTCCCGACTTGCAAGGGCGGAAGGATTCTTGAGGGTTAAGAAACTTGTATGTTATAATAGTCGCAATGCAAGATACTGTCATATCCGATTCCCAGGATCACATTCAAATGACTCGTCAGTCTGTGAACCCTGCCAATCTTCATCCGTATGAAATTCTCCTCACCAATCATGCTGAAAAAAGATCAGGAAGAGTCGTGCTTACACATAAAACACAATACAGAAACATAAACCAGTCAGGAGTAAGACATTGAGCCTGACTGTTCTGTCTTACTCATGCCTGTTATTGATCAGCTTGCTATTACATGCGCTTGAAGTCAGTCTGGCCGGTTTTTCCAAAGTATCTCTGGCTGGATTCATCGAAGATCTTCACTCTGATTTTTTAAACCGATTCGATTTCATCAAACGACACAGCGTCTTCCTGAACACCTTACGGGGAACCAATTTCATTCTGAAAGGCATTCTGTTAATATGGGCCAACCATCTCCTAACTGCGTTTACACCGCTGGCAAAGGGATCGCTCATCATTGGCCTTTTCTTTCTTGTTTATCATCTCCTCACCTATATTCTGGTCATTTCCCATCGCAGCACATTTCTGAAATTTCTTCTCTACCTGCACCCACTGCCCTGGTTCTTTTTTCTGCCCTTCAATGCCGTTATTCATGGTATCCAAAGGCTGGCGGGGCAACCAGCCAAAAGCGAAAACGATGATCCCAGCGATAAAGAGCGGGAAGTATTTATAGATGAAGGCGCCAAAGCCGGTGTTATAGAACACGAAGACCGCGAAATGGTTGCCAGTGTCCTGGAATTTGGAGACACATTTGTTAAGGAGATCATGACGCCCCGGGTGGACATGTTTTCTCTTGACATCAAAACCCCTCTGTCAGAAGTCGCTGCCTTTATCCGCGAAAAGAAAAAATCCCGATTTCCAGTGGTTAATGGACGAATTGACAACATCGAAGGGATCGTTCTGGCCAAGGATATCTTCGACATTATCGATGCTCCGGATTTCCTGCTCAGCCAGGTGCTTCGCCCCCCCTTCTTCGTACCTGAAACCATGCGCATTCAGGATCTGCTGAAGGAGATGCAGCACTCACGTCAGAAATTTGCCATAGTCGTCGATGAATTCGGAGGCGTTTCAGGCCTGGTCACCATGGAAGACATCATTGAAGAAATTGTGGGAGATATCCAGGATGAATATGACAACGAGGAAGATTTAATCATCAAAACAGATCAGGGGTTTATCGTCCGCGGCGACACGGATATCTATGAACTGAGTGAGACTCTGGGCATCGTACTAAACGACGACGAAGACTATCAGACCGTTGCCGGACTGATCAGCTATAAACTAAGACGCATTGCCAATGTAGGAGACCAAGTGATAATTCCTCCCTACAAAGCAGAAGTCTTGTCCGTGGAAAAAACACGCATCCATAAGGTGATATTTAAACATGACTCCTTCTGAAAAAAGCCCGGGCTTCCTCTCGGGAACAGTTGCCTTGATCGGACGTACAAATGCTGGGAAATCGACATTTCTCAACACCATCCTGGAGGCCAAAGTCTCCATTGTTTCCGACAAGGCACAAACTACCCGGAGACAGATCCTGGGAATCAAAACATCTGAAAAAGGTCAGATCGTTTTCTTTGACTCCCCAGGCATTCACCGTCCCCACCATAAACTCAACGAACGCATGATGAAAGATGTTCATGCCAGCCTCGGTGATACCGATCTGATCCTCTACTTTGTTGACATTGGCCTGCACCGTGACGATCCCTTTATCCGAACAATGCTGCAGCCTCTAGGCAAACCAGTCTTTCTGGTCATCAACAAGATCGACAAGTTCTCAAAAAGTAAGATTCTGGAATTCATAAACTTCCAGAAGGACAAATACCCCTGGGCTGAAATAGTTCCTATATCGGCACTAAGTGGGGACAACACGGATTATCTGCTGGATCTGGTCTTCAAATATTTACCAGAGGGGCCACCCTTTTACCCCCAGGAGGAATTGACTGTTCAGAGTGAGCGGTATTACTCCGCGGAAATTGTTCGGGAAAAACTGTTGAATGAAACCGAAGACGAAATTCCCTTCACAACCACCGTCAAAACCGAAGAGATTCAGAAAAAAGAAAATGTGGTCGTCGTCCGCGCCGACATCTATGTGGAATCCAAATCACAGAAAAAAATCGTTATCGGCAGTCAGGGCAGCCGCCTCCGCAAGATTGGTGAAGCCGCTCGTTTGGAACTGGAAGAGTATTTCTCTCAAAAAGTCTATCTTGAACTTTTTGTCAAAGTCATGCCCAATTGGCGCAATTCACCCCAGCTTATCGGAGATATGCTGGTCTGAAGGTTTACCCATCAGTCAGGGAGATCTGTTTTAGTCTCGTGATGTCGGGCCAAACCACCCCGTGCAGTTTCCCGATAGGATGCCCCCATATCAAGTCCGGTTTGCTTCATGGTAACAATCACTGTATCCAGACTGATACGATGACATCCGTCCGACAGGGTGGCATAAACTGCAGCATCCAATGCTCGGGTCGCTGCCACAGCATTTCGTTCAATGCAGGGGATCTGAACCAATCCGTTGACCGGATCACAGGTCAGACCAAGATGATGTTCCAAACCCATTTCGGCGGCATACTCAATCTGCTCGATTGACGCCCCCATCAACTGCGCAGCTGCAGCAGCCCCCATGGCGCAAGCCGTTCCAATCTCCCCCTGACAGCCCACTTCCGCTCCTGATATGGAGCCCCGGCATTTAACCAGAGTGCCAATCAATCCGGCTGTGGCCAAAGCCCGCATCATTTGCTTTTGATTGAGCTTGTGGGCCTCCCGCAGGCTTCGCAGTACAGCGGGTAACACACCACAGGAGCCACAGGTCGGAGCAGTAACCACCAGACCACCCCCCGCATTTTCTTCAGCCACTGCCAGAGCGTATGAGAAAGTTCGGCCAATACGGCCAAGCCAGGCATGCATGAAACCTGCTTTAGAGTAATAATCCATGGCCCGCCGCTTGATGTTGAGCCCACCCGGAAGACGATCATCCCGATTCAGTCCCCGATCAACAGCATCGTTCATCAATTCAAGAATTTCTCCCAAAAAAAGAGGAAAACCTATACCCTCGAAATGGAACACATACTCCCACAACTCCAGCTGCCTCTCTCTGCACCAGAGCATCACTTCCGCCATAGTCTGATGGGGATAGACATCCGGTTCTTTTGCACCGTCAGAAGCCTCTTCACCAATGATGCTGCCTCCACCAACACTGAAAGCCGTCCACCGGTCAACTACCTGGCCACGATTATCATGGGCCTCAAAGCGCATGGCATTGGGGTGACGTGACAAAACAATCTGCGGCGACCAGGTAAAGCGACAGGGTTTGGGATCAAGTGATTTGCTAATGGCCTGATCTGTAAGATGCCCCAGACCAGTGGCGGCCAGACTTCCCAGGAGCTCAACATGAAATGAGCTGGCCTCTGGATTGCGTTCGAAGAATTGCCTGGCCGCGATGGAGGGGCCCATCGTGTGACTGGATGAAGGACCATAGCCCGGTTTAAATAAAGTGGTAATGCTTTTCATGAGGGCAATTATACACCATACTTACCTGAGATGAGCTTCGCCCACAACCCCGATGCAGTGACTAGTAACTGGTGACTAGTGACATGACAAACCGACCGGCAAAAGCAGCGCTTTTGCTCTTTTGTTCGTGTTTGTTCGTTGCCAAAGACTCTGTTCTTTTCATTTAAGGCACTGACCGGACGGCGAATGATCCAGCGGGATTTTGACCTGGATCAGAGTTCCACCTTCTTGCGCATTATCAACACTGAATTGTCCACCCATCCACTTGACAATAAGTGCTACCGAAGGCAAGCCCAGACCGACAAAAGAAGCACTTTGCACCTGCCTGTCTATAATCTGCCTCCCCTGAATAATGATGTCGAGACTGGCATAATCCATTGATGAAGCAGCATCCCGGCACTGTGTCAAACAAAGGTTAATGGTCCCCCCATGCGGTATTGTGCCCCTGGAAAATAATAATAGATTCATAAGGACTTGTGACCACTGAGCCACTTTACCATAAACCATCAGAGGGATACCTGGCCATTTCGCATCAACGATGACCGAACTGGGGAAGAGAGCAGCAATCGTTAAACCCAGCTCTCGGCTCACAGCAACCAAATCGAAGCGTTTAGCTGGATTGTGGCTTGAGCGAATAAGACTGTGATAGCCATCTACCGCCAAACGCACCTTATCAGCGGATTTTTCAACACACTTTAGTTGGTTGACTATGAGAGAATTTGGATCACATTCTTCCAGAGCCATTTCCAGGTATCCAAACAAAACCCCCAGATTATTGTTTAAATCATGAATGAAACCGGAGG
>Ga0105099_10002337_pt1 | contig 11326 bp, 8 predicted proteins | sample PPLLak3cmMay2015_2_FD_79138 | JGI IMG/M metagenome (GOLD analysis project Ga0105099, IMG submission 79138) | Freshwater sediment microbial communities from Prairie Pothole Lake near Jamestown, North Dakota, USA - PPLs Lake P8 Core (1) Depth... | ecosystem: Environmental > Aquatic > Freshwater >...
CACCAAAATAAAAGCCGTTTTTGAAGCCTCCTTCGAGACGGAGCTCAAATTTGTTCATGATGTTGGCCGTGATGCCAACAGGAATGTGACCAACAGGCACTATGTAGCTTTGATTGGTGGAATCTTTGATGGTAGTACCGTATTCATCCTGATAGCGCCCTTCAGACCATATTGAGATCCGCCCGACTCCGATTCCTGCGCCAATGTAGGGGTGAACCGGCAAGCTTGGGAACATATGGAGCAAAATGGACGCCGTGACACTGACCTGAATGACCTCTCCAGATCCATCCAGTTGACGATCCTGCTGATTATAGCGCCATGGGCCTTCTCCGGACATTTTACTGTATTCGAAACAGTACAGGCCAGAAAATGTTGATTGAAGACCTTTTTCACCATAGCTACTGACTTCAAGGCCAAAGGCTGAACCGATTACTTTGGGGTGTTCGTAGAGCAGAAGGTCCAGCAGTTGGTTGGGTATACCGAAACTGGCGATTTTTAATCCGACTGATGTCGTGGGTGTTATACCGTAATTGGCCGCCCAGCTTGGTATAGTTAAGAAGCCCAGCGCAACAACACGGGTTAGCCATTTTTTCATGCCTTCCTCCTTTTTTCTGATTACAATCTGTAGTTAGGTGATTCTTCGGTGATAATGACGTCGTGTACGTGGCTTTCTTTAAGGGAGGCATTGCTGATCTCTACAAACTGGGCCTTTTTACGAAGGTCGTCGATCGTCTGACATCCAGTCAATCCCATGCCGGCACGGACACCGCCGATCAATAGTGGGATCAAGTCCATGACACTTCCCCGATAGGGAACCCGACCCTCAATACCTTCAGGAACGAGCTTGCTGGCATTGTTTTCATCCTCTTGAAAATATCTGTCTTTACTACCTTCTTTCATAGCACCGATAGAGCCCATACCGCGATATTTTTTATAGGTTCTACCCTGATAAATGATTCGTTCGCCAGGACTTTCATCGGTACCGGCCAGCAATGAACCCAACATGACAGTGTTTGCTCCTGCAGCCAATGCTTTGGTGATATCACCCGAGAATTTTATTCCTCCGTCGGCGATAACTGGAATTTGATCATTCACGGCTACGGCCACTTCCATAATGGCTGTGATCTGAGGCATGCCTGCTCCGGTTACCATGCGGGTGGTACAGATGGAGCCGGGGCCAATGCCCACTTTTACTGCATCTACGCCAAGAGTGAGGTAATCTCTGGCCGCTGCAGCAGTTGCGATATTTCCGGCAATGAGTTCCAGATCAGGAAATGCGTCTCGTATTTTTTCTGCCATCTTCATCACCCGCGAGGAGTGCCCGTGAGAAGTGTCCAGGATAATGACATCAACCTTGGCTTCTTTAAGTGCCAGTATCCGATCAAAGGTGTCTTGAGATGTTCCAACTGCTGCACCCACCAGTAAACGGCCGATATTATCTTTTGAGGCATTGGGAAAATCCTCTCTTTTGGTGATGTCCTTCAGTGTGATTAAGCCCATCAGATGATTGTTCTGGTCAATGACTGGAAGTTTTTCGATTTTATTCTGGTGAAGGATGAGTTTCGCCTCGTCTAGAGTGATACCCTGGCGGACTGTTATCAGGTTGGTGGATGTCATAAACTCATGAATCTGGCTGTTGCGGCTGGTCGTAAACCGGATATCCCGATTAGTCAGAATACCAACCAAACGGCCGTCATCATCGATGATGGGTAAACCGGAAATTCCTTTTTCTTTGACGAGTCTCAAGGCCTCAGACATCGTGTTATAGGGTTTGAGAGTAATGGGATTGACGATCATTCCTGACTCATATCGCTTTACCCGGCGGACTTCCTGAGCCTGGTCCTTGATGGGCATATTTTTATGAATTATGGCGATACCGCCCAACTGAGCCATGGCGATAGCCATTTGAGCCTCCGAAACCGTGTCCATGGCAGCTGAAACAAGCGGGGTATTCAGTCTGATATGACGGCTGAATTGACAACTTAAATCGGTTTCGCTTGGAACTATATCAGAGGCGGCTGGAATAAGTAAAACGTCATCAAATGTCAGTCCTCTTTGTGGAAAAAACTTGTTCTCGAACATGCCTATCTCCTTTTTTTGGATTTTGACTGTTTCCCGCTGGGCATTTTGAGGGTAGGTCGATTAACCGGATTTTTCTGGCGGGTTTTCTGTTTGGCAAGTTGGTCTTCTTCCACTGGTTTTAATTGATAGACAAAGCGGATAGCTTCCTCTTCTATTCTCTGTTGTAGTTCTTCGAAAAGCGTAAAACTCTCTTTTTTGTATTCGATCAGAGGGTCACGCTGTGCATAACTGCGCAAGCCAATACCCTCTTTGAGATGATCAATGGTCAATAAATGATCCTTCCATTGATTATCGATAATTTGCATAAAGATCCAACGTTCAAATTCCCGCATCATGCCAGTGCCCATCTGGCTTTCTTTTTCACGATGAATCGCACTGAGATATTTATTGAGGGCTTGATGTATGAAAGATGGCTCCAGCTCTTCAAGGGGGACATCGAAAACTGTTTGTTGGTCAATGCCAAATATGGCTTTGATTTCCTTTGTAAAAGAATCAGTCTGCCAATCACTGACCTCTTTGTCACCAGGCAGATAGCTTTCACAAAGGTCTGTCGTAATATCTTCTACAATCTGATGGATCCGCGCAGTCAGGTCTGCTCCCATAAGTACTTCCCGGCGCATTGAGTATATTACTTTTCTCTGTTTATTCATGACATCATCGTATTCGAGCAGGTGTTTGCGGACAGAAAAGTGTTGGGACTCAATCTGTTTCTGGGCATTCTCGATGGCTCTGGATACCAGTTTATTCTCAATGGGGACACCATCCCGCATGCCTGACCTGACCAGAAGGTTTTTTATGCGATCCGAGCCCAGAATCTTCATGAGGTTGTCTTCAAGGGAAATATAAAAACGGGATGATCCCGGGTCACCCTGACGTCCCGAACGTCCCCTCAATTGGTTGTCAATCCGTCGTGATTCGTGGCGTTCCGTTCCCAGGATGTGTAAACCACCCAGGGAGAGCACTTTTTCATGAGCCTCCCGGCATTTTATATCTATTTCCTCTTTTAGCTGTTTCTGAATGACCTCTGGAGCAGTTTGTGGAGAAAAACCTCTTTTTTTGAGTTCTTCTTTTAGTATGAAATCGGGATTCCCCCCCAGCAGGATATCGGTGCCTCTGCCAGCCATATTGGTGGCAATGGTTACCGCACCAAGTCTGCCAGCCTGGGCGACTATTTCAGCTTCCCGGTCATGGTACTTGGCATTGAGAACCACATGGGGGATGTGCGTCCGTTTAAGACGTTTACTTAAAATTTCGGAATTTTCTATGGATATTGTTCCAACCAGTACGGGTTGACCCTTTTCGTGAAGCTGACTTATTTCTTCGGTTACAGCATCCCATTTTTCCTCGATGCTGCCGTAAATCACGTCGGGATATTCTAACCGGATCAAGGGGCGATTGGTGGGAATTTCGATAACATCAAGGTTGTAGATTGAAGCAAATTCAACTGCTTCTGTAATGGCTGTACCGGTCATACCGGATAATCTTTCATACATTCGGAACAAATTCTGAAAGGTGATGGTGGCCAAAGTTTGATACTCTTTTTCAATATGAACATTTTCTTTGGCTTCAAGGGCCTGATGCAAGCCATCAGAATAGCGTCTTCCTGGCATCATACGGCCAGTGAATTCATCAACGATAACCACTTGATTTTCTTTCACCAGGTAGTCAACATCACGGGCAAATAGTTTATGGGCCTTAAGGGATTGATAAATTTGATGGAGTAGGTCCATATTTGTCAGGTCGTAAAGGTTATCGATCTTAAAAAAACGTTCTGCTTCAGAAATACCCGTTTCAGTTAAAACCACTGTTTTTGATTTTTCATCCAATTCGTACGCTGTCGAGTCGTTTTTGATGCGTTTAACAAAGTCGTTGACATTGTAAAAAAAAGCGGTTGAGCCCTCAGTGGGACCGGAAATAATCAATGGGGTTCGGGCCTCATCAATCAAAATGGAGTCGACTTCGTCAACAATAGCAAAATGAAAAGGTTTTTGAGCCAATGATGCTTGATCGAATTTCATGTTATCGCGAAGATAATCAAACCCGAATTCGTTATTGGTGCCGTATGTGATGTCACAGCCATAGGCCACCTGCCTTTCTTCATCTGTCATTTCATGTTGAATGACTCCGACGCTAAGCCCAAGAAAACGGAAAACTTCCCCCATCCAGTTGGCGTCACGGCTGGCCAGGTAATCGTTAACGGTGACGATATGAACGCCTTTTCCTGTCAATGCGTTTAAATAAGCCGGCAGGGTTGCCACCAGAGTTTTGCCTTCTCCCGTCTTCATTTCTGCAATCATACCCCTGTGAAGTACCAAACCGCCCAGCAACTGGACATCGTAATGGCGCATGCCAAGCACTCGTTTGGCAGTTTCACGGACTATGGCGAAGGCTTCGGGAAGTATGTCCTCCAGTGTCTTTCCTGACTGGAGCTGATCTTTAAGGTGCCGGGTCTTGTTCTTCAGCTCTGTATCATCCAGGATAGTCAAGCTTGGTTCATGAGAGTTGATCTGTTCAACAATATGGGCCATTTTCTTAAGGACACGGTCATTGCGGGTTCCGAACAGTTTGCGAAAAATGAATTTGAACATCTTGATTCAGATTATAGCAAAAAAGACAGGCATAAGGAATGAAGACATAATTACGAAAGTCATAACAAAGGAAAAAACAGACAAAAAGCAGCACACTTTCAACTTAACACATTAAGAGACAGGGTCAGGAACCACTGAGGCTTTTGGTTGATTTTTTCCAGAAAATCTTCTATTATCCGCTGATGTGTTCAGCAGAAAAGCAAAATCGCCTTAAGAAGTGGATGATTCAGAGTGGGGGACTGGCTGTTGCTGTAACCGGTCTCATCTGGTTGGTGACAGATCAAAACAAAGTCGGTCGTGTAGGCCCTGATTTTTTACAGAAACCGACCGAACTGAAGCTGAATATTTCCAATAATCAGCAGACAGAATCTTTCAAAGAAATAACAGTGAAAAATGGCGATAATTTCGAATTGTTGCTTGTCTATCTTGGATTCATGCGCACCGATGCCCTGAAACTGATTGAGGAAATGCGCTCTGTTTTCAATCCCCGGAAAATGCAGGTTGGACAAGTTGCCCGCTACTATCCGAAAGATAATGGGGCTTTCCATTTTGAATATGAAATTGATTATCTCAAAACACTGGTGGCAGTTAAAGCTGAGTCTGGATTATTAAGGATTCGATTGGACATTCGTGAAATAGAGTCCAGGTTACATGTAATACGGGGGCGTATATCCTACTCTTTATTCGATGCCATAGCCTCTTTGGGGGAACGGGATGATCTGGCTGATCGACTGGCGTCACTTTTTGAGTATGATGTCGATTTCAACCGCGACCTTCGTCGCGATGATCGCTTTGCGTTATTAGTGGAAAAACGGTTTGTAAAAAAACAATTTATCGGTTATGGTCGGATACATGCTGCTTATCTGCGTAATGCTGACAGAGAATTCACTTTGGGTTGGTTTTCTCCATCTGGTCAGGAGGAAGGATACTTTCATCCGGAAGGTGATGCTGTAGAGAGATTCTTCTTGAAGTGTCCATTGCCATTCATGAGATTGACCTCCGGTTTCGGTAACCGCCATCACCCCGTACTCGGTTTTTCAGCCCGGCATTTTGGAATTGATCTGGGAGCACCTGTTGGCACAGTTGTCAGGAGTACGGCTTCCGGACGGATTCGTCGTTTAGGACGGGATTCTGTCAGAGGACTATTCGTTGAAGCGGCTCATCCCAATGGGTATGAAACCCATTATTATCATCTGAAAAGTCTGGCCGGTGGTATTCGGGGGGGGGCTGGGGTCAAACAAGGTCAGGTTATTGCGTACGTCGGCAATAGTGGCCGTTCAACCGGACCACATCTGCATTATGGTATTAAAAAAGCAGGTCGTTTTATTAATCCACTTTCTCTTAAAACCCCCCCAAAAAGAAAACTCCCTGCGAATGAACTGGAACCTTTTCAAAACCGTCTCAGTCTCTATACACTGGTCTTGTCATTGGGTGACCCTTTTCTTCAGTTTTATCTGGATTCCGAAAGGTGGTTTATGTCAAATGCCACTTGGTTGGCCAGTGCCAACGATGCTGAGCCCATGTAATCGGACAATGATTTGAAACCGAACCATTTTCAAAATCCGGATATGTACATGTTTCAAACAACATGTCAGATAGAAGAGTGTTTGGCCACGAACAAACACGAACAAAGGAGCAAAAGCTCTGATTTTTCCGGACGGTTTTTTACTGGTCACTAGTCACTGAATCAGGGTTGTGAGCACACAAAGCAGAGCATAATTAAGATGTGTTTGCCCCCCATAAACCCTGATATATCGGCTGTAAAAAGAAAAGCTCGTTTAGGTCTATAGTCTTATAAAATAACCATTTTCGAATTTTGCAACTTTTTTACATTTCTGAATTTTAAAACTGTCTCGACTGAACCATTTTAAACGAAAAAGAAGTCAGCAGCATTTCAGGCTTTTTATTTTGACATCAGGCGGGTATAATGGCCCTTCAGTTTTTCTTGCAAAATGAATTAGGAGGCGAATATGTCAAAACGGATCTTGGTGATCAACAGTGGTAGTTCTTCAATTAAATTTCAGTTACTGGAGATGGAAAAACATGAGGTTCTGGCCAAGGGCTTACTCGAACGAATCGGGATCACCGGATCAAAATTGAAATATCAGTCCCCCAAAGGTGAGGTCATCACCGAAAGACCGGTTAAGGACCATGAAGAAGGAATAGCGATGATCGTTAAACGCCTGTGTGATGCAAATGTAGGTGTCATTAAAGATATCCGGGAGATTTATGCCGTTGGCCATCGGGTTGTTCACGCAGGTGAACGGTTTAATGGAACTGTCATGATCAATGAAGAGGTTGTGGCTACACTCAAGGCCTGTATTCCCCTGGCACCGCTGCACAATCCTCCAAATATAGTGGGAATTGAGGCCACAGCCAGGATTCTTCCCGGGATACCCATGGCCTGCACCTTTGACACTGCTTTTCATCTGACCATGCCCAAAGAGGCTTATATATACCCCATTCCCTATCAATACTACCGAAAATACCATATCCGGCGCTACGGTTTTCATGGTACCTCACATTATTATGTGGCCAAGGAAGCCGCCAGGAAATTGGGGCGGCCCTTGAATGAATTGAAAATAATTACTTGTCATTTGGGAAACGGGGCATCGGTTACGGCTATTCAGAATGGAAAATCCATTGACACGTCTATGGGATTCACTCCATTGCAAGGTCTTGTTATGGGAACACGCTGTGGAGATATTGATCCAGCAATCCCGCTTTTTCTACAGAAGAATGAAAATCTAAGCCCCGATGAAGTGGATGCCATTCTGAATAAGCGCAGTGGTATGCAGGGTATTTCGGAAATTTCTTCAGATATGAGGGATATCTGGCTCAGAGCCAATGAAGGGGACGAGAATGCACGTCTGGCCATTGATATTATGGCGTATCGGTTAAAAAAATATATCGGATCTTACATTGCTGCGCTTAATGGTGTTGATGTGATTGTGTTTACGGCCGGGATTGGAGAAAATGATACCGAAGTGCGCAGATTGACTCTGGAGCGGATGGAGGCTTTGGGGATATACCTGGATCTGGATAAAAACAGTTCTGTAAAGGCTTGTTATGGTCTGATTTCAAGACCAGATTCCCCAGTGAAGGTAATGGTTGTGCCGACAAATGAAGAACTGGAGATTGCTGAACAGACCTTGCTGGTAGTCAATGGGCGTGAACAGTGACCACATTAAGCAGCTTGGAGGCAGTTTTTCCAAGGCTTGGCTGCGATGAAGTGGGCAAAGGAGATTTCTTTGGACCTCTGGTCGCATGTGGGGCCATGATTACTGAAGACTATTATTCCGCTTTTGAGGGGGTCAGTGATTCCAAAAAGCTGAGCGATAAGCGCATTAGTATCCTGGCTCCCATACTTATGAGCAAAATTCCCTATTCAGTCGTCAAGATAGGGCCCACAAAATACAACGAACTTTATGCCCGGTTTAAAAACATCAATGCTATACTGGGTTGGGCCCATGCCAGAGTGATTCAGAATTTGCTTGAGCAGGGTCATAACCCCAAAGCGATCATTATAGATCAATTCGGACCTGAATTCAGGGTGTTAAGCCATTTACGGGAAATTAATTACGATATAAAAAATATACACTTTTTTGTCAGGGCTGAAGTGGATTTGGCTGTAGCCGCTGCATCAGTTATTGCCCGGTTTGTTTTTCTCAAGGAAATGGATGCACTAAGTGAGAAAATTGGCTCCAGGATACCTTTGGGGGCTGGGGCACCAGTTGATCAGGCTGCGAAACTGATAGTTCAAAAACATGGTCTTGCTGTTTTTAAGGATTACGCCAAACTCCACTTCAAGAACTTCAGCAAGCTTGGCTGATTACTAGAACACCGAACCATGAGCAAAATTCAGTTTTACTGCGATCTCTTGAGGGTGACGGGGAGTGGGGCAGAGCCCCACATCCCCCCAATAAACCCTGATATCGGCTGAAAAAAAGAAAAGATCATCTCTATTTACTCTTCAATTTTAAAAAGCTTTCTCTTCATCCATTTGGCCAATAACAAGAAAACAGGCAGGACAACGGCTATGCAGGTAAAAAATTCATAAAACCGATATGAATTGAAGGGATTCATTCTGTTTTAATTTTAATACGGATACCACAAAATACTGAGGCAACGGTGTTGTAGAACATGGCCAGTAAGGCACCGGCCAATGCCAGCAGTATGAATCCGGCCAGGCCGCCGATGGCCGCAAAAAAAAGTCCGCCAAGAACTTTTCCTCGCATCTCAACGAGCATCAGTGGGAATATACCAGATAAGGGGTCAAGAATTTTAAAAATGCCAAACATGGCTCCAAAAATGACGCCTGCAATGCTGCCAACCCCCCCAAAAAAGATCATGGCCGTTAATAGATGGATCTGTTTGATCGTGATCATAGAAGGAGGAGCCATTTTTTTTATTTCATGTTCGGTCTGTTGTTGGGTTTTAAAGGAGGCCCTTTGGGCTTGATAGAGTGTATTGTCATCATCTTTTTTGCTGGCAGTTACAGGTGAAGCGGGGTTGTAATCGCTGGATACTGCGTCAACTTTGGGTATTTGTATGCTTGGACTGACCAGAGTTGACAGCGTACGGGTTTGTGGGGAGGCTTCGTAAACATTCTGCTTATAATGCTCGGAATAGTTTGGGCTTTGTTCTTCTGAATCGTGTTCACTACTGAAATCTATAGTTGTTGTGGCCTGTTCTGAGTCCTGAAATGAGACTTGAGCACTTTCATGTTCTTCGTCATCGGCATCACCATATACTGAGTATCCACTGCTGCTGGGAAAGGGGTTATCGCTTGTATCTATGTGATGGTCCTCAATTTTAACTGGGTCTGCATCGATGGGATATGGATTGCTTTCCAGCCATTCCTTGCCGTTGTATGTATACCATTTTCCGGACTTTCCACCTATCATCCAATAACGACCCGTATCGTCAAGAATCATCAGGCTTTTTAACTGTTTCTTCATTTCTTCAGCACTGATCTCGCCAGCGTTATGTTTTTCTTTTAGTTGGTTATATTGGAGCTCAGTCTGTTTAAACTTTTCTGTGTTCACGATGGAACCTCCATAGAAGAATGTTGTAGCACAGTTTCGATTTTGTCTCGCAAATATCCTATTAAATATAGCGATCCGGTTATCAAGATTGGTTCAGAATAAGAAAGGGCTTCATCGAGGGCTTTTATATAATCAAGCTGTAATGAAGTGCTTATTGGTGAAAAAAACCGCTGAAGTTGTCGGGCTGGTTTTGCTCTGTGTGATTTGGGTTCAGTTAAAATGACCCTTTTGACGAATGGTTTAATTTCATTAATCATTTTTTGATATTGCTTATCTTTCAACACACCAAAAATCAGGGTCATATCTTTCATATTTATATCGCATAGATAGCTCGCCAGGGCTTTTACTCCAGCTAGATTATGTCCACCATCAATGAGGATTGGCGGGTTTGTTTTAAACCACTCCATTCTTCCTGGGACATGGGTTTTCGTGATTCCGGACAAAATGACATCTTTTGACAACTGTGTCAGCCCTTGTCGGTTTAGAATTTCTGCCGTGCAAATGCAAGTAGCGGAATTGTACACCTGGTGTTGGCCGTTCATGCCTGGAGAGAAACAGTAAGACGTCTGACTGGTTGAGTAATTAAAAAATGGACGATTGTCTGAATTCATATGAATAGTTAAATGATTTGGCTTTGCGAAAACTGGGATGAACGGCGCCTGCAAGTCAGAGCAGTGTTGCTTGATGATACGAAATCCAGCTGTTTTTGGTTTGCAAGCACATACCAGCGGAACTCCTGATTTAACTATGCCTGCTTTTTCAGCTGCGATGTCGCTTAGTTTGTTTCCCAGGATTTTCATGTGATCATAATTTACGTTAGTGATCACTGAGAGGACCGGTTTTATGGCGCTTGTGGCATCCAAACGACCACCCAATCCGACTTCCAGAACAGCAAAATCAGTTTTTTCTCTATAGAAATGCAGTAGAGCGATGAGCAGGATTGTTTCAAAATATGATGGCTTATTGGGTATTATTCCTCGTTTTAAAAGATTATCAGTCAGATCCTTTACTTGAGTCAGGCAAGAGGCGAAATCATTCTGAGATATCAACTTTTTGTTAATTTCAATCCTTTCCCTGACATCAAGCAGATGAGGTGAGGTAAAAAGGCCCACCCGATATCCACCTTCGGACAGAACTGTAGCTATCCCATGAGATGTGGACCCTTTACCGTTTGTTCCGCCTACCTGAATAAAGTTGATTGTTTGTAAATCAAAAGGGAAATCGTCAATTATTATCTGGATATTATCCAGAGAAAATTTGGCACCTTCCTCCTGAATTTGTTCCAAATATGCCAGACTTTCGCTGTAATCCATTGCATCCCAATTGTGATTTACTCTTTTTCTTCTTTTTCGAATTCGTTTTCAACGTTGAGAAATCGTGCTGCACCGTCATACATCAATCGGACCGCTTTTTTTTGTTCCTGCAAGACGTTGATGGTTTCTTTTACACGCGCCAACTCTTCTTCAATCTTGGCGTCGATGATCTCGATTTGCTGCTTGGCGTTTCTTAACGTGTCTTCAAACGGTTTTTTGTCCATGTGCCACTCCTTTATTGATTCAATGTTATGGGTATAGTTAGCCAAACCTTAACCGCTATATTGTTTTTTCG
>Ga0105099_10002339_pt1 | contig 11322 bp, 14 predicted proteins | sample PPLLak3cmMay2015_2_FD_79138 | JGI IMG/M metagenome (GOLD analysis project Ga0105099, IMG submission 79138) | Freshwater sediment microbial communities from Prairie Pothole Lake near Jamestown, North Dakota, USA - PPLs Lake P8 Core (1) Depth... | ecosystem: Environmental > Aquatic > Freshwater >...
CTGAATCCTGACACAAAACCCGATGTGCTGTGTCAGTACGGAATCCTGGGAAGCATATTTGCCAAATATGTGCTGGAGATTAAAAATCCGGTTGTCAAGCTGCTTAATATAGGAGAAGAGGAGTCAAAGGGAACACCTTCATTAAAATCGGCATATGAACTTCTGAAGGAGTGTCACCAGATCAATTTCGGGGGAAATGTTGAGGCAAATCACCTCTTCAGGGAGACAATGCCGGATGTTATAGTATGCGACGGGTTTGTTGGAAATGTAATAGTAAAACAGACCGAAGCCCTGCATCATATCTTTGTATCCAGGAATTATAAGGATCCTTATTTTGACAGTCTTGATCCTGAGAACATAGGGGGTACGCCTATTGTTGGAATAAATGCCAATGTGGTTGTAGGTCATGGCGTTTCACGGCGCAAGGCAGTCATGAACATGATACTTCAGACATGGGCTGTCGTGCATGCTGACCTGGCCCGCAAGATAAAAGAAGATATCTGATATGGAAAAGATTCGTGCGGCCATTACCGGAATTCATGCCTGGGTTCCAGAGTACAGGCTTACAAACCACGAACTGTCAAAAATGGTTGATACTTCCGACGAATGGATCATGCAGCGGGTCGGGATAAAGGAGCGGCGCATACTGAAGGGAGAAGGAATGGGAAGCTCCGACCTGGGCGAACAGGCCGTCAGGGGACTCCTTGAAAAGACACATACGTCACCTGATGAGATAGAACTCCTGATCTGTGCCACAATAACGCCCGACATGTTTTTCCCTGCAACAGCTAACATAATATCAGACAAAGTCGGAATAAAGAATGCATTCAGCTTCGATCTCGGTGCAGCCTGCTCGGGTTTTCTTTTTGCACTTCAGACAGGAGCTTCATATATTGAGTCGGGCAGGTATAAGAAAGTAATTGTCGTGGGCGCCGATAAAATGTCGTCAATTACCGATTATACCGACCGCACAACATGTCCTCTCTTCGGTGACGCAGCGGGCGCCGTTCTCCTGGAGCCAACCACTGAAGAATTCGGAGTCATGGATTATCTTTTTCACACCGACGGCTCAGGGAAAAAATTCCTTCATTTAAAGGCAGGCGGATCGGCCAGGCCCGCTTCACATGAGACAATTGAGGCAAAGGAACATTTTCTTTACCAGGAAGGCCAGAGCGTATTTAAGTTTGCTGTCACCAATATGGCTGACGTTGCAGTTGAAATCATGGAACGCAACAATCTTAAACCCGAAGATATTGCATGGCTTGTTCCGCACCAGGCAAACCTGAGGATAATTGACGCAACAGGAAGAAGAATGGGACTGACTCCGGAAAAAATAATGATCAATATCGAAAACTACGGAAATACAACAGCTGCAACCATCCCGCTCTGCATCTGGGAATATGAGAGCAGACTGAAAAAGGGCGATAAGATAATCCTGGCCGCTTTCGGCGGAGGATTCACGTGGGGATCAATTTACCTGAAGTGGGCGTATGATCCGGTTTAGTTTTTATTTTTGTAAGTTTACAAGCTTGTTCTATAAATTATTTAGCAATGGCAAAAAACAACGAGATTGAACCTGCTGCAATAAACCTGATAAGCAATGGCACCGATATCTCGGGCGATATCAAATCGACCGGTGATATACGTATCGATGGAACCCTTACCGGGAACCTTACCACCAAGGGAAAGGTTGTCATCGGGGTCACAGGAAAGGTTAACGGCGAGGTAATATGCAAGAATTCCGAAGTGTCGGGCAGCATTGAAGGCAAAATAAGCGTCAGCCAGTTACTGATCCTTAAGGCTTCTTCAAAGATACTTGGCGATATAGCCACTTCAAAATTATCCATTGAGCCTGGTGCGAAATTCACAGGAAACTGTAAAATGAGCGATAACGATGACAACGGAGGAGCAGCAAGACCAAAAGAACCAGGAGGACCCGGAAAATAAAGGGCTGACTTCCTACGCTAAATATTCCGGAATTGTCATCCAGATGGGTGTCATCATATTTCTTACAACCTGGGGCGGTATCAAGCTGGATAAGGTAACCGGAACCGAAAAACCTGTCTTTACCATAATTCTTTCACTCCTCGGTGTGTTTGCAGCTATCTGGGTTGCTATAAAAGACTTCATCGTTAAAAAATAGAAACTGCCTTGAGACCGCTGGCCAGATCAATATTCATGCTTGCAATTCTGGAAATGATTATCCTGGTTGCAGGATTCATCATAACCTCAAATTCATATGCGGAACTTGATTATGATGATATCAGTATTGCTTCGGCAGTTTTTACAGTCCTTGCCCTTATTGTTCTGATAATCTTTTTCAGGGGTCAGCGTAAAGAGCCCGGAGCACAGACAATGCACACTCTGGTTGCAATAAGCATTAAATTCCTTGCTGAACTCATCTTCGCATTCCTGTGGTTCTTTACTGGTAAAAATACAGGAATATCATCCGTTATATTATTTTTTGTTTTATATTTAACATTCACTTTGTTTTCGGTACTGGTTATATTGAAAACACTGAAAAGCAAATCTTTGGAATAATTACGGATTTGAAGATGCGATTAACGACAAGCCTGTTCCTGATTTTGTTTCTCCTTTCATTTTCCTTCCCGGCCGCCGGGCAGGAAGGACACGGGTCTGAAGAACCATTTAATCCCAGCGAGTATATTATTGAGCATGTGAGCAATTCGCATGAATGGCATCTAATGACAATTGCAGGGAAGGACGGAGCGGAAAAACATATTTCAATACCGTTGCCCGTCATTCTTTATTATAAACCCACGGGGCTTCATTTCTTTTTCTCGAATAAGCTTGCTCACGGACATGAGTACAAAGGCTTCAAAATGGGAGAGGGCGAATATGAGGGGAAGATAGTGGCAGTTAATGCAGCCGGTGAAGCCGATACAGAAAATCTTCTGCTTGACTTCTCTATGACAAAAATGGTAGTGGGCATGCTTGCTGCTGCCATTATCGGATTATGGCTTTTCCTTGCGCTTTCACGTTCCTATAAGAAAACCGGTATAAGCTACCCTAAAGGCATTCAGAGTTTTCTGGAACCGGTCATCCTCTTTATCCGTGACGATGTTGTAATACCCAATATCGGGCATAAGCATCATGAAAGATACATGCCCTACCTCTTATCAGTATTCTTTTTTATCCTTATAAATAACCTCATGGGGTTGATCCCATTCCCCCCGCCTTTTGGAGCAAATGTAACCGGCAACCTGGCGCTTACCATGACCCTGGCACTGTTTACATTCTTCATTATACAGTTCAGCGGAACAAAAGGTTACTGGAGGCATATTTTTGCCACGCCAGGAGTGCCGGTATGGCTCCTGCCCATCATGGTTCCGGTTGAGCTGATAGGGATGATATCAAAACCAGTTGCACTGATGATTCGTTTGTTTGCAAATATTACAGCAGGCCACATCATTGTATTGAGCCTTATGGCTCTGATATTCATATTTGATACCATCTGGGTTTCTCCGGTTTCAATTTTCTTTGTGATATTTATGGATTGCCTTGAATTACTTGTGGCATTCCTCCAGGCATATGTCTTCACACTTCTGTCAGCACTGTTCATAAGCCTGGCACTGGTTGAAGAGCATCATTAATTTTAATTGTTCACTAAATTTTTTAATTATGGAAGAAGCACAGGCAGCAGTACAGCTGGCATCAATCGGAGCAGGACTTGCAGTTATCGGAGCAGGCCTTGGCATCGGCAGGATCGGTGGTTCAGCAATGGACGCAATTGCCCGGCAGCCCGAAGCTGCAGGGAAAGTTCAGTTAGCTATGATCATTTCAGCAGCCCTTATTGAAGGGGTTGCCCTGTTTGCCGTTGTTGTAGCAATGATTAAATGAAAATGAGATCCTGCAATGGTTGATTGCAGGATCTTTTAATTTACAATTCTTAACCGGGAAACTATGATATTATTAGCAGGAAACAGTCTGACCGCAGTTGGCATAGGAACCATCTTCTGGTCAGTCCTTATCTTTTCCCTTTTCTTCTTCATCCTTGCAAAATTTGCATGGAAGCCCATCCTTTCCATGATAAAGCAGAGGGAAGAAATGATAAAGGGATCCATCGAATCTGCCGAAAGCGCCCGCAAGGAGATGCAAAAGCTCCAGGCCGACAATGAGGCTATCCTGAAAAAAGCTAGGGAGGAACGCGAAGTTATCCTCAGGGAGGCAAGGGATGTCCGCGATAAACTGATTGCCGAAGCCAAGGGAAAAGCAACCGAAGAGGCAGAAAAGATTGTTGAGAAAGCCATGACAGGCATCGAAAGGGAGAAGGACAAGGCACTCTCTGAAATTCACGAGCAGGTGGCAACACTCTCTGTTGCAATAGCTTCAAAGCTTCTTGGAGAGAAACTCAGCAAGAGTGAAGAACAGGACAAGCTGATAGACAAATATCTGAAGGAGATTAACCTGAAGAAAAATTAAACTCTGCCCAACTGATGAACGACAGCAAAATATCTGTAAGATACTCGCGTGCATTGTTCCGGTCGACCCTTGAAAAGAAAATGCTTGAAAGAGTTTATCAGGACATGAACTATATCGGGCAGGTATGTGCTCTTCCGGGAATCAGGGAACTGCTTAACAGTCCTGTAATCAGGCCTTCAAAAAAGACGGTAATACTTCATGCCGTTTTCGGCAAGGATATCAGCGACCTGACATTTTCGCTTGTTGACCTGGCAGTAAAAAATGGAAGGGAAAGCTATATTCCTGCTATAGCCAGGGTGTTTATGAGTGAAACCAGGAAATATAACGGTATTACGGAAACGATATTGACTACAGCAGTTAAGGTTGATGAAAAAGTTAAGAAGCAGGTATCGGATCTTGTTTCCTCAGCATTCAAAACAAAAGCAGAACTTAAAGAGGTAGTTGATAAGGACATCATAGGAGGATTTATCCTGCGGATCGATGACAAGTACATTGATGCCAGCGTCAGGAACAAGCTCCGCCGCATTGAAAAAGAGCTGAAAAGCACAACGCTGACAGCCTGAAAGATAAAATTGTATCACAAGAAAAAAAGATATGGCAAGCATTAAACCCGCAGAGGTCTCAAAGATCCTCCAGCAGCAACTCGAGGGGATACAAACAGGAACAGAACTGGAAGAGGTAGGAACTGTCCTTCAGGTCGGTGATGGTATAGCCCGCATTTACGGGCTTACAAATGCACAATCGAATGAGCTCATTGAATTTGAGAACGGCATTGAGGCGATTGTGCTCAACCTTGAGGAGGATAATATCGGAGCCGTGCTGCTTGGTCCTACCGAGGAGATCAACGAAGGCGACATTGTAAAACGGACAGGGAGGATCGCTTCCATCAGTGTTGGTGAAGGTTTGCTCGGCAGGGTTATCACACCGACGGGCCAGCCGCTCGACGGCAAGGGCCCGATAGCAGGCAAGCTTTATACTATGCCGTTTGAAAGAAAAGCCCCGGGCGTAATTTTCAGACAGCCGGTGAAGCAGCCTCTTCAGACAGGAATAAAGGCTATTGACGCTATGATCCCTATCGGCCGCGGACAGCGTGAACTGATAATCGGCGACAGGCAGACAGGCAAAACAGCTATTGCAATTGACACAATAATAAACCAGCGCAGCAACTTTGAAAAAGGGAAACCGGTATACTGCATTTATGTAGCAGTTGGGCAAAAAGGTTCAACAGTTGCCAATATTGCCAAGACACTTGAAGAGTTTGGTGCCATGGAATATACGGTAATTGTTCTGGCAACCGCATCTGACCCGGCTGCATCACAGTTCTATGCACCTTTTGCCGGGGCCGCAATAGGTGAATATTTCCGCGACACAGGAAGGGATGCGCTCATTATTTATGACGACCTGTCAAAACAGGCTGTTTCATACAGGGAGGTTTCACTGCTTCTCCGCCGTCCGCCGGGACGTGAAGCTTATCCTGGCGATGTTTTCTACCTGCATTCAAGGCTTCTGGAGAGAGCAGCCAAGATCATCGAATCAGATGAGGTGGCAAAACAGATGAACGACCTGCCTGAATCAATAAGACCGTTGGTAAAAGGCGGCGGTTCGCTTACCGCGCTTCCGATAATTGAAACACAGGCTGGTGACGTGTCAGCTTATATCCCTACTAACGTTATTTCCATCACCGACGGACAGATATTCCTGGAGTCAAACCTGTTTAATGCAGGCGTAAGACCTGCAATCAATGTCGGCATATCAGTTTCACGGGTGGGAGGAAATGCTCAGATCAAATCGATGAAGAAAATTGCGGGAACGCTGAAGGTCGACCAGGCACAATACCGTGAACTTGAGGCATTTTCAAAATTCGGATCCGACCTCGATGCTTCAACTCTTGCTATCCTGAACAAGGGAGCAAAGAACGTTGAAATACTGAAACAGGGGCAATATAAGCCCGTTCCTGTTGAAAAACAGATCGCGATCATCTATTGCGGAACAATGGGTCTCCTGAAGGATGTCCCTGTGGTTAAGGTGAAAAGCTTTGAAAATGAATATATTGAATTTCTCGATCTGAAACACCGGGATGTTCTTGATAATCTCCGCGAGGGGATACTGAACAATGATATTACAAAAGTCCTGGAAAAAGTTGCGGCTGAATTGGCAGCTAAATTTAAATAATAACCAGTTTCAGGTCGGGTGAATAAATAAGGTCCAGATGGCGAATTTAAAGGCGATAAGGGTAAGGATCGGGTCGGTAAAATCCACAAGGCAGATCACTTCAGCTATGAAGATGGTTTCCGCTGCCAAGCTGCGGAAAGCCCAGGATAAGATCGTGCGTCTCCGGCCCTATGTGAACAAGCTTCAGGAGATTCTTGCCGGCCTGACGCAAAGCCTTGCCGAACTGGAGGTGGAGAATGTTTACGGCAGAATTTCTCATCCCGAAAAGATACTTATTGTTGTAATAACCTCAAACCGTGGACTTTGCGGAGCCTTTAATGCAAATATCATAAAGGAAGCAAGGAAAGTCGTTGCTGAAAAATATATGGACCAGTTCAATAAAGGGAATGTTGTATTCCTTACAATTGGCCGGAAAGGCTGGGACTATATGCGCAAACAGAAGCTGAACATGCTCCCCGAGCGGAATGCACTGCTGAATGATCTTACATTCGATAATGTTTCAGTGGTTGCAGGGGAAATAATGAATAGCTTTGTCAAGGGAGAATACGACAGGGTTGAGATCATATATAACCATTTCAAGAATGCTGCTGTTCAGATAATTACAGATGAACAGTTCCTGCCTCTGGAATCGATACCGTTGGAAAAAACGAAAAGTACACCGGTCGATTATATTTACGAACCTTCTGAGGAGGAAATAGTAAGGGAGCTGATACCCAAATCACTGAAAATACAGTTTTACAGAGCAGTACTGGATTCATTTGTGGCAGAGCATGGGGCCAGGATGACGTCAATGCATAAGGCTACCGATAACGCCACTCAGATGATAAAAGATCTTACGCTTCAGTACAATAAAGCAAGGCAGGCTGCCATTACAAACCAGATACTCGAAGTGGTAAGCGGCGCTGAAGCCCTTAAAGGCTGATCCATAATATGTACAATCATTCCGAGCTTAAGGAAATAGTCGATAAGGCTCTGGTGAATCTTTCCTGCAGTATTGAAGCAGAAAAGCTTTTCGAACCTGTCAGGTATATTCTGTCCGTGGGCGGCAAGCGGCTGCGTCCGGTCATGGCCCTTATGGCCTGTAATCTGTTCAGCGACAAGATAGATGATGCTGTAATGCCGGCAGCCGGGATCGAGATTTTCCATAATTTCACACTTGTACATGATGATATAATGGACAATGCCCCGGTAAGGCGCAGTTTCCCTACCGTACATTCAAAATGGGATGTGAACCAGGCTATTCTTTCGGGCGATGTAATGGCTTTCATTGCCAACGATTGCTTTCTGCAGGCACCTTCACCAAGCTTCCTGAAGGTCTTCAGGGTTTTCAATAATGCAGCCGTTGAGGTGTGCACGGGCCAGCAGCTTGATATGGATTATGAAAAGGCCGCAATCGTCTCACATGATGAATACCTCAGAATGATAGAGATGAAGACTGCAGCCCTGGTAGCCGCTTCGCTTAAGATAGGTGCAATTATAGGAGGCTCAGATGACCGGGATTCGGATCTGCTTTATGATTTTGGAAGGAACCTTGGCCTTGCCTTCCAGATACAGGACGATATGCTCGACATTTGGGGCAACAGCGCACTTTTTGGAAAAACCAGGGGCGGAGACATTGTGGCCAACAAAAAGACATTTCCCCTGATAAAAGCATTTGAACTGGCAGAAGGTGAAACGCTGAAACAGCTTCAAAACGAGCTTGCTGCAAGAGATTTTGATCCTGAAAGGAAAGTAAAGACCGTGACAGAAATTTACAACCAGCTGAAGGTCAGGGAAAAGACAGAAATCCTGGCAAACGGATATTATGACCAGGCATTCAGCCTGCTCCGCAAAGTCAGCGCAGATGAGAAAAGAAAACAGGAAATGGAAACCCTTGCCGCTTCTCTTATAGGCCGGGAAAAGTAGATCAGAGGCCTCCGGTCTCTTCGTGCTTCTTCAGCCAGTCAATGTTGATCAGCACCCCCGCATTCAGCATGAACTGACCATATTTACTGAGGATATATTTTGCTTCAACATAAACGTCAAATTGTTCTGTGATCTTCATGTATGAACCAACACCGAGGTTCAGTCCAAGCGCATTATCACTTTCCGGGAAAACTTCATCAAGATATTTTTCCCTTTTCCATGCAAGCATCACATCAAGCCCTGCAAGCCCGTAGAATTCTAACTTATCAAGGGAGTTGAAAACATAATGTCCGTTTATATCAAACATCATGGTGTATACTGAATATTTTGAATCATATTCTTTGTAGACATGAGGTATGAAAAAGGTAATGGAGGGTGAAACATGAATGGGTACGTTAATTTCGTAGATACCTTTGGCTGATATAAAAAAATGGCCGCTTTTATTGTAATCATACTTCGCCTCATGGAAATAGTAACCTGATGCAAATCCTGTTCCCCCGCCGATCTTGGTAAACTGTGCATTTATTGCAGGAACCGAAATTGCAATTATCATTAAAGCCAGTAATATTCTTTTCATAGTATTTTTTTTAGTATTAGAATTTCAATGACAAAATAAAGATATATGATTAAAAAATACAAGTCAATAATAATCTTAAAAATTGCCCTTATAAACCTATCTTTTGCAAATTTTATTAAATTTGTATATTCTGAATGACAAATAAATAATTAACCGATATGGCACAGAATACCGGCAAGATCAGCCAGATCATAGGACCTGTGGTTGACGTGACGTTTGACAGGCAGGGCACTGAAATGCCCGATATTTACGATGCCCTTGAGATAAAAAGGGACGATGGTTCGGTCCTGGTTGTCGAATGCGAGCAGCACATCGGTGAAAATACTGTACGGACTATAGCGATGGACTCCACTGACGGACTCCGGAGGGGCATGGATGTCGTCGCTACGGGATTGCCTATCACTATGCCCATTGGCGAACAGATCAAGGGAAGGCTGATGAACGTCACCGGAATGCCTATTGACGGGATAGGGCCGCTTGATAAAAAAGGAGGTTATCCTATCCACAGGAAACCTCCGAAATACGATGATCTTTCAACCGAGAAAGAAGTCCTTTTTACCGGGATCAAGGTTATTGACCTGATTGAACCATATTCTAAAGGAGGTAAAATCGGACTTTTTGGAGGTGCCGGCGTAGGGAAAACTGTCGTTATTCTTGAGCTGATTAACAATATAGCCAAAGCCTATTCAGGATTATCGGTATTTGCAGGAGTTGGTGAAAGAACAAGGGAGGGCAATGACCTTCTTCGTGAAATGCTTGAAGCAGGGGTTATCACTTACGGGAAGGAATTTCTCGAAAGCATGAAATCAGGTGGATGGGATCTGTCAAAAGTTGATCATAATGCACTGAAAGAATCAAAGCTTGCGCTTGTGTTCGGTCAGATGAATGAGCCCCCCGGAGCAAGAGCAAGAGTCGCTCTTTCAGGCCTTTCAGTAGCTGAACATTTCAGGGATGGCGACGGCAAGAGCGGCGGCAGGGATATCCTCTTCTTCATGGATAATGTGTTCCGTTTCACCCAGGCCGGATCTGAAGTATCGGCACTTCTCGGACGAATGCCTTCGGCAGTGGGCTACCAGCCTACTCTGGCGACTGAAATGGGCATAATGCAGGAGCGCATCACATCAACAAGGCATGGTTCAATCACATCGGTCCAGGCAGTTTATGTGCCTGCTGACGACCTTACCGACCCGGCTCCTGCAACAACCTTCGCACACCTTGACGCAACAACGGTTCTCAGCCGTAAAATATCGGAGCTTGGCATTTACCCGGCTGTTGACCCGCTCGATTCAACATCAAGGATCCTTACACCCGATATTGTCGGCGAAGCTCATTACAGATGCGCACAGAGGGTGAAGGAGCTTCTCCAGAGATATAATGAACTGCAGGATATCATAGCGATTCTCGGAATGGACGAGCTATCAGAAGAAGATAAGATGGTGGTGCACAGGGCAAGAAGGGTACAGAGGTTCCTCTCACAGCCATTCCATGTGGCTGAACAGTTTTCAGGGGTAAAAGGTACACTCGTATCAATAGAAGACACCATTAAAGGATTTAACATGATAATGGAAGGTAAGGTAGATCAATATCCTGAAGCTGCATTCATGTTTGTCGGCACCATTGAAGATGCAATAGAAAAAGGCGAGAAGATACTTGCCCAGACCAAGTAACCAGGCAACGGATGAAGATAGAGATCATCACTCCCGACAGAAAAGTATATGAAGGGGATATCAAATCAATCAGGGTCCCCGGCAAAAAAGGCTCTTTTCAGGTACTGAAAGACCATGCGCCGATCATTTCAACGCTGGAAAACGGTACCGTTATAATGATCGATCAGAATGATGACGAAAAGAGATATCAGATCGATGGAGGGGTGATCGAAGTAAAGGTGAACAAGATCATCCTTCTTGCCGAATCGGTAAAATAATCCTCCCAGGATGACCCCTGATGAATTCCGGAAAAATGCCCATGAGCTGGTCGAATGGATGGCCCGCTACATGGAGAATGTTGAGATTTACCCGGTGAAGTCAGCCGTGAAACCTGGGGAGATCTTCAGGCAGATCCCCGATACAGCGCCTTCTGATCCCCAGCCTTTCAGCGAACTCATGAACGATTTCGAGGAGATCATTATGCCCGGAATCACTCACTGGCAGAGCCCTAATTTCTTTGCTTATTTCCCGGCCAATACAAGCCCGCCGTCAATCCTTGCTGAAATGCTCACATCAACA
>Ga0105099_10002341_pt1 | contig 11318 bp, 18 predicted proteins | sample PPLLak3cmMay2015_2_FD_79138 | JGI IMG/M metagenome (GOLD analysis project Ga0105099, IMG submission 79138) | Freshwater sediment microbial communities from Prairie Pothole Lake near Jamestown, North Dakota, USA - PPLs Lake P8 Core (1) Depth... | ecosystem: Environmental > Aquatic > Freshwater >...
AATCAAACAGCTTCTCAGGAATAGAATTGACAAGAGAACTTATGCTGCCAGCTAAAGAATCGATGCTGTTAGCTAAATCCCACCAATGGGTTTCTTCCTCTTCTACTTGCTGGGCTGAGACAAAAGGTGTTGTTAAGAATAAGAAAAATGTAATAAAAAATAATAGAATGCGAATCTTCATATTAGAACACCTCCTATTAGGACTAAGCAGATTATAGAAATCCAAAAATTAAAGACAGGCATTAAACAATTAAATTCTTTTTAAAGTTTCGGGAGAAATGGTTTAACTTCTTTCTGCAATTCTTTTTTTTTAGTTGGATTGAGATAACTTATAAAGCTAGAACGTATTATGTTTGCTTTTGTACCTGCAATCTGGATTTTGTTTCCTTGAATATCATAATTATTATTAAACCATTTACAAACAGGGTTTCCGTTACAAATAATTAAGTTAGGCTTAACGATTTCTATTTGTTTCTTGAGGTATTTTCCGCATGACTGGATCGCTTTCGTTTGAACGTCTTGATCTAATTCTCTCCAACGTACTTTCGTACGGCATTTAACCAACTCGGTACAAAATACATATTTTTTGAGATATAATTTATAGTTCTTGCCAAATAAATGTTCAAAATCGGAAAAATATTTAGGTAACTTATACTTTTCAAAACGCTTCTTCATGTAGTCATAATAAGGTTTGATGTTTTCATAAGTAGTACGCTTCAACTCTTCTTTGCCCTCTTTAAGTTCTGTAGGATTTATGCCAATAATCATAATATAATCATGTTTACCTTCGAAAGGTAATCTGCCTAATGGACTTTTCTCAGAATATTTGTACAACGTGCATTTTTTACAATTAATAATTTCTTTTGCCCGCTTTTTTAATTCTTTTTCGTTTCTCATCTTTTTTACATTCAAGAATCGTTTTTGTTTTTAGCGCCTACTCAAGTCGGTTTGTTCCATCTTTCTCAATCTCAAGCCAATTACCTTGTCTTCTGATGTACTTGCTGTTCTCTAAGTGTTCTATTCTTTTTCTGAAGTTTCTGTCAGTCTTTCCTGTTTCTTTTTGGTATTTCTTGAGGAGTTCTGCCTTTCTTGCTTTTCCTCCTTGTTTCATAATTTGTTCAAGTATCCATTCATCATCTGCTGTCAGCGCGAATGGGCTGTACCTGCTTCTTGTCATGAAAACCACAAACAGTATTGTGATTAGTATCGGAAGACCAATACTCAGGATGTTGAGGTTAAGATTGCCAACTTGGACGCCTGGGCAGATGGAGCATTGAAGTGCTTGTGGAACAATAAATGTCGCAGCCAGGAGTGAGAAGCAAAGTATTGCAAGAATAGAGATAACCAATATCCTGTTGGTGTCCTTCTGCTCCATAAGTCAGTATTTGCTTTACAGGTATAAAAGCTTTTGCGGAACTATATGGTTCCGAAACTTGGGCAGGTTTAAATTTCTGGCAAAATCCGCAAACGCAGTTCTTTGAAAAGCACGATGTGGGTGGAAGGATTGTGAGAGTATGACCAAAGATTATGCTGATAAAGTCTTGGATGCGGTGCGCTGGCTTAGGAGCTGCAGAAAAAAAGCTAAAAAAAAGCAAGTCCGAGGTAATGTCAGGCTAGGACGTTCATTTGATTTTGGAACTAGGTTCTGCTATAAGTTGGCAGAATCAATATGGAAAGACAGCGCTTACACTGTTCTTGTTGATGATGAAATAATGCTTCTCAATTCACGAAGAAAGTTACGCCCGGACATACTTTTAATCAAAGACAAAATTATACGCGCAGCATTGGAGGTCAAAATTGATTCTTGGAAAGGATTTTCAATGAACGACTTGAAAAATTTAAGAGAAAAGTACAATTTCAGAAAATACCAACGCGTTGAGCATACGAAATCCAAAGAAGTGCTGCGGGTCGCAAAGAGCTTCAAAAAAGGCATGATATTTTTAAGCAATCTAAAAACAGGCAGCTCTACAATGGTCTTACACAAATACGGACCGTTATACCTTCTATTCGGAATAACTGAAGATGCTTCTCTACAAGTCATAAAGAAGAACATAAACAATCGTAAAAAAATAATAAACCAGTTTTTTAGAGGATTGTGAGGCTAATTCATGAAAAAAATCTGTTTTTTCGCCAAATGTCGACCTCAAGATGCCGACATCATAGAGTATGTAAGGAAATATAAACGAGTATTCATAGGATACCCTGTTTACAAGGATACAGATTTTAACAAGCATCATTCGAAATCATGGTTATATGATCTTTCTACAATCAAGAGCGAAGAAGAATTAAATAAAATAATTAATAACAAGAAATCTAAAATTACATACGACCAGAACTATAGAAGTCATGTGACGAATAACTATCATTTAATTCACAGCATAGCAAAGGATTCAATAGTGCTCATTCCCAGACCTGGTTCGGGCATTTGTTACATGGGAAAAGTTGAAAAATTTGAGTTGGTAGAAAATCCTGACTGGGCTGACGATTATATCAAACAAAGAAAAGAACAAAAACTGGAGTGTGCTGATATTTCTTTGCACATTGCCGATGTTGTTCAAACCTGGAAAATTCACGGCGACCTTAAACCAGTACCTTTTCCTATCATCCCTCAATGGATATCAGGCCAATTTCATCGTAGGCAGCAGATAGGAATAATACACGACGCATATGACAATCTTTCAGCATACGAAACATTGGGAAAAATATGGGCTGGCACGTACAGAAGATCAAGGACCCCCACAAATGACCCGGATAAACTAAAATATCGGATGCTTGAAAGTATTTCTACAAATAGTTTTGAACAGTTATGCTGTGAAGAAGACAGATATCAGTTCCAGCCGTGGTACGTGAAGGCCTATCGCTGGCTGAAGTACACTCCTCCTGCGTTTGTATATGCTGCATGGACATACCTGACCTTTCCAGAGAGAAAATTGAGGAAAAATGACATCTCAAGGAAGCTTATGGCAGAACTTATTTTCATAAAAGAAAGAAGTGGTATGCAGCACTGGTACACTAAGGAAGAAGTGTTCAATAAATCGAAAAGAAAATGAAAAGATCAAAGCGTTACTGGATATTGAGGGTATTGCTCTCTGCGCAGATAGTTCTGGTGGGCGTTTTCGCAATAAACATGATACTGAGATGGCATGATGGAACGTTATGCGGTGCGCACATGATCAATTTTGTGCTGCTCTTTATGATTATACTAGTAAATTTTAGGCAGTTTGACGAACAACTCAAACTTCGTGATAAAAAGAATAGGAGGTTACAAACATGAAAGACGTATTCAAGAATATTTATTTAGCAAGAAAAAGAAAAGAACGCAAGATTGTCTTGGAAACAATAAAAACGCTTGAAAAACGTTTTGGAAAAGCAATACCTATTAAAAATATTATTCGCGAAGCCTTGCCAATAATAGCAGCAGGTATGGTTGAAGATACAATTGAACGCCTCAAAAGGAGGGGAGATGTATATGAGCCAAAAAGGGGCTTCTTAGAGAAAATCTAACTTAGAACCACGGTAAGTGTATGAAAAAGTCTCCGACAACATTTATTGAAACAGCCATTGAAGCTGTATGGCTCATCTGTCTGTATCCTCGACCTCTTAGGTTACCATATGAGGAAAGACCTGGATGGTGCAAGAAATTCAATCCAAAGAAAAAACCATGCGCCTTCTGCCTAGCTATACCTTATGGAACCCAATGTCCGCACGTTGCTATACTGACGTATCCTGCAAACAGGAGCAGATATGCAAAAAAAGCAATTAAGGATAGATTCGGAGGTTGTTATATGGTGTTCAAAAAGAAAGAACTCGATTTTGAACAAAAAGTAATCATGATGAAGTACAACGATTTGAAAAGGAGAATTGATAAAGAAAAACAAATCTATAATGCTTCGCACGAAGAATAATTACTTAGTCATCGGAGACGTTACCTCTTAGTGCATCATAACCAAGGTTTTGCGGTCGGCTTGGTCACTCACAAAAGAATTAAAAGATTAAGAAAATACGAACGTCACGACAAGCGGAGCGACCCAGATCAAAATCAGGCCAATCACTACGCCAACTGCCATGTTTTTCGCTTTCTCTTTCTTTACCATCTCTCCGCCAGCTGTTATGAAACTGATTCCAGCAAAGACGAGCATCAGAACTCCTGCCAGAGTGGCTGCATACTTGATGAAACTGTATATTTTCATTATCGGCACTAGGATGCTGTCAAACTGCGCTTCCTGCTCTGGCGTTATGCCCTGATTGAAGTCTATCGCTGCCATGACAAAAGGCATGGCCAAGAAAAGCATTAAGAAAATAGTTAGAACCGTCTTCATGTTGTGCCACCCCCGAATACTTTGTTTTCTGAGAATAATTCCCTAAAACCAGTGAGTTCGTCATATTTTTTCTGAACGACTGCTTTTCTGGCAAGAACAATCTTCTGTTTCCTCTTTCTTGCACGCATCCTGTCAACAAGCAGGTAAGCCAGGATAGCCACCAAACCCGTAAAAAGCAGGATTGCAAGCCCAATAAGGCTCATATCCCCATATCTCCACATAGCTATAGCCAAAGGGCCATACAATGCCCAGAATGCAAGATAAATCAGGACATCATCTCTTATGTTTCTTGTCAGCATCATCCTGCACCTCATATTGTTTAAGGACATCCTCAACGGATTTCCTATTCTTGTATTTCCAAGTGTAAAACTTATGACAATCATTGCAAAGCCGTCTTCCATTGGCCTGTAGCTTCTTTCCGCAGGTTTTGCACGTCGCCATACAGAATATTGTGTCAGAAGGAGAATTTATACCTTGTATCAGTTTTGTGTCACGGAAAACATCCGTTCTGTCCACAGAAGAATATTTATATCAGCTTCACCATATAAATAACATAACAAGAATTAAGGCGCTACGGCCGAATCTTCTGCCTATAGCCCAGCGGGGGCGTGTTTTTCTTAAGGTTTCGGTATGTCCCTGAACCGTTCTATCGCATCCTTCACGAACTGCGCTCGTACGTGTCTCATCTCTTTAATAAGTAAACAGGACTGCCTGCAGTTGTCATATGCTGAATATTCTATATTAAAAGGGTCAGGGTATGCTTGTCTAGCGAGTGTTTCAAATGACCTGTTGAGCTCACTCACCCTGGCAACATCATCATTTCGTGCGCATTCCACCATCTCTTCCAGGACGTGGTACAGTTCTTTTGTCGCAGGCATGTAAAAAAGTCATTACTTTGGATATTTAAGGCTTGCTTTAAAAAGGGATTAGCTTTTTATACATCCTCTTTGATTTTGTATGATTGGGGTATTGAGAGAAATGGTATCTAGTGATGATAAACGAGCAAGGGAACCTATCGATGTAAGAGAGCTCGCTCCTAAACATTCTATAGAAGACATTCTTGATATCGAGAATCCTGAGGAGCTTCTTGATTTCCTTTCGAAAAGCCCAAGCATAGACAAGGATGTCCTCATAATGACTAAGCGTATCAACAGGAAGGTGGACCAGCCGGACCTGAGGATAAGCAGCAAGGAGTTCATAAAGAACATGAATGAGAAGCTGTCAGTGACTTTCGGAGGGGTCTACATCAATGGCGACCTGAATGTCAATGCAGAGCTGGACTCGTCAGGCAACATAGTTTATGACAAGGTCACTGCTGAGGATATCATAAAGACTGACCGTGCCAAGATCATGCCATTGGGCAGCCAGGCGAGGCTCGTCATGCCTTTGAAGTTCAGGGGCCAGTATTTCGGCAATGTCGTCCTGGACAAGGATAAGTATTCTGTGAGCGACATAGCGATAATCATGGACTGTGTGTTCGAGTTTTCTAGGCACATCCATAACACTGCAGAGACAGAGGCTTTGAGGAAGCTTGTCGACCTGGACCCGCTGACCGGCCTCTACACGAGGAGGAAGTTCGAGCAGGATTATATCACTTTCAAGCAGAATCTTGAGAATCTTGGCCAGCAGTTCTCTGTGATATTCGGGGACATCGACCGTTTCAAGAACATAAATGACACTTACGGGCATCCGTATGGCGATTACATATTGAACACTGTCGGGCAGATAGTGAAGAGGACTTTGAGGAATGTCGACCGCGCGTATAGGTATGGCGGCGAGGAAGTTGTGGCTATCCTCCCTGGCACATCTAACCAGGAGGCAGACAACATCGCAAGGAGGATAAATGATGCCATCCGTTCCTATCGTTTCGGACCTGCGCATCTTTCCCGCGAGGATGCTTGCAGGTGCTATGACGGAAGGAGGAACAGCCAGAAGGTCAGGATGAGCATGGGTGTGGCGTCCAGTAGCGACCCTGAGGCGAAAGGAAAAGACATCGTCATGGCTGCTGACGAGCTTCTCTTGAAGGTCAAGAGGTATTGCAGGGACGCGGTCATGTCGAACAGCCGCAGGGATATCTACACCAATATCGCAGGCCTGCAGGATTTCATGGATTTCATAGGCAACAAGATCATGCAGTGCAACAGGGACAGTTCATCTATGGCTGTGCTGCTTTTTGACGTGGTCAAGTTCAGCGAGACAGTGAGTAATCTCGGCAGTGATGACGCTTGGGATTCATTCTACAATGTCGCAAGGTGGTTCTTCGACGAGAGGCATCACTTCGACTATGTGGCGAGGGTTTGCGACAGGGATAATATGGTCGTGTCTTTCTCTTCAAAAGATGATGCTGACAAGTTCTTGGCCCATGCGCGCCATGTGGCTGATGACTGGCATAATAAGGTCAGCTGCAGGCAGTGGCCTGCAGGAGGCAATAGGATAAGCCTTGATTTTGCCGTCGGCGGTTGTGTCTATCACCCTTCTCTTCTGCACACTGATAAGGATTATGTCGCGAAGAGGCCTGAGCTGTTGTTCGGCTTTGCAGAGAACATGGCGAATGTGGCGGGTGACATGGAAGAACGTCTTAAGGTAGAGCTGTATACTGCATAAGGTCATTTCCCTAGTTTCTTGAGGACATCATCTATCGATTTTTTAGGGCTGTAGTCCTCTCCATACCTCCGTGGAGGTACGCCTGCGAGTAAAGCAGACACTCCTCGGTAGTTCACCTCAAGATATGTCAATGCATGCATTGATAGGAGTCCAGTTATGAGCGCCGCAAAAGGGTTCTGTGTCATTTCATTTCCGATCACAAATGTGGTGAGCGGGACGATGTATGCAGCTATCATCCTGGCATAGTCCCTGTATGGCTCTATCTTCTCTCGGAATCCCATCTCCATCTTGCACTCGCGTTTCATCCCGTAGTACATCTCAAGCACGTATCTCTCGATGATTTCCTTCTCCTTGGGTCCGAATTCGTAATCTCCAAGCACGCTTTCAATGTCGAATGGTTCCTCTTCTATGACGTACTTATCCATGACTGTGTTTCCGATGAACAACAAGAAGCTTCGGTCTATGTTCACTTTGACATCTCCCATGGAAAAACGAGGAGAAAATGGTCTGTATATATTCCTTGCGCGTTCATGGGCTAATGACATTACTATATAGTGGTACAAAAACAAAAGTTTTATTAATATGTATTGGATGGATTGCTGTGTTGAGGGATATGTGTGAAAAAGTCATTATGTGCGATATTGGCTGCAGCGTTCATGTCATGCTGTGCTTCTGTAGCTGAAAAGCCTGCTGTTTCAGTAGTGGGTTCCGGCAAGGACGTCATCGTGGTCGATGATTATCCTGGCGTATCTGTCAGTAAGAAGTGCCAGTCTAAAGAGGGCATGTGCTTCCCAGTCATCTTCGACAATGGTTACACGCTTGAGCCAGAATCATTCTCGACTGTCTGCAGGATGGTGTCTGCAGCTTATGGAAAAAGGGATGCAGATAGCGAAGGTCAGAGTAATCCCTGCCTTTCTGGGCCAAGCGGCTTTTGCGGCGATGTGATGCAGAGGAAGCTGATATATGAAGGCGTAGATTATGACAACGACAAGGCAATAAATACAGTCGACATGCTCCTGTTCAGGCATAAGTTCTGCACGCTCACAAGAGATCCAGAAGACCTGGAGGCGGCACTTTCATCTCTCACTGACTGCTATGCAGGCAACGAGGATATGACTAGCAGGCAGAAGTGCTATAATTCTTTGAGGGAATATTTCCATAGAGAAAGATAATCGGTGCTATTCCGCGCAAAGATTCTCATCCGTAACCTTTCTGGAGGTATTCCAGCAAGATTTAAATATTACTTTGTATATACAAAGTACTACCATGGAAGTCATAAGCCTGAAGCTCGATGATGTGATGCTCGATAACATAGATAAGTCTCTGAAGAAGCATAATTTCAGCACGAGGACAGAGTTCATAAGGCATGCATTGAGAAAAGAGCTCGAGAGCATGACGCAAGAAGAGCTGATACAGAAGTTCCTCTCTTTCAAAGGCAAAGCTAAAGTTAAGCATACTGATGAAGAGTGGGAACAGGTTAAAGAAAGGGCATACCGAAAGCTCGCTAAGGAACGCGGTTGGAAATAGTTATTCTCTGATAGCCATCGTCCCTGGCGCCCTTCTCCCAACAGGCGGTGTGTCATGGACTGTAAAACCTGCTGATTTAAGATTATCTCGCACAACTCGAGCGCAAGAGTAAGTCGCAAGCTTTCCCCCTTTCTTCATAACAGCATATACTGAGTCAAAGAACTCTTTTGTCCACAGGTGAGGGCATCTCTTAGGTGAGTACGGGTCGAAGAACACCACATCGAACTCTTCCCTGAGTGATTTTATCGTCTCACGTGCATCACCCATGATCAATTCAATTTCATATTTAGCATCTTTATACTTTCCCTCTTTAGCGACCGTCTGCATGAACGAGCGGCAATTAAACGGATATTCTTTTCCAAGATTCACTATCTCATCTATTATTCCCTGATAGTTCTCAAGCCCGACTATCCGTATCTTCTTGCCGGAAAACCTGTCAAGTGCTGCAGCAGAGTTGTATCCGAGGCCGAAGCAGACATCAAGTACAGAGACAGAATCAAAATTCTCAATCTCAACGACGTCAGAATATTTCTTGTTCGCCTCCTCGAGCGCTCCAGAAGTGGAATGGTACGTCTCAGAGTATTCAGAAGAGTGGAACGTCGCTGAGCCGTCTTTTGTTATGACTTTCTCGTCAGGCATGTGTGGTCTAATGTCTGTAAAAATTCACTATTCTGCCGCCGTCAGGTGCGTTTTGCAGCCTTATTTGGACCTTGTATTGCCGTCCCAGCTCTTTGACCAGGCTGCCAAGTTCGTGTTCTTCTCCAGGATTGTAGTTTTCAATGACCCAGCATGATTTAGGTGACGCTCCTATTGTGGGGTTGTCGAGCCAGATGTTCCCTATGTGTTTTGTCCTGTCTATGCATAGAAGTCCAAGAAGCCCTTTTCTTTCTTCATATCTTCTGAGTCCGATGACGTCCCTCTTTGGGAATTCCATCTCTCTTCCGCACTCATCTGATATCTCATATCCCCAGCGCATGACATCATTGGCCACGCCGCATGCGATATTATAATTTTTTCTTCTGTCGAACACAAATATCACCCTGTGCAATATTGTCTCTTAGAAATTATTTAAATGTATCGCAAATATTTTTTACATTTATATCTCTATCTTCGAGAAAAGGTAGCTTCCTATCGCAAGTAGCACCAATGTGAAAGAGCAGAGGACTATCAGGTCTAGCGTGAACCCGAAATGCGTCACTCCTATGAGCGCGCCTCTTATCCCGTCGACTCCGTAAGTCAATGGATCCATCAAGGTGACAATCTTTATCGCAGAAGGCAGCCCTTCAAGAGGGAATATCGCGCCAGAGAGGAAGAACACAGGCATGACGACAAATGTCATTATGAGATGGAATCCCTGCATATCCTCAAGTAAGGAAGCGATCGCTGTACCTATCGCCGTGAACATGACTGCAGTTATTATCATGAATAGCAGTGCAAGAGGTATTGAGTGCCATTGTGTGGGCCGAAATCCTGCTATCATCGATATCAATAATACAAGTATGCCCTGGAGCACTGCGACTGTCGCGCCCCCTAAGGTCCTTCCGATCATTATCTTCATCCTTGATATCGGCGCAACGAGGAGTTCCTTCAGGAATCCGAACTGCCTGTCCCAGATTATCTCTATGCCTGAGAACATCGCCGTGAATATGATGCTCATTGCTATGATTCCTGGAGCCAGGAACTGTATGTAGTCCCCTCCTCCTGCTTTCTGGAATGTCGGCCCGAAGCCGAATCCTAAAGCTATAAGGAACAGTATCGGCTGGCCAAGAGAACCCACTATCCTTGAACGGGATCGTATATATCGTTTCAGCTGCCTTAACCAGAGTATGTAGATTATTTTCATCTTAGTGCCTGAATACCTTTCTTCTCATCCGCATCCTTTCAGCAGTCCCTGCCTCTTCATCGCGTATGTCCCTTCCTGTGAGCTCTATGAATGCGTCTTCAAGGTTGTCTGTCTTTGTCCGCTTTTTCAGTTCCTTTGCCGTGCCTGTAGCTATTATCTTGCCGTGGTCTATGACTGCTATCCTGTCTGCGACCCTTTCTGCCTCTTCCATGTAGTGCGTCGTGAAGAATACTGTGATGCCTTCCTTCTTGTTTAGCTCTTTTATGTGGCTCCAGATGTGGTTCCTTGTCTGGGGGTCAAGGCCTAGTGTCGGTTCATCCAAGAACAATATCAATGGGTGATGCAATAGTCCTCGGGCTATCTCAAGTCTCCTTTTCATCCCTCCTGAGAATTTCTTTACAAGGTCTTCCTTCCTGTCCCAGAGTTCGACTATCTTTAGCAGCTGTTCTATCCTTTTTTTGCGTATCTCATCAGGCACTCCGTAGATTATGCCGTGGAACTCCATGTTCTCATAAGCAGTCAGTTCATCATCAAGGCTCTGGTCCTGGAAGACTATCCCGAATGTCTTCCTCACCAGGTCAGGTGACTTCACAGGGTCGTGCCCATTCATGGTGATGTGTCCAGAATTAGGATGAAGTAATGTCGTCAGCATCTTTATTGTAGTTGACTTCCCTGCTCCGTTAGGCCCTAAGAACGCGAATATCTCTCCTTTCTTTACAGAGAATGACACGTTGTCTACTGCAGTGAACCCGTTGAACTTCCTTGTCAGCTCTTTTACGCTGATTATGTCAGCCATAGAGGCATGAAGAAATAATGCATTCTTAAAGTTTGTTATATTGTGCAGCTGGATCCGTCTTTATCCTCTTTCTTGTACTTGCTATACATCTCAATCCTCTTTTCTAGGATGGATATTCCGCTGCTTTGGCTCTTTTCGTTTCTTGGCCCGTTGTATTTCCTCGCTTGGTATAGCCCGTATGCCATGAGCCCCATCTCTACTGTGCATGTGGCTGCGGCGAGTATTTCAT
>Ga0105099_10002342_pt1 | contig 11313 bp, 9 predicted proteins | sample PPLLak3cmMay2015_2_FD_79138 | JGI IMG/M metagenome (GOLD analysis project Ga0105099, IMG submission 79138) | Freshwater sediment microbial communities from Prairie Pothole Lake near Jamestown, North Dakota, USA - PPLs Lake P8 Core (1) Depth... | ecosystem: Environmental > Aquatic > Freshwater >...
TTATACATTAAATTTGATGTCTCGATATCGATTAATTCCTCAGCATCAACAATTTTGGGTAATTTTACAAATTCCAATTCAACCTCATATATTTCATCAGATTTAAATAAATGTACCCTATTTTCGCGTTGTGTTATTTTATCGCGAACACTTGTTACACATTTTTTAAAACTCGGACCAACCGCTGATTTAACAACCGTTAAATCAAATCTGATTTTAGGATGCCCATAAAAACTATATCTGTGTTTGTACCGATAATTTTTGTCTGTTTGAGAATTAATTTTTTCATTGAATTCATCAGGGTTGTCGAGTGGTATTTCATCAGATAAACCTATACGCAAATTATATTTCTTAATATCTTCAGAGTTTTTGTTTTTTTGAATATAAATCAAATCCGCTGGTGGAATTTTGGACAAATTTTGTGTATGACAATATCCTTTAATATTATCTTGTCCCACAATAGTTAGTCTATCATTACCAATACTAATATCCAACGTGTATGTTTCCTCAAATTTTGGGTAAAGTTTTTGTAATTGTTCCGTAATATTTTTAAATTGTAACATTGTTTGTGTAAATCGATCATTTTTCTCTTTTTCAAAAGAGACCAATCTAAACTCTAACTCAGCAGTATTTGTTAACTCTTTATTTTGAGTTATTTTTCGCACATGAGATAGAATAGTATCCCTAAATTCCATATTGAGGGAGTGTAACATTTTATAGTTAAATGATTATATATTTATAACCAATAAATAAATTATAAACTAATTCAATTTTATTTATATTTTCCCCTTAGTATAGGATGAATAATTAATCATAATAACCCTATCATATTTTGATAAAATTCGTATAATATCATGTTCGTAATATATCAAAATTGATGTTTTATTATATCTGACTGGATAATATATTGATTGATTCGTACAATACAATATAATATATGGTTTACACGTATCAAATGCGTCATCACTTGAATATATATTAATATTTGACTTCTCATCTACTTGAGACAAAACTATAATATTAATGTCCAAGACGATAGATATGTAGAAAACTACATTTTCTGACTGATATTGTTCATTTTTAATTTCATTAATTAATGTATTGGGTTTGATGATTGTTTCTTTTAAATGCGTTTTAATATTGACATTAGTCTCCATCTTAGAAATTAATAAACGTATAAATTCCTCAACAAACTCATTTTTTTGATTAAATGTATAGAGTGTGACATATTTGGACGACAATAAATACAATATACTTGTATACAAACTATAAATTCTAGAGTTTTCAATGACTTCTATTCCCTCAACACATTCATCGGATAAATTATACTGTTTCTTCCAATTATCAATAATTTTTGTCGTGGGATCTTTAATATGACTAATGATTGAAAATGTTTGTGTCTCTGATGTGATGGTTCTAGGAAAAAAATCACGTTTAGGAATAAATTTGTGTTGAAGTGTACATAGTGTAGAGATAAAATTACTAAGATTTTCCATTTATTTATTTAAAATAAGTGCTTTTTTATATAGATTTCAATTTTTATTGAGGTGATATTAGTATCACGATCCGCCACATTTTTGTAGATTACTGGATTAATTTTAAAAAATTATAGAGATTACCATATTCTTGGAAAGATTAAAATAAAATTTTTCAACATTAAGTTATGGCAATTATAAAAACAATAAATAATTAAAAAAATAAAAAAAATAAAAAAAAATATGTATATATAATTATATATACAACCATGCCACAATCTAAGAGTTTACTCGAAAAAGCAAGAGAAAGTGCACGACGAGCACGGGCACAGGCAAATTGCCGACTAATGCGGGGAGGTGATGGATCTAATAACTCCCTCCCTGTTGAGGATGCTGTTGAGAGAGCAGTTCAACGCGCACAAGTCGCTGAGCAACGTGCACTTGATGAATCAAATCATGTTCCAAATCATGTTCCAAATCATGTTCCAAATCATGTTCCAAATCATGTGGACGAAGATGAATTTGATATTGAGGATGATTATGATTATGAAGATGAGTTAGATGAGTTCGAACTTGATCAAGAAGGCGGAACTAAAAATTTCGATCACCTCAAGAATAAAGTTGCTCTTCGCAAACAGGAACTCGCACGCGTACACGGTGATAATATTCCGAGTGATAAAGCAATCATGAATTCACTACGCAGTTATAAAGCAGTAATCGATGGAAATCTACTTGGACCTAAACGTTATTTCCATGGTTCACCCATTGCGGCAGCTCGTAAAGTTGTTGGTGTACTCAATAAGACAGGTGAAATGCCATCAGTTGGCATTGATAATGCACTTGATATTAAATTAATTGAAGTTACTAAAGGAGTTCACAAAGCAAATGCTAGTGATGAGAAATATACTTATGAATATTTCGGCTGGCGTGACCCAATCAAACCAAAGAATCATGAGGAAGCACTCTTATTAGGACAGGATCCTAATGGCGCATTTTACAAAGAAGTAACGAAGGGGGGACGCAAAGTTAGAGTCTATTGGAACAACATTGCTATTCCAAAACGGAAACAAAACAATGTAAGGGATGCCATGGCATCCAAACAAGTAGTAGCAGCTGCTCGTGCACCTGCCCTTGCCAGAGCCAGAGCAGCTAAGAGTGATATGCCAAAAGGGGCAAAACCCGTGACTGTCGCCAGTGTGAGTGGTGCTCTTCATAAACGAGCACCAACACTTTATCAGAAATTCCGCTCTCAAAGACTCCGTCAACTCACGGAGGAGGGCAGAAAGGACCCCCGACAAAGACGCGAGACCATTTCACGTCAGTGGAAAGAAGCAAAAGACGTGCGTGTAACACATGCACCCGTTGCTTAACCAGAAAAGTAATTACCCAAAATTTTTTTGTTTAAATTCTTTTTAAATGAATTCATTTCAAATGAAATCATTTGAAATGAATTCATAACTATTGTATTGAATAATTTATAAAAATTGATTTAATATTTAAAAGTTTACCGAATAATTTAAAAATATAAATTAACATGGAAACAAATGATGATAAATATTTAGTTAAAATAGTTACATTACAACCAAGTAATTTTAAAGCATTGTTCGGTATTCTAAAAGAGAATAATATTGTTGAGGCAAACATAAGTATTAACCAAGATGGCATTGAAATTTTGGAAATGGATCCCACACACATTATTATTGCTCATGTATCACTCAATAAAAGTAATTTTGATGAATTTTATTGTCGTGAACCAATTAAAATTGGTGTCGATACGGTTAATTTAACTAAAATTTTAAAAGGGGTTGGGACAAAAGATATACTAACATTGTTTGTTGAAGACCCTAAGAGTCAGATAGAAGATGGTGATATAAGTATCTCATTTGGTCTTTTAATTGAAAATTCATCCAAAGGACAATCAACTAAAATTTACATTGATACTATGGATGTTAATGATCGTCAGTTGGATGTACCAGATTTAAATTATCCATATCATGTACAACTACCATCATCAGATCTTCAATCAATCACAACCAATTTGAAAAATATGGGGGGTGATGTGATTAAACTCCTCTTTCATAAGGATACTCTACAGTTTTATACCAGAGGTGAAATCGGTATATTGGAAACGACGCGCTCAAAAACTATGAAAGAAGATTCAAGTATCAAAATTCAAAAAAATAAAATGAATACAGATGATTTGGAAATTATCGAAATTTATGTCAAATTGGAGAAATTGGTGGAATTTACTAAATGTTCGTGTCTGTCACCAATGGTGACAGTATATCTAAAAAATAATTTTCCCTTATTCCTAGAATATGATGTTGGCAGTTTGGGGTTCATTAGGTTGGGTGTATCACCTCATAATAAACCAGAAAATTGGTGAAAATAATATATTAGAGATGAATCCATGATTATTTTATATTGTCATAATATAAAATAATATGTATCAATGTCAGATTACTTTGTGAGAAAAACTTAGAGATGAGTTCATAATTATTTTTAGTCAAAATAATTATTCAAAAATTTCAAATGCGATATACCAGATAAAAAAATGAGACCATAATTATTTTCACTAAAATACTTTCCAGTAGAATATTCGTGATCCCATCCCAAAGTATTTAAATATTTGTGTTTTAACTAATGCCTTCGGTCACCATCGCAATAAGATATAATTATTTTTTGGTGAAAGTAATTCCAAACTCACCCCCTTAATGCGTTTAACCGCCTCATTCTTGAATTTGAATTTGAATTTGAATTTGAATTTGAATTTGAATTTGAATTTGAATTTGAATTTGAATTTGAATTCATTTTGTGCCCCGAGTGATTCCCTATTGCCCGACCTAATTGGCACACTCTAATTCTCTCATGTAAATTAGTCATAATACATATATATATATATGTATTATGACTAATTTATCTTAGTTAAACAAAATATTTTGTCTCATCAAATAATATAAAATGAACAATAAACTAATTTTGAGTTGTATTTTAATCAGTATTATGACCTTATTTTTGTGGTTAAAATTGCGAAAGACAAGTCAATTCGGTGGGGAATACGTCAGCTATTGGCAATTGGGATCTGAAAATAGTCGCCGTCTTTATCCCATGGGATACTTATCAAACAATGGATTAATATCACCAGAAATTCACTCGGGTGTCACGCGTCATGCATCACCGTCTCGTATCCACCCACACCGAGCAATTGATACCCAAGGTAAAGAAAAACGTCACCCCACTAAAAATTATTACTTGTACCATGACACATTTGATTGGAAACCATATGACTGGCGTCCATTTGAATGGCGACCATATTGGCAACGTCGTTCATATTTACAACCAAGTGTGCGAAATTGTAATGAATATGCAACAGACAACTGTATAGGTGAAGGCACAAGTGATTATCAGAGTTGTTATGACATGAAAATAAAAGAATGTCCAAAAATTTAATATTTGTGGTGTTATTATAAAATAGTTTCTTGCACTCATAAAAACACAATTCTCACTATTAATGATTCCAGCAAATATTTGCTTCAATCCGATATATTATACCTGAAATTTTTGAACAGTGTTTTAAAATCTGTAATTATTTTACGTTATCACAACATAAAATAATTATGAATTCATAATTATCTCTAAAATATAATTATTTTACTGGAAATCAATTTTGGTGAAATACATGAACTCATTTCATATTCTCTTCTCCTCACCATCCACTCTTCCCAACCCTCTTCCTCCTCTTCCCAACCCTCTTCCTCCTCTTCCCAACCCTCTTCCTCCTCTTCTTCTTCCGCTTTCAAGGAAGAAACGATGCTATTTTGGTAGTTGATCCGCCTTCATTTCCGCACAAACACTATTTTCCGTTATGCGTATGTTATGTCTCGTACTCCATTGGGAGAATGTAGTAAACTATTTTGTGATAAATTCACGAAACTTGAATTCAATGTCATTTCTCAATAATGGGTGTAATGTTCTACATATACTTCAAACAGAAATTTCATAAAATATTAGTATTCGGGGTCTTGCTGACCCTGCTGATCTTGCGGTCCCAATAAGATATAATTATTTCCACTGGAAATCATTTTTGATGCAAATCATTTTTGATGCAAATCATTTTTGATGCAAATCATTTTTGATGCAAATCATTTTTGATGCAAATCATTTTTGATGCAAATCATTTTTGATGCAAATCATTTTTGATTCATCATCCTATTATATATGATTTGAATGAAATAATCAATTCCCATAACAGAACTATCATTTCCAATAGGAATATCATTTTACTTTGTGAAAAAATGAACATTCCTCTCAATGATTTTGATGGGTATATTTGAACCATTCATAGAAATTGTATTTTTATCGAAGTCTAGGATAATTTTGTAATATTTCATGAATGATGTACCCAATAAAATATCATGTATTTCGGTATTATCGATAATGACGAAACTTGTGGGACAACTGATTCCATTCAAATTGAAATTGATGTATGGTATAATACCATACGATACACCAGTACCTATTAAACCACTAAAACATAAATTCATTGTTTTATCGACCATGTGATCTAACTTGAGATGATTGACAATGTATCGTGACATTGCATTATGCTGTGAACCAGTATCAATTAAACAGTTGAAAGACTGACCACATAACACGGTATTGATACGAAATTCAAATACTTTTTCCATCATGATGGTAGTGTGAGCATTTTTAGCTTTTTCCCACAATAGATCAATATTCTTGTCAATTGGATTATATACTTTGTGTCCACAATTACCCATATATATATGTTATGTATATCATATATGTTGAATATGTTATATATGTTAACATTCTCGCGTAATAACAAATTTGTTATTTGAATTAATATTATTAATCTTCATAAATTCATTTTTCAAACACTTAGTGTAAACTATAGTCAAATTATTTTACTTTGAGACTAATAATATCATTTGCTTGCTTGAAAATTAAACGGTTATAATGTTTAATATTTCATACAATCAAAGGATGTCATCACCAATTCAATTGGTACGAAATAGTATGGTATAATAATTGTTTCTGACACATGCCAACAATCTGTTTTACAATCCCCATTATAATTATATTAATATTGATATGATTTCAATAGTGAGAAAATAATTTTAATTTATTGATAATTTTGAACAATTATTCAAACAGCAAATTTGTTATTATATGTGAATAGTATATTCATAATTTTAATTTTTCACTAAGTAATCAGAACATAATATTCAAGGTGATTGGACTCAATTTGATAAAAAGCATCGGAAAATAGGGAATAATTTTTGTACGAGTCCCTAAATAATTTGTGTGTTTATTTATATAAATGAACAAATATTTGTCAACAATAGAGGAAGATGTAAAACCCAGTTTTTGGGTAAGGACTAAACAAATTATACTGGAAATGATCTTAATCTCAATCATATACATTATTTTTACACTTGATGTCTTCCGGAATATATTAGCATATATTATACCGCAAAGCAATGAAGTAAATGGTGTATTTCCATCAATGATTTCCCAAATTATATATGCATTCATTTTCTCAATCACTTTCATAGTTGTTAGGAAAGTGGTATCTGGATTACGTTATAAATTTTAGGTTGCCAAAATTAATTATGTGTATATGTATATACACACATGGTGGACATATTACCACATTGGCAATTCATTGATACTATTTCGGCGGATTATCCAAATAAACCAAATTATCAAGAGGTTCAAAATTACAAAGAGTTCTTCGTAGCACTACAATATGTAATACCATGTCCCCATTATCGGAAACGTTATGTCACATATCTAATCACGCATCCGGTCGATTATGTATTAGATAATCGCACAACTCTTCTTAGATGGGTTTCAAATTTAAATCCTAAACTAAAACATTTAACTAATTTGTCAGTCAACGAAATAATTTGGAAATATTTATTTATGATTTGCCTGTATTATCCAATAAAACCAACATTTCAAGAAGTATTATTTTACAAAAATTTTTTCATAACATTACAAAATGTATTACCCAAAGAATATTGCCGTAGTAAATATGTTCAACAATTTAATCAGATACCAATTGATGGATATATGTCATCACGACAATCAATTCTAAATTGGATCATATTATTACATACAAAAATAATTAATAATAGTTATACAATTGGAAATTGTACAATTGAAAATTTCACGAATTTTAACTCTGAATTGTTACCATCATTAGTGACAACAATTGTCTTAATTCTCGGTCTTTATGCGTACACATTAATGCGAACAACATAATTGATCAATTAGATTATCTACATAAGACGTAATCCATATTTAGATAATATATTAACAATAATGGAGATCACTTTACCCTTTTATGATGAATATGCATTAAAAGTGTATATCGCGGAATTATTGGAAATTGCTGGAAAGGCACACTATAGGTTGTTGGCATATTTATCGTCATTATTTGAAAATCAGGTAATTATTGATATTAGTACAAATACTGGTTATAATTCGTATGCCTTGGCATATAATGAGAAGAATATTGTTTATGCTTTCAATTCGCAAAACAATATGTCCAATAAATATATTAAGGAATGTAGTAATATTAAATTTAACACTGCCAATTTGTGTGATACAAATGATCGTGAAATATGGTCAGATTTAATCTTGAAATCAGCCATGATTTTCGTGGATGTTGAACCGCATAATGGAACATGGGAATATGAATTTTACCAATTTTTACATAATCATAATTATCAGGGTTTACTTGTTTGTGATGATATTTGGTATTTTAAAGATATGCGAGATCATTTTTGGTCACAAATTCCAGAAACATATAAATATGACCTAACGCAATTTGGACATTGGTCGGGAACTGGTATTATTACTATGAATGACGCATATATCAAATATTTTCCGCAGAAATCTGATAATAATGATTGGACATTGGTTACTGCTTATTTTAATTTGACAATATATGCGGATAATACTACAAGTGTTAGAAACAAGAATTTTTATATGACGCATGCACATGCATGTATGGCATTTCCATATAATTTAGTAGTTTATTGCGATCAAGAATCTCTCGAACAAATAAAAGCACTTAGACCAACTCATTTGATGGAAAAAACTAAATTTTTTGTTTTCGATTTTGATGAATTGAAATTTGTGGAACATCCCGGATATGAAAATGTGCCATTTAGTGTTTATCGTGACCGTATTTTGACAAATCGCAAAAATAAACCATATCAATTTGATCCTAGAAACAATGCCAGTTATTACCTATTTTGCGTGGCGCGATACTTAATGATTAAACATGCCATTACTTTGAACCCTTTTAAGAGCACACATTTCGCTTGGATCAATATATGTATTGAACGGATGGGATTTAAAAATTTGATTCACTTGGATGAAGCATTGACCGTTCATCGTGATAAATTTTCAACATGTTACATTGATTATTTACCTAATTACTTAGTTAATAATACACATGAATATTTCCGCTACGGAAGGTGTAGTATGTGTTCAGGGTTTTTCACTGGTAATGCTGAATATATGTATCGTGTATGTCACGAGATTGAGAGTAAATTTTTGGAATATTTGGAGCAAGGGTATGGACATGCCGATGAACAACTGTACAGTCCAGTATATTTTAAATATCCAAATCTATTTGATCAATATTATGGTGATTATTTGGAAATGATTACGAATTATAATTACATATATGTCAATCCCCAAAGTCCATTGAACCACTTTATCAGAAACAGTTTCTTGTCGGGATTTTATTCTGGGTGTCACAAAGCGTGTACTTTTTTGTGGAATTCATACGCAAAAAATAAATGTAGACTTGACTGCGAACAATTACACCAATTGAGTTATTATAAACAGATGAGTGAATATTATATTGAAACAAATAAAAAAGTTTTAAGTACACCAAGTACACCAAGTATGCTAAGTGTGCCACGTAAACAAAGTACTGTCATTACATTATTATATGATGTTGGTAATCCACAACATATTGCCTCTTTGTTTCAAAGAGTATTGCAGTGGATAGCATTGTCATTTCCTATTATCATCTGGACCGACAATGTATATTGTGAAATATTACATAATATTTTCCAACATAAAAATAATGTTAAGATATGTAAGAGGAATATTGATGAATTCCCGCCTAATATACATATGGAAAAAATTACGAAATTATACGACAGTTATGTCGTGCGTAATAGAAGTAAGACAAAAGATACTATTAAATATCATATGTTGATGTATTCAAGACCTCATATGTGGGCAGAGAGTATTAAGGAAAATCCATTTAATACTGAGACATTTATTTGTATTGATTTTGGATTGGTTCGTTTTACTCAAAATTTATCCGTTATTGAGCAATGGAATATCAAAGATAAAGTTAAAATGTTACTGATTAACCCATTTGTTGCGTCAGATGGTGATCCAATCAATTATTTCCATGCCACGAGACATAATGTTGCTGGTGGATTGGTTACGGGTAAGGGCGAAAACATTCTCAAATTAATCGATTTATTTGATCATGAATTTAAAGAAATGTTGAATAATGATTGGTGTCAATTGGATGAAGCCATCATGGCATGTATAATTAGAAAATATCCAGATTTATGCGATTATTTATATGGTGACTACAGCGGAATCATCGCTAATTATGAAAAAATTCGTGATATTACAAATGTTCCAAATATTATTCAAAAATACTTAGATAATCGGATGTATGCAGAAGCACAGAGAGTAATTAACAGTATTGATTATAATTATTCTGACACGAATAAATATTTTTTTATCGATTTTTCAGTGTTAACAAACTATTATTCAATGGATGGATTTCTCAATCCAATAGTTAAAAATATGTTGGATGATGCGAAATTTCGAGAAATTGCCCAAAAAAATGTGAATAATTTAAAATATTATAAAGAAATTCATGATCATGAGTAATATATATATATATATAGATGGGCAATACTCAGAAACCAATTATCAAACAGGGAAAATTATTGACTGATATTAGGGATCAAATGAAACCATTTGATTTACTGGTATTTAGAGGGGATGATTTTTTATCCTATTTTATTAGTCTATTGGAAAAAAGGGGTCATAAAAATGCAAAAGGTGGTAATTTTACACATGTGGGAATGATCGTTACGTCTGATATTTTGAATAATCCCTTGTTACAACAAGGAAAACTATATATACTTGAATCAGTTATTAGTGGACAACTTGGTTACGGAATTAATGACATAAATGATAAAGCATTTTTGGGTGTCCAAATCAGAGATCTGGAAAAATTAATACCTGCATACGATTTACCCAATCATACTTCTATTGCGTGGTGTCCCCTGATCAATCATCCGTACGAGATTGATAATGTTAAAGAAAAATTTACAACATTATGTAATAGTGTGTATGGTACAACATGGGATGCGAATTGCTGGAGTTTACTAAGTGCAATTTATCCCATCTTAAGACCATGTCGTTCATGTATTGAACACTCACTACATACCGAGGAATGGTTATTTTGTAGTGAATTGATTGCCACAATTTATAAAGAGTTTGAAGTTTTGCCAGAATATGTTAATCCCAAAAATGTATTACCAGCGGATCTTGTTTATCCGGAAGAAGACACAGACACAATGGTTAAAATTGTGAGTGATATTGTATATATTACATCACCCATACATTATTCTCCAAAAATAGATCCGATTTAGGTATACACCATTCTCACGTAATAACAAATTTGTTATTTGAATTAATATTATTAATCTTCATAAATTTATTTTCTAAACATTTAGTGTAAACTATAGTCAAA
>Ga0105099_10002344_pt1 | contig 11298 bp, 10 predicted proteins | sample PPLLak3cmMay2015_2_FD_79138 | JGI IMG/M metagenome (GOLD analysis project Ga0105099, IMG submission 79138) | Freshwater sediment microbial communities from Prairie Pothole Lake near Jamestown, North Dakota, USA - PPLs Lake P8 Core (1) Depth... | ecosystem: Environmental > Aquatic > Freshwater >...
TATATAATAATATTTCTATCTCTTTAAAAACAGGATAGTTAGGATAAAAAGGCGTAGAAAAATCAGGCTTTGTACCTTTATTCTTTTTTGCGCTTATATTCCAGATTATGCACCTAAAACATAATATTAAACTTATGCTGAATTATTTAGGTCATCCGATTTATCTTTAAGTTCTTTCCATCGCTCCATGGCCTTACTTTCAGGATCACATAATCCAAGAAATCCAGTTAAAGAAACGAATCCAATATAAACTATTGAAACAAAAACATGAATATAAAATTCATTTGTAAATTGAAAATTCAAAGAAGAATAATGTATGATACTTATCGGGAAAAAAAATGCTAGGATTCCTAATAATATGAAAATGATTGCTTGTGCTTTAGTATATCCCCAATACTTTGAGTGTTTTATTAATTTCGATCGTTTAAACTTTATTGTATTATTATCCCGATAATTTTGCCAATTTTGCTCCCACCCTGATTTGTCTGTCACTTGTAAATAAGTAGAAAAAATACGAAGCATTCCCCTAAGACAATAATTGAATAAATAAAGTCCCCCTAGTATAATGATTAATAATATTGAACCCGCATAGTAAAATATTGGTGGATTAGCACTAGCGCCTGCAGAAGTTTTAGGAATTAACCATGCAATTATGATACCAAATGTAGTTATTGCAAAAGTGGTAAGTAAATACCTTTGGTTAACTATTTGACGTATCTCATCATTTATTTTTTTTACATCTTCAGGAACTGTGTCTTTTAAGGTCATTCTATCAACCTCGCCCAAATATTTTGTAACATCTCTTTCTTTAAAAAACCATAATACAAATGCCAAAAACCATAATAAAACCATAAAAAACCATAATTAAAGCAACTAATGGCATTAAACTTACATCTAATTCCTTAAAATAGCAAAATTTAAGTAATAGAGGCCATATATATAGAAAACATATGGTAAAAGAAAAAGTTCAAAACGAAACAAAAGAACAAAAATTCAGGAGAATAGCATCTGCAAGAGCCAATAGAATTCTTGATGACCTAAGATTATTAGGAAATTGTTCAAATAAGTCAGCATACAGTTATTCCGATGCTGAGGTAAATAAAATATTTAGTATAATTGAAAAAGAGATGAAAAGAGTCAGGTTAATGTTTGAAAATAATAAGAGAAGAAAAATTGAGCTGTGAGACATCATGGAAAAAAAAGTAAATTTTTTAAAAGATATCAAACCAATAGCAGAAGAAAAATATATCCACATTGATAATGATCGATTAGTTCTATATAGTGTCAATCTTATAGAACAAGAAAAAATTGAAACCACTTTTGATAGTGTAGTTGTAGCTACTTTCAAGTTATTTCCAATCCGTTTTGCCCTAATTGGTTTTCCAGAATATCCTGATGCAAAAAGAGTACATGATTGTTTATTTCATTGTACATATAAAACAAAAAATTGGCTTTTTGGAAATGCAAAGAGTGGTTACTATATTACTGAAAAGGGGAAATCTATATTAAATAATACAAATAGAAAACTTAGTGGGGAAATTGTTAATGTTGGATATACTGGCTCAGAACCAAATAGAAAAGAAAAATTTTTTTTAGATTTAATTAAAGAAGATGTATCCTTCAAAAAATATTTAAAAGGAAATTTTGAAGACATATCTGAACAGGATATTCGTAGATTACTCAGAAGTACTAGTAATACCTCCTATGATATTTTGGAAGAAAATTTTAAAAAATATAGTGAATACGCAAAAAATTTAAATGATAAAAATGTAAAAAATTTTTTAGAAATAATAGAAAAAAAGATGAAATTATTAAGGTGACCTAATGAAAAAAGAAATGTCAATCTCTGATAGATATTGGAGAAAAAATATAAAAAGTGCTATGAATCCTATTAGAATATTTACTGAATTAATTATTAATTCAGCAGATAGTTATGAACGACTATTTCAACAAAATAAAATAAAACCACCTTTTAAAATTCAAGCAAAATATTTTACTTTTTCAGCTCATGCCAATATCGAAGTAAAAGATGATGCTGAAGGGATCGAATCCAAAATATTATGGAAAAAATTAGAATATGGTGGTGCTGAGAGTGGATTGGATGAGGGTTTTTCTGTAAGAGGAGCAATGGGCATTGGTTTGAAAGATGCATGTATGGCAATGAAAAATTCAACTATTGTCTCTGTAAGAGATAAAAAACTCTCTGAATTCAAAGTAACCATGGAAGGAGGCAAACCATTTATCGAATCCACCAGAGAAGACGTTGATATCCAAGAGGAGGAAAGAAGGAATTATAATATAATTGAAAATGGGACAATAGTAACAGGAACTATTTCAAAAGAACTTTTTCCAATCTATGACTTTGATAAGATGTGTAGATCTCTTTCCAGTCATTTTATGATGAGAAAGTTACTGCAATGTAATGAATATAAAGTGATTTTACAGGATGGTAAAGAAATAAAGTTAGAATCCCCGCAATTAATTGGTGAATTATTATTGGATGAGTCTTTTGATATTAATTATGAAGAATTTGGTAAATTCTTAATAAAAATTAAGGTTTTCAAGGCTAAAGAAGAGCTAAATCAATCAGGAGAATTTAGAAAAGGCGGCCTGATTCATTTTCATGATAAATATGCAGTAGTGGATTGTACATTATGGGGATTTGATAACGATCCACATGCAAAAAAATTATTTGGAGAAGTAGAAATAGTAGAGTTGAAAAAATTATTAAATAAAGATGAAGACGTGGTTGATGAAAAAAGAAGGGGACTTAATAAGAAACATCCATTTGTTGAGAATTTGGTACGTGAAATAGAAAGACGGCTAAGAATTATTATTGATCATGAAAAAAGGACTGAAAAAAGAAAAAATTTTGATTTTGATGAAAAACCTTTAAAAGATGCTTTAAAAGAAATTAATAAAATTGTAAAAGACGAAATTGGTTCTGGTGGCGATGGACCTCCGCCACCTCCAGAATTAAAGGTGGAAACAATAGCATTTTATCCAGAATCAGTTAAAATAAAAGCATATCAAGAAAGAACATTTTACTTAGTGATTAATCCGAAAATAATCAGTGAGGAATCAGAGATAATTTTAAAATGTGATAATGACGATATTAAGATACTGACGGATAAAGTAGAAATAACAAAACCAAACGAAATTAATGAAGAAGAAATGGTATTAAAAACGATAAAAATATATTCAGAAAAACAAGATGCTACTGGAAAAATTGATGCAACTCTTGATGAAAATTATTCTGCAAGTGCTGAAATAACGGTTGTTGGAAATCCTTTACTCTCACCATTAAATGGTTTTGCTTTTGTACCTGAAAAAACCTCTGTCGTTGGAGGTAATGAAAAAAACGTAAATCTTGCGATAGATCAGAAAACAATAAGGTACGGACAAAAAATACAATTTACATCATCTAATGAAAATAACGTATCATGTCCAAAAGAAATCGAGATACTCACCAACTTAGATCAATATAAAATTTTAGCAGACAAGATAATAGTATATTCTATCCCTATAAAAGGAAAAGTTCACGATAAAAAAGAGTGTATTACAGCTACAACTGACAAAAGATCTACGACATTGGCTGTAAAGGTAATTACTCCTTCAGGTTTTCTTTTCAATAAAATTGAGTTTCGAGATGAGGATAATAGAAAAATTGCAGAATTTGTTGCTAAAGAAAGCACAATATACGTTTACACTGGTCATCCTCTAATGAAAAAATACCTAGAAAAGGACAAAGGCATAAAAAGCGAAAGTTTTCTTACATTTTCTGCGGAGGTGATTACCAGAGTAATTTGTTTGGAAACTATTAAAGAAGGAATTTCTAGAGGATCTTCAAAACATGCCATTCTTAATCCCAATAACAAAGAAGAAGAAATTCAAATCCATGCTGATAACTTATACTACGAAAAAGGTTCAAAACTGCATGATGTTGTTATAGGGCTAATAAAATATATGAAAAAGAAATAATTAAGTATCAGCCACCAAAATTTTATTATCGTCTAAAGATATCTACCATGGGAGTTATTTTTGCTAATGACAGTACCAAAAATATCCGGCATCTATTCAAAAGATGAAAAAATAGTAATGCATAATGGAGATACTTACAATTTCTTAAAAACAATTCCAGACGGCACAGTAAAGTTGATTATTAGTTCTCCTCCGTATAATGTCGGAAAAATATACGAAAAAAAGGTTAAAATTACAGAATATCTGAAAGAACAGGAGAAAGTTATCGAGCAACTAGTGCGTGTTTTAAAAGATGATGGTAGTATCTGTTGGGAAGTTGGAAATTATATAGATAACTCTGAAGTGTATCCTTTGGATATATTCTATTATGATATTTTTAAAAAACACGATCTAAAACTGAGAAATAGAATAATATGGCATTTTGGGCATGGGCTGCATGCATCTAAACGTTTTTCAGGCAGATATGAGACTATTCTTTGGTTTACTAAAACAGACAAGTATACCTTTAATTTAGATGACGTAAGAGTTCCTTCTAAATATCCAGGAAAGACACATTATAAGGGACCAAAAAGAGGACAACCATCGTGTAATCCCAAAGGAAAGAACCCCTCAGATATTTGGGAGATTGTTTGTAAAGACTGGGATAATGGGGTCTGGGATATACCTAACGTTAAATCCAATCATCCAGAGAAAACAATTCACCCTTGTCAGTTTCCAATAGAGCTTGTTGAACGTTGTGTACTTGCATTAACAAATGAAGAGGATTGGATACTTGACCCGTATTCTGGCGTTGGTAGTGCTTTAATTGCTGGTTTTAAACACAATAGAAGAGTTATCGGTGTTGATAAAGAATCTAAGTATATAGAAACCGCAGAAGAAAGAATAAAAAAGTTTTATTCAGGTAAACTAAAAATTAGACCACTTGGGCAACCAGTTTATAAACCAACAGGTAAAGAAAAAGTATCTCAAATTCCATCAGAATGGAATAAAAAAAATAAGCAGAGGAAGTTATTATGATCGTTGCAGGTGTTTATTCGTTTAATAAAGGAAAAGAATCCGTTGAGAAGACTTATCCTCATTTATTAAAAGAAATACAGAGCGTACTCAACTCAATTAATGCTGCAAAGCATATAACAAAAGTAAGTGAAGAAAAAACGATGCCTGGCCAAATGCTTTACAATCCTGTCTCATTAAACAAGGCCATTAAACAAGAATTTTTCAAGTTCGGATGGGAATGTAAACGAGTTAAATGTGATTATCCAACTCAGTATTACACGGAAGGATATAATCCTGAAGGCAAAACCCGAGGAGCATTTAGAGAGATGGATTTCATTAAAGAAAAACTTGGTGTCGAAGTACAGTTTGGAAAGTATGCATTTATGGTTTACAATGTTGCTGCAAAGATGACTATTTTTCATAACTTGGGATTTATTGACATGGGTGTAGAGATTGTTCCGATGAAACAGTTTGCCAATAATATGTCAACTGGTGTATCTTATTTCGAACAGTTTGTATGGGACTTAGAACATCGAGGGGTATCAAACATAGATATTCCTGTTTTAATTCTAGGGATAGATAACAAATAACCAGGGAAGCCAAAAGAAATTGTAAATATTGCAAATGGATAGAAGAAACACTAAAACTCTAAAAAATTTCCCTTCATAAAACTACAATTATGGGAGGTTAAAAAATGGTATTTAAAACAGTAGAAATAACTAACCAATACGATGTTACCTATCCTCTGGACAGAAACATCTATGAAAATCGTAGGATAGTCTATCATGGAACAAGTAGTATATTTACAGAAGAAATTGAAAAAAATGGTTGGGGACTTAATAAACAACCATATGATATTGATGATATAAAATTTGTTTGTGAAGCTTATGAATCAATTGACTACGAGGGTAGTTCTGGCTATGCGATAATTAGATCCTGGACATTAGGAGATAATAATTTTTACATCGGAAAAAAACCAGGTTATTTTTCTCAAAATTACTGGATAGCAAGAGATTATGCCATCCCACAAGGTGGCGAAACAATTAGTGGTCTAATTTATGCAATTAATGATTATTTTGATTTGATACGAAATCCAGAGAGATGTTTTAAACATAAGGAAAAACTTCAGAAAAAATTATCAAGGTTTCCACCTGGCGTTAAATATCACGATACACTTTTACAATGTTTGAAAAGATTAGATGATGATACATATTTCAATAAAATTTCTGAGAAACTAAAGGATATCAAAAATAAATATGAAGGATTAATAAAAAATCATTATCCGGTTGTTTATGCATTGAAGGTTAAACCAGATTGGTTCGAAAATTGGTCTGAACCTAGTAAATATTGGCTTGAAAAATTGTTTGACCCTTATAATGATATAATAACGAAAGAAGTAGACTTAGTTGCAAAAAAATCCATCTCCCCCAGTTGTATAATTTCAAGAATAAATTTTCCTAACGGTGCCAAAGACTTTGCACCTATTTTAAATATGCCTTTACCACTAAAATGGAAAGGTATGAGCAGATTTAAAAAATTTTTAGTTGGTCATAAAAACGATCCTGAATTAAAAGGATTTATCGATTGGTACCAATAATGATATAATTATCGGAGCTAAATATGCTTTGTAAAATATGTGGCACCCAAGAAACAGACAACCCTGATGGAATCTGTGATGATTGCAAGTTTTGTATAATTAATGATAAGTGTGAAATTTGTAAAAACCAGATTGCTTACATCGAAGACGCTCATATAGACCATATAGAGAGATTTAGCGAAGGGGGAAAAACAACCAGAGTAAATGGTAGATTAACACATAGATATTGTAATTTAGAAAGAGGATAACATACTTACAAGATAATTATCTTTTTTAATCATATAAAAAACATTAATTGATCAATCCCATACGAAATTTAATATCATAATTAATTAAGAAATCAACTTCATTGCCTGTTAAATTATAATGCTGAGCTAACCTTTTATCAATCTTGTTAATTATTGACTTTGATTTATGGATTATAAAAGATTGGTTTTCAGTAACTCCAGTTTGCTTTTGTTTTCTTATGCTCTTAACACTATTCTTTTTAATATCCTGGAGATATTCGTCTCCTAGCTTTGAAAGTACTGAATCATTAAAAATAGATGCGGGAACTGGAAAATTATCAATATCACAAGGATTAAGATCACGACAATTCGAGGTAATGGTATACCACCACCAGTATAGATCACTACTTAGCAAAGCGATAATCGGTTTTACATAATCTTTTTTCTCAACTGAAAAATGAGTTTCTCTTGTCGAATGGTCCTTTTTACCATCAATTACAAATGCTGGAGGAAAATCCGTAAAAACCTTCCAATATAATCCTCCTGTAGTTCTATAATAAATAGGATAATTTTCAACTCTTTGGAATTTCTCCATGACTGTATTTATACTTAAAAATTTTTTATAAATTGTTCTCTCAATATCATTTCCAAATTTTGGTGCCCAAAAGCATGTTCTATTTCGAGGAATTTCAGCATAGTGAATATTGTCAAATAATAATTTTCTGTCCTCTGATTTCCATTTTTGATAATTAGTAGAGAAAGCCTTAAAAGTATCCGTGTCTGAAGGTATTGCAATAATTATTGTAAAAGCCCTGTTGACATTTTCAAATAATTTACCAGGTCTCCAAGAAAAGTTGGAATACCATGTTTCACGATTCTTTTCTAAGATTTCTTGAACAATCTTCATTCGCTGAGTTGAGACAATAGAGATTGGCAAAATCATGCTTATGCAACCATCACGGCATAATAATTCGCAGTTCCTTTCGATAAACATTGCATGAATTGTATTATTGTTTGTTCTCATCATTTTATCTGGTTCGTATTTCACTTGTTGTCTTTCCAGATATGGAGGATTGCCAATTATTATGTCAAATCCTCCTTTGTTTAAAATACTATAGAATCTTGCTAACCAATGAAATGGTTTATGAGATGAATACCAATTTTCATATTCCTTTCTATTTTCAATATTGATACCATAGGTTGTGGATAAGTAAGAATCCAATTCTTCTGCCAACCCATTCAATTTTGAGTTCAGAGATTTTTTTAACAGGACCAATTCATCTTCATTATCATTTTCATCTGTTTGCAGTTTCTTAAAAGCTTGGAAGACTTCATCTGCCTCATTTGCTTGTTTTTCAATTTTTTGCAAAACGAGTTTATCTTCTTCCATCGGAAGTTTCTTTTGTTTTTGATTTAAAGAACTAATGGCTTCTCGAACCTTTTCAAGATTTAAAAATCCTACGAGTGAATTACCAGTACGAATATTGAAATCTATATCTGGAAGTGGTTCTACTTGTTCTACATTATTAATTTGAGAAACTAATCGAAGGAAAAGGCGAAGCTTGCAGATTTCCGTACCTTCGCCCATAATATCTACTCCATACATATTATTTACAATAATTGATTTATCAATAAAATATGGTCTGTTTGGATGCTTATCAACGAGTTTCAGTATTTTTGTAAATTTCAATTTTAATTCATTTTCCATTTCTTTATTTTTGTCGATGAGGTTCTGCAGTTGGCTCAAACATATTTCGTATAAAGATCCTAATACATTTAACGCAGAAAACAAAAATGCTCCTGAACCAACTGCTGAATCCAATATTGTTAATTTTGACATCGTCTCATAGAATGCATTTAGTAACTTAGGATCTTCACATTGTGATATAGCATCCTGCATTACCAAGATTAACTTCATATTATTATTTACAAAATCATCAATACTCTTTATCATTCCTTTTTTAATTCTAAATAGTAATTCATCATATCTAATTCTTCTATCTATTACTTCTCGCCATGTTTCATTTTGGAGTCCATACTTACTTTCAGCTATCTTATTCCAATTTTTTCTTTTACTTAAATCTTTAATTCCAAGACTGATTTCATTTGGTATTTTATGATTAATACCATGTTTCATTAGATCATTGACATATCTATCTGGTTGCTTTTGTACTAAACTCCAAATATATTCAAAATCAGCAGGGGTGAAATCGTATCCAGTGCTAACTCTCTTAAAAATAAAAGGTATAATTGTATTCCTACTGATATAACCCGTAATATCAGATTTAGAATAATATGCACCAGTAGCTCTTTGTTTGTTTGTACCAGGCTCAGAAATGTAGTTAATTGTTTTTTCAAAGATATAACCAAGTATATCGGGATTGACCCCTTTCTCGTCTAGTATTGTAAAATGATAACTTTCAATGTACTTATTTATTATTATATCTAAAATGTCATCATCAATATCATAAGAAAGTTCATTTTTAACTGTCTCTTGAAAAATTCCACCATTTAAATAGGGTATTTTTTCAAAATAAGGAATACTCTTAACAAGTTGATTTCTTCGATTGGGAGTTGTGTTTAGCACATCAAAGAATAAAGGTTCTAAATAAAGTTTATAAAAACCTTTAGGCACCATTTTCCTTGATTTTGAGAAATCACTCCACATTTCACTGAGTAGATTTTTCTTCACTATCTCTTTTTCTTCGAGAAATTTAATAAAAAGTATGCGATTCATGAAGTTGACAGCAAACATTCGTAGATCTTCTTCTGTAGACCCCGAAGCAGGTTTGATTGCAGTAAGAAGTGAATAGGTTCTACTTAAAGAACCTGTTTTGGCCTCAATTCCAAATACATAGTCCATATATTCAGAATAGAATTTTTGTGAAATCTCTTCTTGATATTTTTCTAACGAGAATGTTTCTTCTTTGAAGGTGAAAATTATGTTTTCTTTTGAAAATGAAGCATAGAAATCCTGAAGTATCTTCTCTTTATCTGCAAAATGTTTTTGCCCAATCAAATCTATAAAAAGTGGCCTTAGATCAATTGTTTTGAGAATCTTTATCTGAAGTGTATTATTATCAAACTTAACCATTACCCAAAGAAAACCATTAGTTGCAACTCCAAAATCTGTCTTCGTTTTCTTTAATGAAATCCATATTCTGACCTGATCAATTCCACAATTCTTTTGATTAAGATCTTTATTCAAAGATTCTGCTTCTACTAAAACACTATCATCTTTAAATGTAAGAGTATAATCTGACCATTTTTTTGAATCCCCAAGATCTTGTCGAGCATCCCAAGCTAATTCACTAGATTCGTATCCCAATGATTTTAAAATAGGATCAATAATAATACGTCTGGTATAGGGCTCAGGTTTCTCATTTAACAATGTATCTGTAGTCTCTAAATTTCGATTATCTTTTAAAATAATATCATTTAAATCTTTTTTATTCTTAATACTGCGTTCTAGATTTGAATAAATTTCCTTTAGGGTTTGGTACAATTTACTGGTTTTATCTTTACTAATAGATTTTTTAGATGAAAATTTCATTTGTCCCATTTATTATTATACTCCTAACCTATATTGAGAATAATTTGGAAAATTAAATAGTTATGGTAAGCAAACTCTAAATTCGGGATATTGTTTCATTCTGAGTAGAAGGAATTAGAATGGAATACAAACTATCGCCTTCAAGCCTGAATTTGCTAGAAGATTGCCCTCGATGTTTTTGGTTATCACAGGTAAAGAAAATTAAACGCCCTTCTGGTCCTATGTCATCTATACCTATCAAGATGGACAGTATAATAAAAAAATATTTCAACAAATACAGGGAACTAAATGAATTGCCACCAATACTTGAAGGGAAGATTACTGGACGATTGGCTGTAGACATGCCAAAGACACTAACAAATGAAGAAGAGAACGGGATTACATTAACCGGAAGGCCTGATGAATATTTTGAGCTTGAAGACAAGAATATCGTGGCATTTGACCATAAAACAAAATCTAAGGCTCCAGAGGATGTTCATTCCTCTTATCAGCTACAATTGAATGTCTATTCTTATCTAATCAAGGCAATGGGTTACAAAACAACCAATAAGGCATATCTGGCATTCTATTATCCTGATGACTGCGAACTGCACAACGGGATGTGCATTCACTGCACGGTTATTGAAGTGAAAACTAATCCTGCAGATGCAAAGGAGTTGGTGAATAGGGCTTACAAGGTGCTAAACGGCTCGATGCCAAAACATAGTGAAAACTGTGAATATTGTAAATGGATAGAAGAGACACTAAAACTCTAATAATATTTATCCTACTTTGGTTTTGTAGCAATAATCACACTTATCTTTTGATTAATAATTTCATCGAAATATTCATCATTTCTGATATCTTGAAACCCTGCTTTTTCCAACCATTTCTTGGTTTTATTTGATGCATGGTTAAATTCAAGGCCTCCACCTGGTTTTAAGATTCTAAATATTTCGTTATAA
>Ga0105099_10002345_pt1 | contig 11292 bp, 8 predicted proteins | sample PPLLak3cmMay2015_2_FD_79138 | JGI IMG/M metagenome (GOLD analysis project Ga0105099, IMG submission 79138) | Freshwater sediment microbial communities from Prairie Pothole Lake near Jamestown, North Dakota, USA - PPLs Lake P8 Core (1) Depth... | ecosystem: Environmental > Aquatic > Freshwater >...
CATCTGTTGCCTGCAGCTGGTCGATTACATTTTCGATGTTATTCATTTCGCGGTGGATCATGTCGTACTGAAGGGCAAGCTGGTCGATCTCCCTGAGAAGTGCCTTTTCCTTTGGAGAGTCGAAGAATGCCGCGAAAATCACATAATAAAGGACAGCGATCAGCAGCGATCCTACAAGGTAGGCAAGCCCCCTTAAAAGTATTTCACCAAGACCAAGCCTGATCCTGTCAAAGCTCAGTGATTCGGGATTGAACTTATATCTCGAGTTTGGCATAACGGAGCAAATATAAGAAAATCATAAAAGAAAACAGCCCGGAGCGGGCGGAATGATCATCTGAATTTTGTGCTTGAGGTAAGCAGATGAATCATGTCAAAATACTCTTCCCTGGTAAGATCGTCGTTGAAATAGTATAGAGGGTTTTTATGCTGACCGTACTGATCAATCTGGTAGTGAAGATGCGGGCCTGAAGATGTTCCTGAGCTTCCGGTAAGGCCGACCAGGTCGCCGCGTTTTACATTCATTCCCTTGCTGACCTTTATGCTGCTGAGATGTCCGTAGATGGTCTGGTAGCCGTAGCCGTGATCGATCCTTACATGATTCCCGAAACCTCCTGTGTTCCATCCTGCTTCAATGATGGTTCCTGAGCCGGTGGCAAATACTTCTGTTCCGTAGGGTGTTTCAAAATCCTGCCCGTGGTGCCATTGCGGATTGCCGTGGACCGGGTGTACTTCCCTGAATTTCAATCCATCACCAAGCCTTATGGCAACATCAACAGGGCTGATCATCGGAAGGTATTCATACATACGCTCCCACTCTGCCCTTTTTTCCTCGATTGCCCTGAACGACTCATCCTGAACATTGACCATGTTCTTCAGCTCCTCTATCCTGGTTCTTGTCGACTTCATCAGGGTTGAGTTGTAATAACCGTTAAGCTCCCTGAACCTTTCGATACCTCCGAAGCCCGGGTTCCTTACCGACCCGGGAATGGTGTCCATCTCAAGCACTGACCTGTACCTGACCTCATCTGACAGTTTAAGGCTGTTCATCATTTCATAGGCATTATCGAGCTCTTTCCCGGCAAGGGTATACTGAAGCTTCAGGTTGTCAATCTCGCGGTTCAGCATCTTTTCCTTCGGCGACCCGAACAGGTTCTCGAAAACTGAACCATAGACAAAAGTAACTCCGACTGTTATCGCAAACCACATAAACAGCCTTAAGAGCTTTTTGCTCCAGGGAAGCCTGACCTGCTTGTACTGCAGGTCATTATGGTCTAGAAAATATTTCCGGTTACGCATTGATCCGGTAAGAATTTCTATTTTTTGTTACAGGCAATGGACAAATCTAAAGTAAATAAATTAATTTTACAAGCCAATTTCAGGTATATTAATATAATCCACTGATCGTTAAACGATGAAGGCACACGAACTGAGACAGTTATTTCTGGATTATTTCAGGGGGAAAGGGCATGAAATAGTCCCGTCAGCGCCGATGGTGATAAAGAACGATCCCACGCTCATGTTCACTAACGCGGGGATGAATCAGTTCAAGGATATTTTCCTGGGGAACACTCCTTCGAAATACAGCAGGGTGGCAAACTCACAGAAGTGCCTCAGGGTTTCAGGAAAGCATAATGACCTGGAAGAGGTCGGTCATGACACCTACCATCATACCATGTTTGAGATGCTTGGCAACTGGTCGTTCGGTGAATATTTCAAGGAAGAGGCTATACGATGGGCTTGGGAATTCCTCACAGAAGAGTTAAAACTGGAAAAGGACCGATTATATGTTACAATTTTCAGAGGAGATGAATCAGAACTCCTGGAACGAGATGATGATTCTTATCGATACTGGTCTTTTTACTTAGAGAATGACAGGATCCTTGAAGGATCAAAAAAGGATAATTTTTGGGAAATGGGAGATACAGGACCATGCGGCCCTTGTTCTGAAATACATGTTGATATTAGAGATAAAACTGATAGAGAGAAGATTCCCGGTTGTAATCTTATTAATAAAGGGCATCCCCAGGTAATAGAAATCTGGAATCTGGTTTTTATTCAATATAATCGTAATTCTAATGGCTCATTAACATATTTGCCCAACAAACATGTCGACACGGGAATGGGCTTTGAAAGGCTCTGCATGGTCGTCCAGGGGAAGAAATCAAATTACGATACCGATGTTTTTCAACCTGTCATAAAAGAGATCTCCCTGCTCACTGAAAAGAAATACGGCGAAAAAGAATCATATGATACTGCAATGCGCGTAATTGCCGATCACCTCAGGGCAGTTTCTTTTTCAATCGCCGACGGACAGCTTCCCTCAAACAACAAGGCAGGTTATGTTATCAGAAGGATATTGCGCAGAGCCGTCAGATACGGTTACAATAACCTTGGCATGGAAGAACCGTTTATCTACAGGCTTGTCCCGAAGCTGGCCTCAGTGATGGGCAGCCAGTACCCGGAATTAATTTCAATGAAGGAGCTTATCTCAAAAATAATCCTTGAAGAAGAGACAGCCTTCCTGAAAACACTGGGCAAGGGGCTTAAGATGCTGGAAAAAATGATATCCGGCATGAAGCAGATTAATAACAGGGTTCTCTCCGGGAAGGTGGCTTTTGAACTTTACGATACATTCGGATTCCCTGTTGACCTCACCCAGCTAATACTCAGGGAAAACGGAATGGAACTGGATATCAACGATTTTGAGAATGAAATGAAGAGCCAGAAAGAGAGGTCGCGTGAGGATGCGTCACTCGATGCAGGCGACTGGGTGATAGTACGTGAATCAGGAGATACGGTCTTCACCGGTTATGAAAAAACAGATGATGATGTCGTTATTTCGAAGTTCCGGAAGGTAAAGGCAAAAGGGAAAGAGATCTGTCACATCGTCCTTGACAAGACTCCTTTTTATGCTGAGTCGGGAGGCCAGGCAGGCGACACCGGGTTCCTGGAATCGAAAAAGGAAAAAATTGAGATCACGGATACGATAAAGGAAAACAATCTCATTATTCATATAGCAAAAAAAACGCCGGATAAACCCGAGGCAGCATTCAGGGCCGTGGTTGATCCTGAAAAGAGAATGATGACCGCCGGCAACCATACTGCCACGCACCTTCTTCACTTTGCTCTCCGCAAAGTGCTGGGGAAACATGTCGAGCAGAAGGGTTCGCTGGTCACTCCCGACCGCCTCAGGTTCGATTTCAGTCATTTCTCAAAACCCTCGAGAGAAGAGCTGCTGAAGGTTGAGGAGATTGCAAACCGGCTGGTAAGGCAGAACAATCAACGGCAGGTTACCGATAACATCCCCCTTAAAGAAGCGAAGGCCATGGGCGCAATGGCTCTCTTCGGAGAGAAATACAGCGAAACTGTAAGAGTGGTTAAGTTCGGCGATTCGGTTGAGCTCTGCGGTGGAACACATGTGGAATCGACCGCAAGCATAGGGATCATTAAGATAGTATCAGAAGGAGCAATTGCTGCGGGGATAAGGAGGATCGAAGCAGTGACGGCCGAAAAGGCTAATGATTACATAAATATTAAACTCTCTGCTGCTGAGGACATTGCCGCGATGCTTAAAAGCACCGGGAACATTCTTGAGAGCGTTGAAAAGCTGATATCCGAGAACAACGCATTTAAAAAAACGATTGAAAGGTACCAGGCAAAAATGGCGATGAACTCGCTCAGGGAGATTGAAAGCAATTCTGTTGACATAAAGGATATAAAGTTTATCTCAGGCCTTATCGAGGCTGATTCTGCCGAGACATTAAAAACAATCGCTTTTGAGGTGAGGAAGAAATATGACAACAGCGTTCTGGTTATCGGATCATCCATTGCCGGCAAGGCCAATCTTGTTGTAATGGTCAGTGACAGGCTTGTTAAAGAAAAAAACATAAATGCAGTTATTATAATTAAGGAAGTTGCCGGGGAGATAAGCGGGGGCGGAGGCGGACAGCCATTTCTGGCCACTGCGGGAGGGAAAAATCCTGAAGGCCTGCCTAAGGCGCTGAAGAAAGCAGAAGAATACCTTAAGAAAATATGACCGGTCTGAAAAAAAACAACATCGCTGCGATCATCATTGCAATTTTATTGATAATCGTTTCATGCACGCCTGAAGCATGCTTCGAAGAGACTGTTGCAAAAGTTAAAGTCCCGTTTTATCTCAGCAGCACGCAAAAGGCAAAAGCGCCCGATAATCTGACCATATACGGATTGAACACGGGAACAGATAAGATATATGCAGATTCAAAAAGCGTCTCACCTGCCGAACTTCCGCTGGATCCATCAACAGATAACTGTAGTTTTGTTTTAGTTATCAATGGAGTATCGGATACTATCGTGGTGGCCTATGATTCATACCCCCACCTTATTTCGATCGAATGCGGATATACATATTACCATACAACGGGCGTTTTGTCTTATACAAAAAATATAATAGATACTATAATCGTTAAAAACACACTTGTGACTACAGGCAATGAGGAGAATTTCCGGATACTGTACTAGCATTCTTATTATACTCCTTTCAGTTTCATGGGAGGCTTCCGGTCAGACAGAACCGCCCGACACCGTGGAGATACCTCTGAAGATAAAGATAGGCGCGGAGGTCACAGGCCCCGTTATCTATTTTATTGACAGAAACAATCTGAATGTTGAAGGATTTATATCCGCCGACCTGAATGAGAGGTACGGCGTATTTATAGGCGGAGGATTTTCCGATTATAAATACTCACAGTATAATTATGAATACCTGAGCAGGGGTTTTTTTATCAAGGCCGGCATCGATATCAATTTTCTCCGTCCTGAAAAGTCGATGGGAAAATACTGGGCAGGTGCAGGTCTGAGGTACGGGCTCTCGTCATTCAATTCCGAAGTGCCTTTCTTTGAGTATGATAACTACTGGGGCAGCGTGACTTCCTCAATACCTTCATCAGCATACTTCGGACATTACCTTGAGGCGTCTCCGGGATTCAGGGCCGAGATGTTCAGGAATTTCACAATGGGATGGTCGGTGAACATCAGGAGGCTGATCTATTCAGGAGCGGGCAAGGATCTCAGGCCGATTTATCTCCCGGGCTTCGGCTCCGGAAGTGAAAAGGTAAGCTTCGGGATAAGTTATTTCTTCCTCTGGAACATTCCTTATAAAAAGATAAGCGTCATAGTCAAAAAGGACGAACCGGCAGAATCGGAAGAGACAGCTATCCAATAAGCTGCTGCTTCCTGCTGAAAAACCATAATCCGGCAAAGGTCAGGAATCCGTTCACCAGTATCATTTCAAATCCGAAATTATAGCCGCCGAGAAGCTCTTCTGAAAATGTGTTCAGCAGGATGCACAGCAGGGGTGATATAATGGCAATCCAGGGAGTCATCCTGTCATTTGCCCTTCGTTTCGTGATGAGGCCGAAGGAAAACAGTCCGAGCAGAGGTCCGTAGGTATAGCCGGCAATAGTAAAGAGTTCATCGATAACTGCTTTATTGTTAAGAGCGCTGAACAGCAGAATGCTGATAAAGAACACCAGGGCAACAGTCAGATGCACTCCATATCTTATCCTTGTAACTTTCCCTGGATCAGGATCCTTTCTTTTATCAAGACCCAGGAAATCGATGCTTACCGAAGTGGTAAGGGATGTGAGAGCTCCATCTGCGCTCGGGAAAGCCGCGGAGATGAGCCCGATAATAAAGACAAGACCTGCTACAGGGCCCAGGTAATTTATGGCAATCGCTGGAAAAAGCTCGTCAGAAGCAGTAACGGTTATTCCCATTTTCTGAGAATACATAAACAGGAATGCTCCGAGAAAAAGGAATAGCAGGTTGACAAAGACCAGTATGCCGCTGAAAGTGAACATATTTTTCTGGGCCTCTCTTATGTTCTTGCAGCTGAGGTTCTTCTGCATCATCTCCTGGTCAAGGCCTGTCATAGTGATGGTAATGAACATCCCTGAAAAGAACTGTTTCAGGAAATGACGCTCGTGATGCCAGTCGGTTATGAACATCCGCGATACATCGCTTCCTGTTATTTCCGAAAAAAGTTCCCGGGCCGGAATGTGGAGTCCTTTGCTTATATATATAATGGAGAGGACGACAGCAAGAAGCATGAAGGTCGTCTGAAGCATATCGGTGTACACGATTGTCCTGATGCCCCCCTTGAATGTATAGAGGATTATCAGTATTATGAAAATAAGCGCGTTGAGCCAGAAAGGGATATTCCAGGCATCAAAAACGAATACCTGCAGCACGTTTATCACAAGAAACATCCTGAGCGAGGCTCCCAGTGTCCTGGAAAGAATGAAGAAGCCCGCTCCCGTCTTGTACGACCAGAATCCAAAGCGCTGGTCAAGATATGTATAGATGGTCGTCAGCTTCAGCCTGTAGTACATAGGCATCAGCACTGTTGCGATGATAAAATAACCGACAAGGTAGCCCATCACTACCACCATATAGCTGAACTGAGTATCTCTCACCCAGCCTGGTACCGACATGAATGTAACACCCGAAAGGGAGGCTCCAATCATCCCGTAGGCCACCACAAACCATGGTGATTTCCTGTTTCCTATGAAGAATGACTGGTCATTTGCCTTCCTGGCCGTGATCCAGGTTACAAAAAACAACATTGCTGTGTAAAGAAGGAAGATACCAAGTATGAGGCCGGGCGACATAACCTTTGCGATTAATCTGCAAGGATAACAAAAAGAATGGAGGTCAAAAAATAGTACTGATATTAAAAAGAACAATAATTGGATTAATTTTGTCTGAAACGACCGGTCATGAGTTTTACTGAGTTTCCGTCAAGGCTTCTGGAAGATGCCGTAAATGAATTTGCATCTCTTCCCGGCATTGGAAGAAAAACTGCTTTCAGGCTGGTAATGACCCTTTTAAGGAGAGACCCTGAAGAGGTCAGAAGATTCGGGGAAAGCATTCTTAAGCTGCATGAAGGGATCCATTACTGCAGTATCTGCAACAACATTTCAGATACTGATATATGCAGCATATGCAGTGATGATAAGCGCGACAGGTCGGTCATATGTGTCGTGGAAAACATACAGGATGTAATGGCCGTGGAAAACACGAGGCAGTTCAGGGGAGTATATCATGTACTTGGAGGTATCATTTCACCCGTTGACGGAATTGGCCCCTCTGATCTCAGGATCGATTCTCTCGAGGAAAAATTAAGAGCCGGAGGGATAAGGGAGATTATTCTCGCCCTCAGCACCACCATGGAAGGCGACACCACAAATTACTATCTTTACAGGAAACTATGCAATTACAGCACTTTGATAACCACGCTTGCAAGAGGTGTTGCGATCGGCGATGAACTTGAATATACCGATGAGATAACACTCGGGCGGGCAATAACCAACCGAAATCCCTACCTGAAATGATTACAAGCGCAGACAGATTCCTGTCAAATTCAGGCAGGAGCATGAAACGCTCAGCCATCAGGGAGATACTAAAGCACCTTCAGAATCCTGACATGATCTCCTTCGCAGGCGGCCTTCCGGCTCCTGAGACATTCCCTGTGGAAGACCTTAAGGAAATAGCTCTTGAGGTGCTTGAAAAAGACGGAGCAAACGCGCTCCAGTACAGTACAACGGAAGGCGACTCACTTCTGCGCAAAATGCTGGCAGAAAAGCATAACCGGGAAGGACTGAATATTACTGCCGATAACATCATCATAACAACAGGATCTCAGCAGGCGCTTGACCTTATCGGAAGAATATTCATCGACAGCGGTGATTATGTCCTGTGCGGCCTGCCTTCTTACCTTGGAGGGCTGAATGCTTTCACAACCTACGGGGCAAAGCTGAAAGGCATAACCCTTGATGAAAAAGGCATGAAGCCGGATGAGCTTGAAGAGACGATAATAAAACTTCGTGACCTTGACAGAAAAATTAAATTCATCTATATCATTCCCGATTTTCAGAATCCTGCGGGAATAACTATCCCTGAAGAAAGAAGGATTAAGATCATGGATATAGCAGATAAATATGATATTCTTATTGTTGAAGACAGTCCATACCGGGATATCCGTTTCAGCGGTGAACCACAGAGAATGATATATCAGCTCGATAAATCAGGAAGGGTGCTCACATTGTGCACTTTCTCGAAGATCTTTGCTCCGGGTTTCAGGGTCGGATGGGTAATAGGCAATCCAGTATTGCTCGACAAGATCGTGATGGCAAAGCAGACAGCCGACCTTTGCACCTCGGCATTTGTACAGAAGATAATTGCGCGATACCTTGAAAAGGGTCTGCTTGAAAAAAACCTTCCCGCGACAATTGCACTCTACAGTGAACGGCGGAATCGCATGATAGAATGCTTCAGGAAGTATATGCCGGCAGGAGTAACCTGGACGGAACCTGAGGGCGGTTTGTTTCTGTTTGTTACGCTTCCTCCGGGAATTGATACGGACAAGATCTTTAAAAGAGCGATTGAGAAAAACGTTGCCTTTGTTTCAGGATCAACATTTTTCTGCAACGATGCCGGCCATAATACTATGCGCATAAACTTCTCCTTCTCAAAACCTGAAGTGATTGAGGAAGGGATCAGGCGTCTTGCAGGAGTAATAGGAGAAGAAATGGCAGGCAGAGATTGATTTATAATAAACTGTTCTGTCTGGCAATAATCATCTGTTTTCCCGGCTCACCTTGCTTTATCGTGTTCAGGTCAAACAATTCTTCTTTTCGAATGTTAATTGTATAAACCAAAACAATTAACAACAGCACAATGGCAAAACTGAATATACTGCTTCCTGCTATGGGAGAGGGAGTTATTGAAGCTACCGTCACCAAATGGCTTGTTTCCGAAGGCGCAGCGGTCAGGGAAGATGACCCTCTTGTGGAAGTCGCCACTGACAAGGTCGACTCCGAGGTCCCCTCGCCTGCCGTAGGGAAAATAGTATCAATAGTTGCCCCGGAGGGATCTGTTGTTAAAGTAGGCCAGGTGCTGGCAGTCATTGAAAGCAGTATCTCCATGTCACCTGATGCCGAAGCGAAAATTGACAATGAAGTTGAACGGATCCGTGAGACTATCATTGAATCCAGAAACGAGAAGAAGGAAACGGAGGAGGTATCACGAAGCCTTAAAAGCCGCACACCCTCAGGCAAGTTCATATCTCCGCTCGTAAGATCCATTGCCGCCCGTGAAGGTATCAGCTATTCGGAGCTTGATACTGTCACAGGAACGGGTATGGACGGAAGGATCACGCGCGATGACATACTGAAAATGCTCGATGCCCGGAATAAAACAAAGGAGACTGCAGTGACGGCACATAGGAACGATACAGGAAAAATGCAGCATAAACCTGAGGTTCAGCAATCTTCAGGAGATGAGATAATAGCAATGGACAGGGTCAGGAAGCTCATTGCAGACCACATGGTACTTTCAAAGAAGACATCCCCTCACGTCACATCATTCATCGATGCAGACGTCACAAAACTGGTTCTCTGGAGAAACTCGGTCAAGGACAGGTTCCTCTCAGCCGAGGGGCAGAAGCTAACCCTCACTCCCATTTTCATTGACGCTGCCGCGAGGGCATTGTATGAATACCCGATGATCAATATATCCGTTGAAGGGAACAACATCATAAAAAGAAAAAATATCAACATCGGTATGGCAACAGCCCTTCCTGACGGCAACCTCATAGTGCCGGTCATCAAAAATGCCAACGAGAAGAACCTCACAGGACTAGCGAAAAGTGTAAACGACCTGGCAGAGAGGGCAAGGATCAACAAGCTCAAACCCGACGAAATAACGGGAGGTACATTCACAATAACAAATTTCGGAAGCTACAATAATCTTGCAGGGACACCCATAATTAACCAGCCCCAGGCGGCCATCCTCGGCACCGGGGTTGTCAGAAAGATGCCTGCAGTCATTGAGACGCCCGAAGGTGACGTTATAGCAATACGGCATATTATGATACTATCCCTGAGCTATGACCACAGAGTTATTGATGGCGCCCTTGCCGGGAAGTACCTTAACAGGGTGAAGCAAATCCTTGAAAATTACAATGGTGAAATAGCCTGAAAAGATTTTTATTCAAAAAAGCAGGTCTGTAATTTGCCCAATTCTTAATATTTCTGTTATATTAGCATCTTTATAAATGAGATTAACAGGGAGAAGACCTCTTTCCGGTATTTGCCTGGATACTAACATGAGGATCTGAAGTCTCCCCTATGATTTAGACCTGTATAAGATGATCAAAAGGGTTTTTCTTTTAACAACATTCCTGACCTTCCTTACAGGCAGCTCTCTTTTATCCCAGGCAAAGCTGGAGATCAGGAATATGTTCTATGAGGCTGAAATGTATATCCTTTTCGAGGACTATAAGGAAGCCCTGCCCAGCTATGCGAGACTTCTGACACTCTTACCTTCAAACTCAAACATAAAATACCGTCTTGGACAATGTTACCTGAACAAACCGGGAGAAAAAGACAAGGCAATAGGGTACCTTGAAGACGCTGTAAAAAATATTAACCCTTCCTACAAGGAAGGAAAGTTCAAGGAAACAGGAGCTCCTTATGATGCACTTTATTACCTTGCTAATGCGTACAGAATCAATAATCAGCTGGACAAGGCAATTGAGACCTACGAATTGTTCAAGTTGAACCTTAATACAAAGATCTATGATCCGGAGGTCGTGGAGGAACAGATCCAGTCATGTCTTCATGCAAAGGAACTGATAAATACTCCTCTTTTTATCAGGGCAGTGAATCTTGGAAGCGTTATAAATGACACAAGGTCGGAATTCAACCCTGTCATTTCCGAAGACGAAAAAATAATGGTATTTGCTCAAAGCCTGGCTTTTTATGATGCAATTCTCTATTCTGTAAGTAATAACGGGATCTGGAGTGGTCCTGTAAACCTGAATGAGGCCCTTACTATAGACCGGGATATCTATCCCACTTCAATCTCAGGGGATGGCAAGACACTTTATCTTTACAGTTCAATAGACTATGACGGCAGCATATTTACATCAACCCTTGAAAACGGAGTATGGGGACAGCTTGTGAAGCTGAACGAGAAAATCAACACAAAATACTGGGAGTCACACGCCACAATCTCACACGACAATAAAAAGCTCTATTTCACCAGCAACCGCAAGAACTCGCTGGGGGGGCTCGATATATATGTTTCAGAGAGGGATACTCTGGGAGACTGGGGCGAACCGATGAACCTGGGCCCGGTCATAAACACAAAGTACCACGAGGAGACTCCCTTCCTCAGCAAGGATGATAAAACACTCTTCTTTAGTTCAAGGGGGCATTACAACATGGGGGGATATGACATTTTCTATTC
>Ga0105099_10002346_pt1 | contig 11291 bp, 11 predicted proteins | sample PPLLak3cmMay2015_2_FD_79138 | JGI IMG/M metagenome (GOLD analysis project Ga0105099, IMG submission 79138) | Freshwater sediment microbial communities from Prairie Pothole Lake near Jamestown, North Dakota, USA - PPLs Lake P8 Core (1) Depth... | ecosystem: Environmental > Aquatic > Freshwater >...
ATCCTGACCGACAGCGGCGGATTCCAGATTTTTTCATTGAAAGAAAACACCAAGGTTAAGGATGATGGGGTACAGTTTAAGTCCCATCTGGATGGCAGCAGCCATTTTTTCACCCCGGAGAGCGTGGTGGATTACCAGCTGTTGCTCAATTCTGATATCCAGATGGTGCTGGATTATTTTGCCGGCTATCCGGCTGCCCGGGCTGCGGATGAGAAGGCTATGGCCATAACCAGTGCCTGGGCATCCAGGGCACGGGCCCATTTTCTGCCCCAGCGAAAGGGCCAGCTGCAATTCGCCATAGTTCAAGGGGGACTGCATCATGATCTGAGGCAACGCTCACTGAATGATCTGCTGAACATTGGCTTTGATGGTTATGCCATCGGTGGTTTGTCGGTGGGTGAGAAGAGGGCGGAGTTTGAAGATGTGGTGGGCTTTATCGCCCCCATGCTGCCAATCGGACACCCACACTACCTCATGGGGTCGGGCACGCCCCAGGAACTTCTCTATGCGGTGGAGCAAGGTGTTGACATGTTTGATTGTGTCATGCCGACCCGCAATGCCCGCAACGGATCCCTGTTCACCTGGAACGGTAAGCTGGCCATAAAGAATGAACGATTCAAGCGGGATGAAGGGCCCCTGGATGAATCATGCGGCTGCTACACCTGCCGCACCCACAGCCGGGCTTATCTGCGCCACCTTTTTATCAGCAAGGAGATCAGTTCGGCGGTACTCAACACCATCCACAACCTCCACTTCTTTCTTGATTTTATGCGGCAAATGCGATACTCTATCGTTTCTGACAAATTTATTGACTTTAAAAATCGGTTTTTAATCCGATATGCCAAAGGAGTGTAATATGCAACTCTTCGCTCAGGAAGCCAGTGGTCAAGCGGTTCAGCCCAGTATGCTGACCAGCATGCTGCCCTTGGTGGTCATTATCGCCATTTTTTATTTAATCGTGATCATGCCCGCCAGAAAAAAGCAGAAACAGCATCAGGAAAAAATCAATACCCTAAGTGGCGGCGAACGCATTGTCACTGCCGGCGGGATCTTTGGGACGGTTATCAGAGTGATGGATGATCGTCTGGAGATCAAAGTGGACAAGAACACCAATCTTCAGGTGGCCAAATCAGCAGTCTCGACCATTCTGAAAGCGGATGGAGAAGAACTGTCCAGTGGCAAAAAGGAGTAACTGTTTAGTAATTTACGGCTGACGGCGCCTATATTTAGCTCCGTTCGGAGGCAATGATGAGTAGATCGCTTTTATGGAAAATTTTGTTGATTGTGGGTGTGCTTGCCTATTCGGTCTTCACGTTCACTCCTATTGGTGAAAAGGTGAAACTGGGGCTCGATCTCAAGGGGGGTATGCATCTGGTTCTCGAAGTGCAAACCAAGGATGCCATCAAGATCAATACTGATCAGCAGGTCATTACCTTGAGAGGACTGCTGAAAGACAGCAGCATCGGGTTCGAATCAGTTCGTGCCACAGCTGTCAATCGCTTTGAAGTGCTTGGTTACAGTGCCGACATGCAGCAACGGGTTCGTGACTTACTGGACGATGAATTTCCGGATTGGAGTCGATCCATTGATGACCAGAGTGCTGTGCTGACTCTTAAGCCCAACATTCAGCAGCGCATGGAGGATCAGGCCATTGAGAAAGCTATGGAGACTGTGCGCAACCGCGTGGATGAGTACGGTGTGGCCGAAGCGGCTGTGCAGAAAGTCGGTATCGGTTCCGGAAATAAAATTCTGGTGCTGTTGCCCGGTGTGGACGACCAGAAGCGCGTCAAAGAACTGATCAAAAGTACGGCCATGTTGGAGTTTAAGCATGTGGAAGCCGGCCCTTTCCAGAGTGAAGAAGAGGCCAAATCCAACTATGGTGGCACGATTCCGGAAGACATGACCCTCTACAGATCCGCCGGCGGGCGCCTGGGCAAAGCCCTTTACGTTCTGCAGGCGGCCACGGTTGTGCCGGGCAAGGACGTCCGCAATGCCGCTCGTTCAATGGATCAGTATGGCGGTCCGGCGGTTTCTTTTACCCTCAACAATCAGGGGCAGAGTAAAATGGAAAAGTACTCAGCCGCTAATATTGGACAAAGAATGGCCATTGTGCTGGATAACCGTATCGAGAGTGTGGCCACTATTGAGAGCGTGCTGAACTACAATATTCAGATTACGGGTACTTTTACCGTTCAGGAAGTGGATGACCTGGTTCTGACTTTACGATCCGGCGCCCTGCCGGCTTCGATGAAATACCTTGAGACCCGCAGTATCGGACCCTCCCTGGGCGCTGACTCGATCCGCAAAGGGATTATTGCTTCCCAGATCGGTCTGGCCCTGGTGGTCTTGTTCATGCTGATCTATTACAGAGGGGCTGGCATCAATTCGGTTGTGGCGCTGCTGTTCAATATCATCATCCTGCTGGGTGTTATGGTGGCCTTCAAGGCGACCCTGACCTTGCCGGGTATTGCCGGCATTGTGCTGACCATTGGTATGTCGGTGGATGCCAATGTGCTGATTTTTGAACGTATCAAGGAAGAGCTGCGTGCCGGTAAAGTGCCTAAAATGGCCATAGAACAGGGCTTTGGCAAGGCCTTCAGCACCATTATGGACGCCAACATCACCACTATTATCACCGCCTTGTTTCTGTTTCAGTTTGGTACTGGACCCATCAAAGGCTTTGCCGTTACTTTGATGATCGGTATCGTGGCCAGTATGTTTACCGCCATCTTTGTTTCGCGGGTTATTTTTGATCTGACATATGGCCGGCGGAAAAAGCTGGACAAAATCAGCATCTAACGAGGTCGACCATGAGAATGTTAAAAAAAGATACCAAAATCGATTTTATGTCAATGCGGTGGCTGGCCTTCGCAGGTTCAGGTCTGATAATCCTGACCGGTATATTTTTCTTCATTACCCGGGGCTTTAACCTGGGAATTGACTTCACCGGTGGTACTATGGTGGAGGTCAGTCTGGTAAAGGGTTTACCCATCTCAGAACTTCGGGCCGGACTGAGTCAGGTGGGCATGGGAGATGCCGTCATTCAAAAAGTTGAGGGTTCTGATCAGAAATACTTCATCAAGGCCATGCAGAAAACAGGGCAGGTCTCACTGGAAGAGGATCATGAACAGACGGTGGCCGCATTCCGGCGTGCCCTCAACGAACATGTGGGCCTGGTTGATCACAGCTCTGATGCGGCCGGCAATAAATTGGACATCAACAATGTATCCGAAAAAACCCTCATTGATTTTTTTGTAAAAGAGGGTTTGAGTGAGGAGGATGCGGCGACCAGTACGGAAATCCTGCTGGACATGAGGAAAAACGAAGTGGGACTGATTACTGATTTTGCCCAGATAGAGAACAGTGGTCTCAAGAAGCGGGTTATCACTTTACTAAAGGAGAAAGGCTTCCTGGGTGATTATACCTTTCTCAATGTGGAGATTGTCGGGCCGCAGGTGGGCAAAGATTTACGGGTGAAAACCACTCTGGCTGCAGTTTGGGCCCTTATCGGGATGTTGATATACATTGGTTTCCGCTTTAAATTTATCTTTGGTATTTCAGCCCTGGTTACATTGTTTCACGATGTGCTGGTTATGTTGACCTTCCTGCTGGTTTTCAGAATTGAAATGTCATTGCAGGTTGTGGCGGCGATACTAACCATTATCGGTTACTCTCTCAATGATACCATCGTTATCTTTGACCGTGTTCGGGATAATCTGCAGCTGATGAAGAAAGACAAAGCGGAGGATATTCTTAATGCCAGTGTCAATCAGACCCTGAGCCGAACCATTGTTACTTCCGGTACTACGTTGCTGGCGGTTCTGGCTTTGTACCTTTTCGGTGGTGAGGTGATACATACCTTTGCCTATACCCTGATAATTGGTATTGTGTTTGGTACCTACAGTTCAATCTTTCAGTCATGTGCATGGTTGAAAATATTTGAATCAGCCTTTCTTGGCAGAAAAAATGGATGACAGCCCCTTGCTTTTTGGGCTTGATTATTATATATAATAATTTTTAAATTAACCGTGGGAGGTTAAATTATGTTTGGCGAATCATTGTTTGAATCCGGTGGCAAGAAGAGAGCCACCCAAAAATGGCTAACCTTCCCCTTATCTTTGGCTGCACATGCTCTTTTGATTGGCTCATTTGTCATTATTCCTTTAATGAATGCTGATCAACAGATGCCCGAGATCAAAGTGACCAATGTCTTCATGTCGGCTCCACCGCCACCGCCTCCGCCTCCGCCGCCACCAGCGGCCAAGAAAGGAAGCGGAAAAAAGGCTGAAAAGGCCGATGAACGGAAGCAAGAGGATGCTGAACAACGGCAGGTGATCAACACAGGCCGACTGGTCGCTCCAATTGAAGTTCCGGAAGAGATCCAGGAAGAAAGTATTGGATCTTTTGATTTCGGTGGTGTTGAAGGTGGTGTTGAAGGTGGTGTTGAAGGTGGTGTTGAAGGTGGTGTCCTTGGCGGAGTGCTTGGAGCCGCTTTGGGCGGTGACGCCGATATTAAGGACGCAGTCCGTGTGGCGACCATCAAGCAACCCAAGCTGATTAAGCGGATAGAGCCTGAATACCCGTCCGTTGCTCTCAGAGCCCGGGTGGTGGGTCAGGTTATTATCGAAGCAACTACCGATGTTTATGGACGGGTAGCTGACGCCAGAGTGGTCAGTGGTCATCCCTTGCTCAACAATGCGGCCAAAGAGGCCATCATGCAGTGGATTTACGAACCCTATATCATTAATGGGGTTCCCCGACCTGTGCGTTTCACCGTTATTTTGACTTTTAAGTTAGGAAACAATTGATTTTTTATCAAAATTTTAGAATTCAGGAGGTCTATTATGTCATTTGACATCCGTCATCTGTGGGAATCTATGAGTTTACTTCCCAAAATTGTTGTTACTGTTATGATGATTATGTCGGTTTGGGCAATTGCTGTGGGAATCGAACGTATGACCGTTTATGCAAAGGCCAAGAAACAATCTCAGATTTTACTGCGTCTGATCGGAAAACTGTGGCAGGAAAACAAAGTTGAGGAATCCATCAAACTGGCTTCCGACAAACGGTTTAAGAACAGCCATCTGGCCAAAGTGCTGGTTGCCGGTCTGAATGAACTTCAGTTCCAGAAAGACAGCAACTCCAGTTATGCCCAGCAGGTTGACTCTGCCAAGCGTGCAATTGAACGTGCCACTATCAAGGGTGTTCATGAATTCAAACGAGGCCTCAGCGCTCTGGCCACTATTGGTTCAACCGGCCCATTCGTCGGTCTGTTCGGTACCGTTTTTGGTATCATCAACGCCTTTTCTTCAATGTCTCTGACCGGGTCTGGTGGAATCGGAACCGTTGCTGCCGGTATTGCTGAAGCGCTGGTTTCCACAGGTGTTGGTATCGGTGTGGCCATTGTTGCTGTTTGGTTTTTCAACGCCCTTTTGAATAAAGTCGAGATTTTTACGGGTGAAATGGCCAACGCTTCATCCGAACTTATCGATCACTTTATCAAACTGCGCAATAAAGGAGCCTAATCATGGCTGGCGGCGATACTGGGGCTGGTTCTACCAAATCTGAACCCAATGTGGTCCCATTGTGTGATATTCTGCTCGTTTTACTGATCATTTTTATGGTGGTAACACCCATGATCAAGAAGGGTGCCAATGTCACGCTGCCGCAGATGACGAATACCCAGGATCAGCCAGAACCCGGAAACTTGTTGACTGTTTTCATCGAAAAGAGTGGAGCGGTCACTTTTGAGGGTGCTCTTGTTGAGGATATTTCTAAGCTGGCTCTGCTTGTTGAAGAGAAGCTAAACGAAAAAAAGCAAACTGAAAGCAAGCTGCTTCTTAACGCCGACAAGGAATGCGAATACGGTAAGATCATCGATGTGATGAATGAGATTCGTAACGCAAACATTGAAGTGGTCGGACTGGTAACAGAGAAGTCGTCATCAAATATTTGAGATTAAATTAGCCAAGAAATAGAGGGCGGCAGTTTTGCCGCCCTTTTTTTTTACTTGGTCAAACCGGGGGAATATCGTCTTTCAGTTCCAGTGATGGTACCCGTATGCGGATGGCTTTGGGTATCACGGATACCTGGAACAGTTCGCTGTCGTAGCCGCTGTATTCGCCGTCAAAATGGAAGGGGATTGGGCCGTTAAGAGATCGTACGGTTATCTCTTTTATGTTGTGGCTGCTGTAGAAAGGAAATTTATGAATGTTACCGGTGAATAATCGTTGGATATTAAGGGTTTCCTTGATCAATTTGAACTGATTCAGAATACACAGGTCCAGAACACCGTCATCAGGCCTGGCAAACGGGGCAATGATGGCCTTGCCGCCATATTGCCTGAAGTTGGCGAATGCGGCCAGAACAATATCATCCTGGAATGAAAGATCGGTGTTGCTGAATTCGACACGATAAGTGGGCATTTCGAAATACCCTTTGAAGGCATAATAAATATAGGGCGCTATTCCCCGACTTTTGGTCTCCAGGTTGAATTTTTTGGAAATCAGACCATCCAGGCCGATTCCGGACACATTGAAAAAAAAGATATCGTTTATTTTCCCACAATCCAGCAAAATGTCGCGACCATGTACCAAAACATCGAGGGCCTTGCGCCAGGAAAGTGGAATGCCCAGGTTACGAACCAGACCATTTCCTGAGCCACCGGGCAATATTCCCAGGGTCATGGGGGTATTGATCAGCTGCCTGGCCACCGAATTGATTGTGCCGTCGCCCCCGAAGGCGGTGATGATAGAATAGTCGTTCTTAGTTTTATCGATGATGTCACTGGTATGTTCCGGTGACTTTGAATTGATAATGGAAACCGTATGAAAATGATCCCGAAGAACTTTAAATACAGTAGCCACAGCAGTATCTTTATTGATGGCGCCCGATGAAGGGTTAAAAATGACCAGGATACGCTCATTTCGATTCATAGCGGAATTATATCACAGAGAATGTTCCAAAAATTCTGATTTCGATCACTGCTTTTTTTTGGGTTCTTTGCCAAAAACTATGGGTAATTCATTTCAAATGGAAATAGAAGCAAAGAGAAAATGTGCGCATTCCGGCAGATATCTCAAGAGTTTTGTGGGAGAGATTATTTTTGTGTACTCTGATTGGCTGAATTGGTCTATTCTTTGCAGAAAAAGCTTTTGTTGGCCAATGGATGTCTCAAGTGGGATAAGGGAAAAGAAATCGCTTGACCGTTTTTTGAGCAGGAATGATAGATGCCGTAAATTTTTTCAAGAGCGGAAAAACCATCCATCAGTGATGAACGGAGGGTGTGACCCTCAACAACGGCCTGGTAAAGATTCTGATAAGCGTTAAGAAATGGATTTTCTCTTGGGACTTCCGGGAAAGGGGCCGGAAAAAGTGAGCTAAACCCACTGTATTGATGTGATGGGTTGTTAATAAATAATTCACGGATACCGTTGCCGAGTCTTAGCCGGCCTTGGGTTAAGAAAATATCCAGTTCGAAATGGAAATATTCGGCTGTACCGTCTATATCGAAGTATATGGGGATGTCTTTTTCTGTTTGAATGAGGCATTGCAGTGATGTTTCAGTTGCTGCGGCAGCAACTTGATGACGCAGGGTCGCCCTGACACTTTTTATTGGGGGAAAAAGGTATTGGAGAATATCAATCATGTGGGTGCCATCGTGTATCAATGCCCCCCCGCCATATTGAAGAAAAGGGCTTTTGATATCTCCAGAGGGGTAAGAAGCTGAACAGAGTTTGGCATTTACTGAGGTGACGGTTCCGTATTTTTCTCCATTGATTATGTCTCGCGCTGTCTGAAATAGTGGATCATACCGTCTCTCATGGAACACAAGGATCGGGATGCAACTGGACTGTTGCAGTGCGAGTAGTGTTTGGGCCTCAGCAAGAGATGGAGAAACGGGTTTTTCCAGGATGATACCGTGTACACCCGCTTTAAGGGCGGCCAAGGCAATGGGAATGTGACTATGGGTGCTGGATGCTATGACGGCAATATCCGGAACTTGTTTATTAAACAGAACCTGATGAGATATGTACGTGTTGGGAATGGTACAGACTTTTGAAATATGGCTCAGGCGTTCTGGGTTGTTATCGCAAATAGACTCGAGATAAAAGTGATCAGTCAGGGCCTTTACAGCACCGTAATGGGATGCGGGCTTTTTTCTTAACGGATCATTCTCAAACTCAAAGGCGATCCGACCACAACCGATGATGGAGACGGAAAGGGGTTTCACGAAATGGATTTAATTAAAGTTTGGGGCAGAACAAGCTGAAGTTGTATGACAGCCTTCTCACAACTATCCAACATGGGGGTCATTTCAAATTCCAATAAATCAGCCAGTTCTATTGAGTCAAATCGCTCCTGGGCGGAGTTGAGGTCTTCAAAAAAAGCTTGCAACTGAGTCAGGAGGTCATGAATGGTCAGTTCTTTATTGATTAATTGTTCCTTAAAGTCGATTTGAAAATTTTGAGAAATGGATTGGATAAAATCAATCATGGGGATGATTGATTGAATAAAACGGCTCAGTAAAGCAGATCCCTGGGACAGATCACCAAAACGGAATTTTTTAGTCACTTCAGGGAGTTCCCGCTGCAGGGCTTTGAGCAGGTTTTGTACTTTTTCCAGGCCTGATTGACTGATGGCATAGGCATCCTGTGTCTTGATGTCGATGGTGCCTATTTGAGTCGGAAAAGGTTCAGCGCTTAGGTCAGAAAGAATGTGGCGATAGGAACGGCCATCAATAGTCAGTTCAACAATGCCTTGTTTGTTGTCAATCTTGTTCTTGAGTAGCCAATCTATCAGGTGGAACCAGTTATAAAAAGTAACATTTTTCAGTGAGATTTCCTGGTTGTTAATATAAAGCTGCATGGTTAAAACTCCGATATTTCAGGATATGAATGCCAAGGGAATTGTGGAGTAAGTGGTGAGGTAAACTCTTCCTGAGAAAAGAACAGAGGTATTTCCCTGGCGGCGGATAAAAGAGAATCCGAAGCGTGAATCAGATTGAAGGTTTGATGCATGGCATAGTCACCCCGTATCGTCCCCAGTGATGCCAAATCAGGATCTGCATCGCCGATTAACTGTCGGATACGATCGATGGATTTACGCCCCCGACAAACCATAGCCAGGACGGGTCCACTGGTGATGAAGCGGATGAGCCTAGGGTAAAAATATTTCCCCAAGTGTTGATGGTAGAGCTGCTCCGCCATTTTTGTGCTGACATGAAGCATTTTCATGGCTACGATATCTATTTCTTTTTCTTCCAGGCGGGTAATGGTCCGACCCATCAGGCGCCGAGCCAATGCATCCGGTTTGAGGATGACAAGGCTGTCCTGGATTAATGGTTCAGACATTGACTATCTCTTTGAGCAATTGAGTCAAAAAGGAGTGAAAGGAATGTAAATTGGCCGAAAATTCGGTAGAGGATTCAGCAAACTGAAGGTTATGGAAATATTTTAAAAATTCATTCCAATCTTTATAGAGCAAAAAATTAAGATCTGTTTCAATGAATAAATTGAGGTCAAAGACAATGTCAGCTGAAGTGATTTTTGATTTGTTCAGAAAAAGGTCATTGATTTTGGCATGCAAGTTCATCAGTTTTTTCTTTACTTGGGATGCCTTCTGTTTGCGGGAGATGTAATTTTCGAATATGGGGTGTTCGGAAGAGGGGTTGAAGGCAGATGCGACCGATTCAATCAACTCTTTCAAGGCATAATCGGCAATGATAACGATGTTTTTGATTAATTTGCGGCGATTGGTTTTTTCAGCATTGACATCAAAATATTGGCTCAATTCAAAGTGGTATATTTTTTTCAGTTCGAGATTAAAAGATTTAAGATATTGTTCAATGGGTTCCGCAGATTGTGGGTCTAAGGTCATCTTAAGGCTTTGGTTGAAGAAAGCAGTAAGGGAATCCCCACTTTTTTTGATAAACAGAATCAAGGGAATCGTCTGATCCAGGTAGCGGGTCTTGTTGAGTGTCTGTTCAAGAAAGTTGATGATCTTCATGATTCGGAAGGAAAAGATGAAGAACAAGCCCAGTTGTTTTTTTTGATTCTTATCAGGCAACGAGTTTATGATGGCGGAAATGTCAGGTTGATAGACTTTGTCCAGCTTGGGAATCAGCTTCTTTTTCATCAGCGAAAGAATGATGGGGTTGTTGGTGAGTTCCCGGTGAAAAAGTCGTCGGCAGGACATATAGGTGCGCTGGCTGACTTCGTTGAAGTGGGTCAGTTCGGTGGTCAGGTTGCGCAGGCTTTGCAGGAAAAGCCGCAGGCTATAAAACCAGGATTCCGGGGTGCTTCTTTCTTTGAGGTAGGTCAGGTTTTTGGTGGGGTAGGATTCCAGAATGCGTTCAACGATAAACTCTTCAAAGTTAATCAGATACTGGTCTTTTTTAATATCCAATGCTTTGAGCAGGTGAATAAGTCTGGCGCAGATCTGATGAAAGGTGCTGAGGAAGAAGTGGTAGTCTCTGGATTCACTTTTTTGGAATTTAAAGACAATTTCTTCCAGGTAAGTGGATGTAAAAAATTCATCCAGACAGGCCAGCCAGAGTCTGAGTTCAAAGAGGTGCAGGAGAAGCTTGTTGTGGTCAATCTGATTGACCCAGTTCTCCACTATCAGGTCCCATTGATCCTCAAGGGTGCGCGCATCCTGGTTTTGATTGAAGTATTCGCCGATATTGGTGACTTCTTTGGTTTCCATCACCACCATTTTATTAAATTGAGTAAGGCAATGCAATCGTTGTGAAAAGAAAATGTATTGGAACCCGTTGAATAATTCTGATTATTTGCGATCTCTCGGATTCTTTGGGAGGTGGGGCCGTGCCCCACGACCTCCATAATACCTGAAATGTCGGCCGTAAAAGAGACATTTTCACAAAGATCCCAATTCTTTGTGAACACAACATTTCTAAATTTTGCAACTGTTTTGATGATATGGCCATTTTTGCCTCACCTCACCCCCTCTCCTGAAGGAAATGGGTTTTCAAACGAAATTTTCAAACTTATCGCATACAAAACAACTGATTTTATTGAGAGATCGTTTCTTGGACCCCCATTTCATTGCGGAAATGAGGAAAATGGGAGGAAAGGCAAGTGATTGTGGACACACAAAGCAGAATAACAGTAAGCTGCGTTTGCCCTGAGTTCTATGCACAGTTCTCCAAAAAAACGCTTTGTATAAATGGTCAACTGGGATATAATGTATGACAAATGCGCTCGTAGCTCAATGGATAGAGTTGCAGACTTCGAATCTGTCGGTTGGGGGTTCGAATCCCTCCGGGCGCG
>Ga0105099_10002348_pt1 | contig 11290 bp, 9 predicted proteins | sample PPLLak3cmMay2015_2_FD_79138 | JGI IMG/M metagenome (GOLD analysis project Ga0105099, IMG submission 79138) | Freshwater sediment microbial communities from Prairie Pothole Lake near Jamestown, North Dakota, USA - PPLs Lake P8 Core (1) Depth... | ecosystem: Environmental > Aquatic > Freshwater >...
CGTCGCATTTCCAGCGCTTCCTGATGTACACCGATTGGATTAATCATAATAATATTTCCGATAAAATAAATTTTCTTGAAAAAGAAATAGAAAAAAATCCCGGCTATGTTGATTTGTATTACGAACTGGCCATATGCTACCTGCATCAGTCAAAGTTCAGTTGGGACAACGGCATCAATTATTTCAGAAAGGCACTTGAGATTAATCCAAATTTGAAGAAGGCAATAAGAGCGCATGAACTGGCCAAAGATCAGTTCCTGAAATTATCTGACGCCGTATTTGATATTTCCGAAAAGAATTCTTAGGATGGAGTTATCTTGACAGATAAATCAAAAATAGTCTCTGTGCAGGAAATTTTTAATCCGGAATCGCCCGAGTCGACCGAATTTCGAAGAATCCTGCATAACCTGGCCAAATCGAAAAAGGGCGGCGATAAACAGGCAATCCTGATAACTTCAGCCACTTTATCAGAAGGTAAATCTCTGACTTCGGCGTTTTTGGCGATGACTTCCGCAACATATAAGAATGATAAAACTCTACTGATTGATTTAGATTTAAGAAGGCCGACAATTCATACTCTCTTCGGCCTGAAACGGGAGACCGGGGTTGCTGAGATAATACTAAACGGATTGGTCCCCAAAAATGCCGTCAAGCCGACTTCTATAGAGAAATTGGATATACTTACAGCGGGAAAATTTGTTCCCAGTGTCTCGGAGCTGGTACGGGGACCTCATATTCATCGCATCATTGAAGAAATGAAGTTTTATTATGAGGCGATCTTTATTGACTCCCCGCCGCTGATTCCGGTTATTGATACCCTGGTCTTTTTAGAAGAATGTGATTCCGTGCTGTTGGTAATTAAGGCCGGAGCAACTCAGAAAGCGGTAATTAACCGAGCCCGTGATTTGCTTACCAGTCAAAATGGAAAGTTGGTCGGCGTGATAATGAATAATATGAAAAAGACTTTGCCATATTATTATAATCATAATTATTACGGTTATCATTACAAGTCCTCAGATAAGTAGTCGGCCGATTGGACTGTAATTCATCCAAGATTACGTTGAAATGTCTACAAATATTCTGACAGTTGACCTTGAGGATTGGTTTGTTGTTGAAAATCTTAAGCAGAATATCGACAGCAATCAATGGGAGACACTTCCATCAAGAATCGAAAATAATACTCATCTATTATTGAAAGTATTTAACAGGCACAATGTCAGAGCGACGTTTTTTACCCTCGGTTGGATAGCCGATCGCCACCCGAATCTTATAAATGAGATTGCCCATCTGGGTCATGAAATTGCCTGCCACAGCTATGGCCATATCAGAGTCGATTGTTTATCACCGGATTCTTTCCGCGACGATACCCGAAGGGCGCTTGACGCCATAACCAGGGCCTGCGGAATTATGCCGATTGGTTATCGCGCTCCAAGCTGGTCGATAAATTCATCAATTCCCTGGGCCTTTGAGATTCTGGCCGAATTGGGTTTTCAGTATGATTCATCCATCTTTCCTATCAAGCATGATATATATGGCGAACCGACGGCGCCCCGAAATATATTCAGGATGAAATTGAAGTCCGGACGGTCCATATTTGAAATTCCGGCCTCAACCATTCAATTATTCGGACGGAATATACCGGTCTGCGGGGGAGGGTACCTCCGCCACTCGCCTTATTGGTACACGGCAAAAATGATCCGGAAATTAAACAGAAATGGCTCCCCCGGGATGGTGTATATGCACCCATGGGAATTTGATAAGGATCAACCTCGAACCGAAGGTTTGAGCGCATTTCAGAAATTCAGGCAATATGGATCGATTTCGACGCTTGGTAAAAAAATTGAAAAACTTCTCTCTGATTTTGATTTTATTCCAGCCGGTGATTATATTAACAGCGTAAAAAGAAAAAAGATAGGATTTGAATAATGAATAAAATGGGAAGGGTCGCGGTAATTAAGACTGATTCGGTTGATGTTCTGGCCGATTACAGAAAGTTACTGGAACTGATAAATTATAAAAGTATCCTCGATTTCGGCAAAGAGACTATTGTAAAGCTGAATCTTTCCTGGACAAAGTATTTCCCCGCCTGCTCCTCACAGCCCTGGCAGGTTGAAGGAGTCGCCAAGACTCTGGTGGAAGATGGTTTCCCGGTCGATCTGCTCGTTCCGGTTGAGAACAAGACGGTCGTCACCGATCCTATTAAAGGGGCGGCCAACAATCTCTGGTTACCGGTTTTGAAAAAGTATGGACTCGGTTTCACGCCCCTTACTAAAGTTGAGTGGGTCGTTTATGATTTCAAGGAGAAATTGCTTAAGCTGAATGATATTTTTCCGGAGGGAATTCAAATCCCGAAGATGTATATCGGCAAACAGATTGTGCATCTTCCGACCGTCAAGACTCATGGCCACTCCACAACCACGGGCGCTATAAAGAACTCCTTTGGCGGACTTCTCAAGGAAGTGCGCCACTACGCGCACAAATATATGCATGAAGTGCTGGTAGATTTGATGATTATGCAAAAGGAGCTTCATCCAAGCATTCTGGCTGTGATGGATGGTACTGTGTGTGGCGATGGTGCCGGTCCCAGAACGATGACGCCCCATTCAAAAAATATCATTCTGGCTTCGGCCGATTCGGTGGCTATAGATTCTATCGCGGCCAAACTAATGGGTTTTGACCCGCTGAGTATACCCTATATCAGGATGTGTCATGAGCGGGGCCTGGGTATTGGCGACCCGTCGAAGATTGAAATCCTCGGGTACGATATTTCCGGAGAAAATTTCGGCTTTCAAACAAAGCGCTCCTTTGTCATCTGGGGCGACCAGCTTTTGCGCAAAGGTTCGCTGCGTTTTCTCGAAAAAATAGCCCTCCATTCGCCGCTCGTGGTCTGGGCTCCGCTGGCAAGCAATATTTATCATGATTGGCTCTGGTATCCAACTGTGGGGAAAGGGATTATCAGGAAGTATTCAAAGACGGAATGGGGACAGCTTTTTCAAAAATATCAGAAATATTGATTTCCGAGGAACTTTCAGTTTTCTGTTTCAGGTATGATTTTTTAATTATATATTGACTATTAAATGTATAATTGATAAATAATTACAAATGTTTAACGGAGGGTTGACATGATAAGAAGAATATTTATAGGTCTGTTTGGGGTATTGCTTTTGGTCAATTTGGCCGGGGCCAAAAAAATAGAAAAGGCCGGGAAAATAGCCGACGGAACATATATCGACTCTGAATTTGGATTCAGTTTTGAAGTGCCTGACGAATGGGATTCCTCGATAAAAAAGGACAAGAGCGCGGTCAGAATTGCCCTGACGAAAAAAGAGTATGATATTCCGCTTCATTTTCAGCATGTTCCAAGCTATACGACAATACCCAAAATCACGGTATACGCTGATACCACATCATTGGCATTGAATCAATTCATCGATTCGCTGTTATCTGATAAATACAGCACGTCTCAGAAAAAGAATATCCTGGGCGAATTCAAAATCTTATTCGGCGATTTTCAACTAAAGAAAAATGCAAAAAAGATAGTCGGTGATCTGGCTGGATGGAAAATATCCGGAGAGCAGAAATATACGGTTCGAGTGACATCGTCCGGAAATGCGGGTGATGAAACATCGGGCTCTTTCGGGGAATATGATGTTATAACTGATTTTTATGGCGGCTCAGTCTTTTTCGCGAAATATGGCAAAACGATTATAATGATGCATTTTATCTGTGAGGCGAGATATTTTGCTTCTATGGATCTCGAATTTGACGATATCGTCAAAAGTTTCAAGTTTGTAAAGTCCGAAGGATGAGAGAGTCTGTCCGTAATTTTCGACCGGCCTTTCCTTATGGGAAAATTGGATCTCGTGGTATCGGCGGGTCATAACTGTCATTGACTTCCAAGGAGGAAGTATGTGGGTATTCAGGTCCTTTTTGATATTGGTGATTATTGCCATCATAATTGGATTCGCATTATCCAACAGTAGTCTGGAACAGAAGGTTGATGTCGACCTGATCTGGACAAAAAGATTTGACGTTCCGATCCTCACAGTTGTTCTCTGGTCATTTATTTCGGGAGCAATGGTTTCGTGGCTTCTTTTTGTATCAGTTTATCTTAAGCAGTCATCTCAATTGAATCGCGCCAAAAAGGATATCAAGGGCCTCAATGATGAAGTAATGGCCCTGAGAAACAGACCCATTGAGGAAAACAGGAATTTTCTGTCAAAACAGGACGGCCTCAAGGAGTAAGAGATGGAGACTCTGCTAATTATTCTGCTGTTGGCCATTCTGACCCTGATCCTGATATATACTTTCTATGGGAGACGATTAAAGGAAAAAAAAGGGCAGGAACCACAGGCTTATATAGATGGTTTGAAGGCTCTGCTTGAGGGAAGAGATGAGGTTGCTTTTGGGAAATTTCGCGAGGTAGTCTCGGAGGATAGCTCGAATATTGACGCCTATATTCGAATCGGAAATATTCTCAGACGGTATAATAAGATCGATAAAGCTCTGCAGGTACACAAAGATTTAACCCTGAGACACGGTTTGGATAATTCGCAGAAGTTGGCCATTCTTGAGGCAGTCGCCGATGATTTTATAAAGTTGGATGACTACAACTCGGCCAAAGCGGCCTTGGTGGAGGCGATCAGGCTCGATGGCAATGACGCTCAGCTCTCCAGAAAATTGATTAAGGTGTTTTCAAAGCTCGGCGAATGGGATGGCGCCTTTGCGGCCCGTCAAAAATTGGCGAAATTTGCCCCCGACGAAAACTCCAAAAGAGATTTATCCATATATAAATTCTTGCAGGGACGAAAGCAATTTGATAAGAAGAAGTATCGGGATTCACGAATTACCTTTAAGGAAGCGATTCATATTGATGAGGGCTGCGTCCCCGCTTATATCTGGATTGGCGATTCTTATGTTGCGGAAAACAGACTGGAAGAAGCGGTTAAATTCTGGAGCGATATGATCAAAGTGGCTCCGAATGAAGCATATCTGGTAATGGGCCGATTAAAAAAGGTCCTGTTTGAACTGGGTAAATTCGGGGCAATCTCGGATATATGCCGTGATATTTTGAGTCTGGCAACCGATAATATTGACGCCAGATTGACATTGGCTGAATACCATTCCAAAAAAGGCGAACACTCGCTGGCCATCGAACATCTGAAAAAAGCCGCGGATAATCATCCGGAATCATTCCGACCGGTCCTTGCTCTGGCGATTATCTATCACCATACCAATGAACGGGATAAATTGAAAGACCTGTTGGAACAAATGGAAAATAGCTACGAATCTCATGATTTGGAATATCGATGTCAAAGTTGCCACTATAAATCCACCGAAAAAATCTGGCTATGTCCATCCTGCCAGGCTGTTAATAGTTTTGCGAAATGATGTTTCTGCGAATATTCTGTTTTCTGATTTCCCTGATTAATCTATCTGCGGCGGTTTTTGCCTCTCCAATATTTGACATGATCAAGAGGGGAGAGATTGAAGAAGCGCGCCTTGAAATTTCGAAGAATTCAACGGCGGTCCGCCGGGACGGAGATCTTCTTTTTTTTCAAGCGCTGATAGAGGAAAGCGGATCATCTTCGCTTCAATTTCTGGAAGCTTCTGTGCGGGCGGGATTATCAGCCGAGTATCTGGAAGAGAATACCTATCTAATGGCATTATATTATATGACGGAGGGTAATTTTGATAAACTGGCCACCACCGCCGGGGCTTATCTTCAATATTGGGAGAACGGAAAATATCGACCTGAAATGCTCCGCTTTGCGGCGTATGGTAATTATCAGACAGGGAAGAAAGAAAATTCAAATAAGCTATTGGGAAATCTGATTGACGAAAACAGGGGGACGTCAATCGGCGAGGCCGGACTCCTGGATAGAGCCCGAAATCTGTATAACAAAAAGGCCTATGTTGAAGCGCAGAAAATCTGCCGGCAGCTGGCCAAGGGTCGTTCTGATGATGTGATTGTGCCGGCATTATATTTATTATCATATTATGCAATCGAGCAGAAAAGAATTGATGAGGCGGTCTTGTATTTCAATCTCCTCAAAGAAGGTTATCCGGATGCGATCGGGCTTGATGATCTGGTGGATAAATTTACCAAAATCGAAAACTTGAAAGAGGATCAGGCCGCCGAGAATATTACCGGAATGTTTTACTCCGTTCAGGTCGGTGTCTTTTCAGTTCAAGATAATGCCATCGGATTGTCAAAAAACATGAAAAAGTATGGTAAAGCAGTTGAGGTTGTGGAAAAAATTATTTCCAACAAAAAATATTTCGTGGTTTATGTCGGCCGCTTCAACTCGACCGAGAGCGCTCTCCTGTTCAAAGAGCAGCTTGAGAAATCTGAAAATGAAGCCTTCCGGGTTGTGGCCAGATGAAAGACTCCGTGGGAAAACATGACGACGGCCTCACACCATTAATGCGTCAATATAATCACTTTAAGGAAAAGTACCCCGACAAGATTCTTTTTTTTCGAATGGGTGATTTTTTTGAAATGTTCGGCGACGATGCTGTCAAGGCTGCCCCTATTCTAAATATCGCGTTAACGACCCGAGGCCATATCAATGGAAAGAAGATTCCTCTGGCCGGTGTCCCGCATCATGCGGCCGAGAAATATCTGGCGCGCTTATTGGCCGCTGGTGAAAAAGTGGTTGTGGTTGAACAGGTAGAGGACCCCAAAAATGCCAGAGGTGTTGTTAAACGCGACATCGTTGAAATATTAACACCCGGAACGTCGACTATAGAGGGGAACCTGGAGGATAATAATCAGCATTATCTGGTTTCGCTTTTTATAGACAGCTCGCCGCGACTTGGCATATCATATATTGAGTTATCGACCGGTAAATTCAAAATTGACGAGGGGCCGGCGGATAAAATATTCGAAGCGCTGAGAGTCCTGTCACCGCAGGAGATAATTTATTCCGCATCTGATGAAGAACATGAAATAATTCAATTGCTTAAAAAGCAGGGGACATTCCATCTCTCCAAATTTGGGGAGTGGAATTTTGATTTTAAGACGGCCTCCCGGGAGTTGTCGGACTTTTTCGGAATCGGCACGCTTGACGGTTTCGGGGTGGTTGACCTAAAGAATGGCCTGGCCGCGGCTGGCGCCATTTATCGATATTTAAGAGAAAATAATCGCACCAACCTTGATCATATCAAAAAAATAGCCATTGCCGATTCGGATAGTCATATGATGCTTGATTATAACAGCATCAGAAATCTGGAATTGGTCAGGAATTTATCCGAAAACAGCGAAAAAGACTCGCTTTTTTATGCCATCAATCGGACTCGAACACCGGGAGGGGCGCGCCGTCTAAAAGAAAATATATTGAATCCTTATAAAATTATTAAACCGATATTATATCGACAGCAGGGCGTTCGGGAGATTTATAAAAATCGAACCCTGGCCGCTGAGCTGCCGGGATTACTCAAGCAACTTCCTGATATGGAGCGGCTGTCGGGACGGCTCGGAATGAGGAAGATAAATCCGCGCCAGCTTGCATACCTTAGTGATGGATTGGCGACAGGCGGTCTGATTCTGGATAAAATAAAGAATCTGGAATCTGAAATATTTTCGAATATTTCCCGTACATATCCGGATTGCCATAATATCATCGATATTATTTCCCAGGCTCTGATAGATGAACCCCCGCTTGTCTCAAATAAAGGGGGATTAATAAAGCCCGGTTATTCCGACGAATTGGATATGTTGAAGGGCTCCATTGCGGAGGCAAAAAATTATATTGCATCGCTCCAGAATTCTGAGCGCGAACGAAGCGGTATTGCCTCCCTGAAAGTCGGCTACAATAAGGTATTTGGTTATTATATTGAAATAACCAAAACGCATCTTCATAAAGTGCCCGAAAATTATATCAGAAAACAGACACTGGTCAATGCTGAACGCTATATCACTCAGGAATTAAAAACAAAGGAAGAACTGATCTTGGCGGCTGAAGATAAAATATTTGCACTTGAAGAGGATTTGTATTCCCGGTTGGTTGATAAAGTGGCGGGATCACTCGAGGATATTATGCTGGCATCGGAGTTTTTATCCGAGATCGATTTAATCGTTTCATTGGCCAATCTGGCGGCCGAAAAGATCTATTGTTGCCCTGAGCTTGATGAAGGAACCACGCTTGAAATTACGGCGGGGCGTCATCCGGTTATTGAGGATCTTATCTCGGCGGGCAGTTTTATTTCCAATGATTTAACTCTCTCAGTTGAAAAAGATAGAATAATGATTCTTACCGGCCCGAATATGTCCGGGAAATCGACCTATCTGCGACAAATTGGCCATATTGTGATTCTGGCGCAAATAGGCTCGTTTGTGCCGGCCGAATCGGCCAGGATTGGCCTGGTGGATAGGGTGTTTACCCGCGTGGGCGCCATTGATAATCTGGCAAGGGGTCAATCTACTTTTCTGGTGGAAATGATTGAGACTTCCAATATTCTGCATAACGCGACTGATCGCTCGCTGATTCTTCTGGATGAAGTTGGTCGGGGGACATCGACTTTTGACGGGCTTTCGATTGCCTGGGGCGTGGTGGAATATCTTAATGAAAATATAAAGGCCCGGACAATATTCGCAACGCATTACCACGAATTGACCGGTATGGCAGATCTTTTTGAGAGAATTGTGAATTTCCAGGTGGCCGTTAAAAGGCATGAAAATCAAATAGTTTTTCTGCATAAAATTATTCCGGGCGGATGCGACGATTCATACGGAATAGAGGTTGCCAGACTGGCCGGTATTCCGAGAAAAACCATCAGCCGTTCGCGTGAACTGCTGAAACTTCTTGAGTCGGGAAAATTTTCACAGTCTGAACTGGCGCGAGGCGTTCACAAGAATATCATGCAGCGTTCATTGTTTGAACAAAAACCATCGCCGATAGAAGATGAACTGAAAGAAATCGATGTCAATAACCTTACGCCGATGGATGCTCTTCGTCTATTGAGTAAGCTCAAGGAGATGATCGATGATGGCAAATAACGGCTCAATCGAAAAAAGATGGATCCGGCCGCTTCCGGAAAGGTTGATTAATAAAATCGCCGCCGGTGAGGTTATAGAGCGACCGGCCGCGGTTCTCAAAGAGCTGGTTGAAAATTCGCTTGATGCCGGAGCTTCCAGAGTCGATATCGTCATTGAAAAATCGGGCATAAAATCGATTTCGATTATAGATGATGGTTGCGGTATCGAAGCCGACCAGATAGAAATTGCCTTTTCGCGTCATGCTACCAGCAAAATTCGCAATTTTGATGACCTGGAAGCACTGCTGAGTTTTGGCTTCCGGGGGGAAGCACTGCCATCGATTGGATCCGTGTCGAAGACAAGGATGGTTTCAAGAACCGCCGACGCCGAAAGCGGTCGGGAAATTATTATCGAGGGTGGCGTCATTCAAAGTGTCAAACCGGTGGCCTCTCCGATCGGCACCAGGGTTGAAGTCGAAGACCTTTTCTATAATACTCCGGCGCGCCGAAAATTTCTCAAGACTGAATCAACCGAGGCCCGACATCTGACAAGAACTGCTACCGCCATGGCCCTGTCGGTACCGGATGTCAGATTCAGTTATACCATAAACGGTCGTCGACTGTTTCTTCTGGGGAAAGATACCGATAATTTGCGCCTTCGCGTTGCTGAATTGCTTTTTGGAAAAGAGAATACACCGCTTTTGGAACTTCAACATTCTGCCGACAGACTAAAGGTCCTCGGATATCTCAGCTATCCCGATAATTGCCGACGCAATCGTAACGGTATTTATCTTTATATTAATAAGCGGTATATTTTTTCCCCAACAATGATTCACGCTATCACGGCCGGATATGCCGAGCTGCTTCCGTCCGGAAATTTCCCGGTCGGTGCACTCTTCCTTGAAATCGATCCAAAGCAGGTGGATGTCAATGTCCATCCGACCAAAGCCGAGGTGCGCCTTTCCGAAGAGAAGGAAATTCATGACCTGCTTTATCATATTGTCAAAAGGTCTCTTCGCTCCGCGATGGGGATACCATCCGCATCCAATTCGGCGAGAATCGAAATTGTCAGTTATGATAATTCCGCGGATGGGGCGGTCGGACGACTGAAACCATTTATCCCGAGGGAGTCATCGGGCGCAGCTTCCGATTTATTGGAAAAACTATATGGTGCGCCAAAGCAGGGGATAGGAATGTTTGATACGGATACTGATAAGATTTCAGAAGAAACGGGCGTAAAAATTGATTCGCTGCAGGAGCCGGCTGAAGCCAGTATTCCAGGAAACAGAATTATTCGCTATCTGGGACAGCTGTCCCGATTGTACTTGTTATTTATTGACGAGGAAAGCCTGTTGATTGTCGATCAGCATGCGGCCCATGAGCGAATCTTATATGAAGATAACCTGCGGGCAATCGAATCGGGCGGAGCCATATCTCAGAATTTGCTGTTTCCGATAAATATTGATTTATCGGCGGAGCGTTTCGCGATTTATGAGGAGGCTTCCGAAATATTGAAAAGCGCCGGCATTATTTCAGAGCCATTTGGAGCGACCACCGTTATGCTATCGGCGGTCTCAGCTTCATTGACCAGGAAGTCGCCGGAGAAAATATTTGATGAGATTCTCGGCGATGTGGAAAACCTGCACCGGGGCGGGGAGGATTTGAAAAAGGCGGTTGCTCAATCGATTGCCTGCCGCGCTGCAATTATGGCCGGAGACAGGCTAACCGAGGATGAAGCCCTGGGGCTTTTTAAAAGACTGGAAAGAGTCAATAACCGGCATTGCTGTCCGCATGGACGCCCGACAATTCTTAAACTGTCAAAGGGGGAACTTGACAAAAAATTCGGAAGAAAATAAACTGACCATCCCGATTCTGACCGGACCGACCGCTTCGGGGAAGACCTCGCTGGCCCTTGCGCTGGCAGAAATTTATCCGCAAATTGAAATTATCTCCGCCGATTCGCGCCAGATTTATCGATTTTTAAAAATCGGCACCGATAAGCCATCGGAAGAAATAATGGCCAGATGCAAATTTCATCTGGTTGACTGCGTCAACCCCGGAGAGCGTTTTACTGCTTTTGATTTTGTCGAAGAGAGCCGGAAAATTCTGGCTGACATTCTTGACAGAGGGAAGCGCCCATTGATTTGCGGTGGGACCGGTTTATATATCAGATCGCTGGCCGAGGGAATTTTCGAAATTCCCGAGGAGGATTTCTCAATCAGGGATAATCTGGAGGAAGAGATTATTACCCGAGGGCCGGAATTTCTTTATAAGCGGCTTCAGGCGATTGATCCCGAGGAAGCCGCGAAAG
>Ga0105099_10002349_pt1 | contig 11290 bp, 12 predicted proteins | sample PPLLak3cmMay2015_2_FD_79138 | JGI IMG/M metagenome (GOLD analysis project Ga0105099, IMG submission 79138) | Freshwater sediment microbial communities from Prairie Pothole Lake near Jamestown, North Dakota, USA - PPLs Lake P8 Core (1) Depth... | ecosystem: Environmental > Aquatic > Freshwater >...
AATCACAAGAAGGTTTGGGCTGACGCCCTCAAAGGCTTGTGATTTTTAACGCTTAAGTTCTTTAAAAATCTGTTTCCCAAAAATCTCAAATCCGTTCGCATATGACTTCCAACTGGTTCATTAGAATAGATGAGTTCGTTGAAAGTTGAAAATATACTTCCGGCTGTCATAACCTGCGCTTTTTGGCACCCGACCCCGAACCCTGCTTCCGGTTGCCAGTTGTCAGCCATGGCGGAATCCATGGCCCCCGATCCCTTAACCCTATTATAAAAACCAGTTGATGCCCACAATTACAAAGATTATCAGTATGGCAATCGCCAGATAATTCTGGAGATCTCCAGTTTGCACTTTTCTTGCCTTATCTCCGATCCATACGGTACCGTAAGCCGTATTATCAACCACTCCGTCTATGCCCCACCTGTCAAACCAGGCGAAAAAACCGGCAATGATCATCGTGAGCTTTAGGCCCGTTTTCCGGTATATTTCTCCCCAGGCCGAATCAAATGACTGGATATATTTTTCGTCAAACCTCATAAAACCTGCCGTAAGCTTCCGGTAGAACCAGTCAAAATCGAGATTGATCTTTGCTTCCGGCTGCAATCTCTTAAGAAGCAGGAAAAAACCCAGTCCTGTAAAAAGAAGAATCTGAACAGTTTCCGAAAGATGAGGGGCGGAATAAGGATGATATTCGGCTGCCGCCTCTTTGAAAGGCAGGAGATCATACAAAGCCTTCGGATAGACTCCGATGAAAAAACATAAAAACGAGGTCAGACCCATGGCCCAGAGCATATTGGCGGGAGGTTCTTTCGGTTTAAGACCGCAATCCTTTCCAAACCAGGCGAAATACGGAAGCTTCAGGCCAACCGAGAGGAAAGTTCCAACCGAGGCCAGAAGCAGCAGCACCATGAGTACAGGATGATGGGCCTCTCCCGCCCCGGCAACAATCATCGATTTGCTCACGAATCCGCTGAAGAGAGGAAAACCTGATATGGATATTCCTCCTACGACGTAGAAGATCAGTGAAAGGGGCATATATTTATAAAGGCCTCCCAGCTGATTCAGCTTGGATGTTCCGGTCATCATTAGAACGGAGCCGGCTCCCATGAAGAGCAGGGCCTTGTAGAGAATATGGGCGTAAGCATGAGCGCATGCTCCATTGACGGCCAGCTCTGTGCCGATGCCGACACCGGCCACCATGTATCCGACCTGGCTTATGATGTGGTAGGAGAGGATGCGCCTCATGTCATTTTCAATCGTGGCATAACAGACCCCGTAGACAGTCATGGCTGTGCCCATGATTGCCAGGACTTCAAAGCCGGGAAAGCCGCGGGCCAGCACGTAGACAGCCGTTTTGGTGGTAAAGGCGCACATGAAAACAGCGCCCGTGACCGTGGCTTCCGGATATGCATCAGGAAGCCACGCGTGAAGGGGAAATACCGCGGCATTCAAAGCGAACCCGGACAATATCAGGTATTCCGCAAACCCGGCTCCTTCCCTGGGAATAAGTTCAAAGGCCATGCTGCCTGTATTTTTATAGTGCAGAAAAATTCCGGCGAGAAGCAGAAGACCGCCGAATATATGCATCAGCAGATACCGGAATCCAGCTTTGAGGGACGCCGGTTCCCTACGGAACCAGATCAGAAAAGTCGAGGCCAGAGCCATCATTTCCCAGAAGATAAAAACCGTCAGGTAGTCTCCGGCAAAGACCACGCCCAGAGATCCGCCGACATAAAAAAAAGATGCCATATGCTGTTCGGCTTCACTTACATGGAGTCCGTACAGCACCCCTAAAAACGCCATCAGCGTGAAAACGTGCGCGAACACCATGCTCAGGCTGTCCACCCGGCCCATGATAATATTGAACCCCAGATAATTTATCTCTCCATAAACTCCCGTGTTCATTGAAAGAACACTGTAAAAGGCGAGAGCGGGCACTATCAGAAGATAAATCTGCCTGATCCTTCCCCGAAGAGCCGGGATAAGGAAAGCTCCCAATATAAAGAAAAGAGCCGGATGGATGAAATTATTCATAGTAATCCTCTTTTTTCATCAGCACCGTATGCGAAAGCCCCTTCATTAACCGGATCAGGAGGATGCAGCAGATAAGTCCGAAAAGAGACCAGAACCCGGGTATTTTATCTCCGAAGAAGTGGGCTTCATGGCGGGGCATAAAAACATCAAAGATTACCGTTGCCGCCATGAGCAGATAAAGCACCTGTTTCAGTGTCTTAATATTATTCCGCAAATAGTCTATGATATTAACCCAGTTCATCACAGTAAAACCGCCTTTACCATGTCCATTAAATAATCAGGATCCATGGCTGAAACAATGTTCATAAAATAGTCCGGATAAATGCCCATAAGTATGGAAAATATTGCAGTTAAAAATAAAGGTATAACCATGAAGGCCGGAGCTTCATGAAGCCCGTTTCCGTGGTGAGCGCCGGGGTCACCTTCCCCCGGCTTGAAAAATACCGCCCTTAAAATCACAGGGAAAAAATAGCCTGTGTTTAAGATCGTGCTGGTGAGCAGGACGATTAAAAATACGCTCTGGTGCGCCTGAAGCGCTCCTATGCCGATATACCATTTCGAAACAAAACCGCAGACCAGAGGCACCCCGATCATGCTTAAGGATGCTATGCTGAAGGCTGCTATCGTAAAAGGCATTTGCCTTGCTATTCCGCTCATTTCGCTTATCTTCTTTGTATGAAGAGAGACATAAATTGCGCCGGCGCACATAAAAAGCGTGATTTTGGAAAAGGCGTGGTTGGCAATGTGGACCAGGCCTCCGGTCACGCCGCTGGGGGTAAGGAGGGCTACGCCTAAAACAACATAAGAAAGCTGGCTTACTGTTGAGTATGCCAGCCGGGCCTTCAGGTCGTCTTTTGTGAGGGCGATTACGGAAGCCATAAGGATTGTAAAGGATGCCGCATATGCCGTAGGTATTCCCAGGTTGAGGGAGTGCAGCAGACCGACGCCGAAAACGGAAAGCATGACGCGGCTGATGCAGAAAACCCCTGCTTTTACAACTGCCACAGCATGGAGAAGGGCGCTGACAGGCGTGGGGGCCACCATTGCTGAAGGAAGCCAGTTATGAAAAGGCATGATTGCAGCCTTGGCAAACCCTGCTATATAAAGGATGTAGGTGATTGTAACGAGGGTCGGGTCGGCCGATTCCGGGAAAATCCCACGGGTTATTCCGGACGGAGCGAAATCGAGTGTCCCGGCAAGAACATATGTCAGGATAACGGCGGGGAGCAGAAAGGATTTGGCTGTTCCGGTAAGGTAGACCATATATTTCCTTGCGCCTTCATATGCCTCTTCATCCTGGTGGTGGGCTACCAGCGGATAAGTAAATATCGTGATAACCTCATAAAAGAGATAAAGGCTGAACAGGTTCCCGGAAAAGGCTACCCCGATTGCGCCAACTATAGCCACTGCAAAACAGAAATAATACCTGGTCTGGGCATGCTCTTTCAGCGCCCGCATGTAGCCTATGTTGTAAAATGTCACCAGGATCCAGAGAAAGGAGGCTATGGTTCCGAAAAGAAGCCCCAGCGCATCAACCCTGAATTTTAAGGAAATGCCCGGGAGAATAATAAAAGGAGTATATTCCAGGGCTTTACCTGCAAGCACAAGCGGCGTCATCGAAATAACTGTCAGGAAAGCGGCCACTGCGCCCGCAACGGAGCATGTCTCCCGCAGGTTCGGCTTTTTTTGCGTGAGCATTATCAGCAGTGACGCGAGAGCGGCTATTAAAACGGCTATAACCGGCCGCGCGGAGATTATGGTTTCTACTGTTTCCATTTGGGTTATGAAAGCTATCCTTTCAATTCACTGACGCTGTCGATCATTATCTTCTTAAATTTACGATAGACCGTGATGACGATACTGAGGGCGATTGCCGCCTCGGCAGCCGCAACACCCATGATAAACAATGCGAATAACTGTCCTGTCGCCGGGTTTTCGGTGAGAAACATGTTGAAGGCCATGAAATTGAGACTGGCCCCGTTTAAGATCAGTTCGGTCGCTATGAGCATGCCTATAAGGCTGCTATGCTGCAGTATCCCGAAAATTCCGATACAGAACAACAGAGCGCCCAGGATTAAATATGTTATAAGACTTTCCATCTTTTAATTCTTTCTCCGGACAAGACCTGCTATCATGATGGCTCCTATAATGGCTATGGCCAGAAGCAGGGAGATTGTTTCAAAAACCAGAAAATAGCGCGTCAGCAATTGCTGTCCCAGGGTCTTTATGGACCAGTCGCGTGATATGTCCGCATAAGGACCCCAGTCGGTGCTCAGGATCATCAGCGCCATAACAATGAAAGTAATCAGGCTGACAAAAAGCGCCGTGATTAATTTTACTTTCCTCCTTTTCGGCAACTCAAGCTCGAGAGGAGGGGAGAGCATTATGGCAAAGATATAAGTCATGCAGATAGCCCCGACATAAATGAGGAGCTGCATCATTGCCACGAACTGGCTTCCGAGAAAGAGGTATATCCCGGTTACGCCGAGCATGGCCAGAGCAAGACCGAGAATATTATGAACTATATTCCTGGGAACTACCGCCAGCAATGCCCCGGCAACCGTAATTATCGTCATGAGCCAGAAGATCCAGCGGGCCACCATCACCGGCTGTATTAAGTCGGAAATGGTGTTCATTGTCTTTCCTCCAACCGTTTCATAATGTCTATCACTCCATCCCAGCGTGAAAGGTAGGCAAGCTCGAATTCATGAGAGAATTTGATCGCTTTTTCAGGGCATATATCTACGCATAATCCGCAAAGACTGCACTTGGTAAAATCAATGTAATATTTTTGTCCGTATTTCAGTCCGCCGGCTTTTTCCTTTTCTCCCTGCACCTTGATTACATGAGAAGGGCAGGTGCGTACGCATAACCCGCAGGCCACACAGTGATGACTTTTAGTGTCGTCAAAGTAAATGGCCTCGATATGTCCCCGGAAGTTTTGCGTCATGGTCAGCTTCCGGCGGGGGTATTGAACGGTAACGATAGGCATGAAGATGCGCTTTAATGTTACCCCCATCCCCACCACGAGGCTTTTTGATCCTGTCAGGATCTCTTTAATTGCTTCTCCTAATCCGGACGTTGACTTCATATTCAAAGCACCTTGAGCAGAACAGCAGTAATCATAAGGTTAAGCATTGCAACCGGGATCATGAATTTCCAAGCGAAATTCATAAGCTGGTCGAAGCGAAGCCTGGGAAAGGTCCAGCGCACCCAGATGATTACAAAAATAAGAACGTAAACCTTGATTACGAACCATATCAGCCCCGGGAAAAAAGGCCCGTGCCATCCTCCGAAAAAAAGAACCGCGCCCATTGATGCGGCAATAAACATGTTTGTGTATTCCGCAAGGAAAAACAGGGCAAACCTCATCCCGGTGTATTCGGTATGGAATCCGGAAACCAGCTCTGATTCGGCCTCCACCAGGTCAAAGGGAGCCCGGTTTGTCTCGGCAGTCGTCGAAATAAAGAAGATAATAGCTGCAACAGGCTGATAAACGATAAACCAGACAGTAGATTGAGCGGCCGTAATTTCGCTCATTTTAAAGGAGTTGGTCATTATAATGATCGACATGGTTGAAAGCAGAAGAGGGATTTCATAGGCCACGTTCTGGGCTACCGCCCGAACAGCGCCGATAAGGGCGTATTTGTTGTTGGATGCCCAGCCTCCCATCAGTATTGATAAAACCGTAAGGCTAGAAAATGAGAATATGAGCAGGATGCCGACATTCATTTCACGCACCTGCATAATGGGGCTGAAGGGAATAACCACAAAACAGACAATGGCCGGAATAATTATAATTATCGGGGCCAGCCAGAAAAGAAATTTGTCCGCAAGCTTCGGAGTTATCATCTCCTTGCTCATCAGTTTAACGGCATCTACGAGAGTCTGGAGTATCCCGTGAGGACCTACTTCCATGGGACCGGGCCGGAGCTGTATGTGGCCGGCCACTTTTCGCTCCACCCATACGAGGAAGGCGGAATTGAGAGGGACAAAGACAAGGATTATCAGGATTCCTATTACTGCCGCTACCAGGTCACGGCCAAGAAACCCGTAAATCTCATTTATGAAGGGAAGCTGATTAATGTTCACCTGTCTATCTCCGGGACTACTACGTCTATACTGCCAAGGGTTGCTATGGTATCTGCTATGAAATTTCCAGGCAGAATCCTGGTTAATACAAACAAGTTTGAAAATGAAGGAGTGCGCACCTTTATCCTGTAAGGAATGCGCGTCCCGTCGCTGACTATATAGTATCCAACGGCGCCGCGGGCGCTCTCGAAGGCAAAATAACAATCTCCGGCAGGCGGATCTATAAAACGGGGAACCCGGGCGCGGATCGGACCCTGGGGGAGGCCGTCCAGCGCCTGCTCGATAATTTTCATGCTTTGTTCCATTTCCGCCATCCTGACCTGATACCGGGCCATGACATCACCTTCCTTCCGGACCGGAATCTCGAACTTAAATCCGGGATAGACGGAATACGGCTCATTTTTCCTGACATCGTAAGCAACTCCCGAACCCCTCAGGGACGGGCCCGTAACGCCGAATTCAAGGGCCGTCTCTTCCGGGATGATTCCAACTCCTCTGGTCCGTTTAATAAAAATAATATTTTCGGTGATCAGGTTGTGATAATCCTTGAAGCGGCCGCGAAGCCGGTCGATGAAACGCCGGGTTCCGTCGCAGAATTCCTGGTCTATGTCATTCCGGACACCACCGAACCGGTTGTAACAATAAGTGAGTCGTGATCCGGTTACTCTTTCAAGGATATCCAGAACATGTTCACGGTCATCCCATCCGTAAAGAAAAGGGGTGAATGCCCCGATATCCATGACAAAAGCCATTATCCCGAGCAGATGACTCGATATGCGGTTCAGCTCGGATGTAATGACGCGGATATATTCGGCTCTTTCAGGAACCTCTATCCCGCACATTTTCTCAACGGCCATGCAATAACCCTGATTATAGATAAGCCCGGAGAGATAATCGATGCGCGATGTATTTGGTAAAAACTGTTCCCAGATCCTGTTTTCCGCCATTTTTTCATGACCCCGGTGGGAATAGCCTACAATCGGATCGGCAGAGATCACAACTTCACCATCCAGTTTCAACAGGAGGTGAAGTACTCCATGCGTACTCGGGTGCTGGGGGCCGAGGTTGAGCTGATAGACCCTTTCATTAATGGATGTGTCGTCTATTGTTTTTATGTTCAGCATAGGATATCGTCAATTTCTTCGGTCAGCTTTGTTTTGCCGAATGTCTTCAATAACGGGAAATAATCGGCATTATCGGGATTGAGTATCCGCCTTAGGTCCGGATGTTCTGTAAAGCGGATGCCAAAGAAATCATATATTTCCCGCTCCAGCCAGCATGCCCCCGGATAAATCGAAGAGACTGAAACGGGCGAAGCCTCTTTCGATATAAGGATACGGGCAATTACCCGGCAAAAATCCTGATAATAGGTTGAATACAGATAGACCAGTTCAAAAGAATCAGGAAAATCGACCGCGGTTATGGTTTCAAGGTGAAAACGTCTCTCCTTCATCTCCCGGGCAATCCTTCTCATTCCCGCATCGCTCATACGCACTTCGAGGTGACAGCCTGTCCTGGCGTAATCGCCTGAAGTTATTCGTCCTTCCGGCAATGCCCTGGTGAAACTATTTTTTAGCTCTTCGAGCAGCTTTTTCTGCCCTTCGGTTGGCATCGATTGTCCCTTTTGTAATCTTTTTCTGTAATTGAAGTAATCCCTGGATAAGGCCTTCGGGACGCGGGGGACATCCGGGAACATAAATATCCACAGGAAGTATCTTGTCCGCCCCGTTTACTATGGCATACTGCCCTTCGTAGGCGAAAGGGCCGCCGGAAATAGCGCAGTTGCCCATTGCAATGACCCACTTGGGCCCGGGCATCTGTTCCCAGAGAGTTTTTATGGTAGGTACAAATTTATGGGATATTGTTCCTGCCACTATCATCACATCGGACTGCCGTGGTGTGGATCTGAAAATGATTCCGAAACGGTCAAGGTCAAAACGCGCCATGCCTGCGGCCATCATCTCTATGGAACAGCAGGCAATGCCGAACGTCATGGGCCAGAGAGAATTGACCCTTGCCAGGTTCAGCAGATCCTGCAGGACGGCAAATCCAAGGATAGCCGGGCTTCCCTTTGTTTCCAGGGAGCGTTCAGCATGGGGCACATATACCGGGGAACACTCTTTTACCGCCATATGAAAACTCCTTTTCGCCAGGCATAGACAACGGCAAGCGATATCAGAAAGAGGAAGAGAATTAATTCTATCAGCTCAGAAAAACCGGCTCCTCTCTGGTATATCAGGAGCACCGGGAAAAGGTAGAGCACATCAACATCAAAGGCTAAAAATATGAGGGCAAAAAGATAATAGGATGCTCCGAACTGCATCCATGCAGTCTTTATCGGCGCCATGCCGCTTTCATAGGTGTCTGTCCTTTTTTCCCCCATGAAACTTGGCCCGATCAGCGCATTGAAGGTGACCATTATCAGAGATAACGCAATAGATATGATAAAAAATATGAAGACAAAGAAAAAATCGTACAAACCTGATTCCAGCATGCGGGAAAACATTTGCTGAAGCTCCTTTGACGTTATAAAAAAAGATTCAACGCAACTTTCTGAATAACATTCATTTTTTTCTAACTTTTTCGTCCCGCCTTGTCAAGAAATAAAAGCGGAAAATACCAATAAAATTATCATGTTCTGTGTAAAAATTAAACGATATTCAATACTTGATAGAGGCTTTGTGCAGGTGCTTAAGAGAGTTTTTACAGGAGCCTTCCACCGTTGACGAATGGCGCGAATCATTCTTCATTCGATCACATACGCACCCATGCCCAAACGGAACAGATTTATGACATTTACTATACACAGCTGTTTTGGTTCAGGTATTGCCGGAGATGAGGGCTGAAGTCTTCTTACAGGGGGGCAGAGATAACATGAATTCTTATCAATTCGTAAACTATTTGAAATAACTGGTTTTAATGTTTGTCATGGACTCGTCAACCGGTAAAAATTTCCGGATCCGGCTTTCTATCCCGGATGTGGGAAAGTGTAATATTTACAAAATCATTAACGGGTACCCCGTATCTGACTTTGCCGCTTAAAGTTCTTACAGAAACAGTCCCGGATTCCTTCTCTTTTGCTCCGCATGTGATTATCAGGGGAACATAGTTTATCTGAGCGTCTCTTATTTTCTTTTTAAGGCTTTCAGTTCTGCCATCAATCTCTGTCCGGATACCTTCTTTTTCGAGAATGGCCTGAAGATCTTTTGCATATGCTGAAAGCTCGTCATTTATTGGAAGGAGTATCGCCTGTACAGGGGCCATCCAGACGGGGAATTTTCCGGCGTAATGCTCAATCAATATTCCGAAGAATCTTTCTATGGAGCCATATATAACCCTGTGTATCATTATCGGTCGGCGCTTTTCATTATCTTTATCTACATAAGTAAGATCAAATCTTTCGGGCAAAGCCATGTCGAGCTGTATCGTACCGCACTGCCATGTTCTTCCGAGGGCATCCTTGATATGTATGTCTATTTTGGGGCCGTAAAAAGCTCCGTCTCCTTCATTCGTTTTATAATCCATTCCATAAGCTTTAAGGGCCGACTTCAACCCATCCGTGGCGACATTCCACTGCTCATCCGTACCTATCGATTTTTTCGGGCGAGTTGAGAGCTCAAGATGGAACCCAAGCCCGAAAGTGCTGTAGATCCGCTCGACCAGTTTCAGCACCCCGAGTATTTCACTTTCAATCTGTTCCGGGGTCATGAAGATATGCGCATCATCCTGATGAAAGGCCCTTACCCTGAAGAGACCCGATAAAACCCCGCTTAATTCATGCCTGTGAACGAGTCCGATTTCAGCGGCTCTCAAAGGCAGATCCTTGTATGAATGGGGTTTCATGGCATAGAGAAGCATGCCTCCGGGACAGTTCATAGGTTTTATGGCGTATTCGGTCTCGTCCACAACTGATGTGTACATGTTTTCGCGGTAATTCTCCCAGTGTCCGCTTCTCTCCCACAGGCTGCGGTTTAACATGATAGGCGTTTTTGTCTCGACATAACCTGCAGCCCTGTGTTCAGCTTTCCAGTAGTCGATCAAGGCTCCCCATATATTCATTCCCTTAGGATGAAAGAAGGGCATTCCGGGGGCCTCGTCGTGAAAGCTGAATAGATCGAGGGCTACTCCTATCCTGCGATGGTTCCTCTTTATCGCCTCTTCTATGAAATGGAGATGATCATCGAGTTCCTTTTTTGAAAAAAAAGCAGTGCCATAAATCCGCTGCAACTGGGCTTTTGTCTGATCGGCTCTCCAGTATGCGCCTGAAACCTTCATAAGCTTTATGGCTTTTATGAAACCTGTATGCGGCAGATGAGGTCCCCGGCACAGATCTGTGAAATCGCCCTGTTCGTATAAAGAGATAGTACCGTCTTTTAAATCCGATATAAGCTCAAGCTTATAAGGCTCGTCTTTGTAAAAACAGAGCGCCTCGTCTTTTGAGACTTCTTTTCTTCTGAAAGGAATTTTTGCGCTTATGATACGCTTTATTTCGGCTTCGATCCTTTCAAAATCTTCTTTTGACAAAGGCTCCATGTCGATATCGTAATAGAAACCGTCTTCTACCACAGGCCCTATGGTCAGCTTCGCATCTTTATATATATGAAGGATTGCCTGTGCCATGACGTGCGCTGCGCTGTGGCGAAGTATTTCAAGCGCTTCCTTGTCATCCGTCTTAATGAGTCGCACTTTTGAATCAGCTGGAATAACAGTATCCAGATCGACAAGTTTTCCGTCAAGATCCATCGCCACGCAGTTTCTGGCAAGACCCTCAGAAATGCTTTTGGCTAAATCAAGGCCGGTTGGGGCTTGTTCAAAACTTTTTATATTGCCGTCAGGCAGAGTTATATTTATCATTCCTTGCTCACTGATATTTAAATAAAGGGATCAAGGATTCGAGGGTTCAAGGGATCGAGCGGAAAAACCTTATTTAAACACTTCGGAACCTTTTCTCCAAATTGTCTGATATTTAGGTGAAATGTCGGTTATGGTCAAGACAAATTTAACGGCTTCGTAAAAAGCAATTTTATGCCGATTTGCGGCAATCTATATTCGACGAACTCGTTGGAAGTCTGAATATGCTCTCTTAGCCCCGATAAACGGGATAAGTAAGTTTACGAAATTATTTCCATCCGGAAATAATTTCTAACTTACTAATGAGCTTTTTGGG
>Ga0105099_10002352_pt1 | contig 11279 bp, 8 predicted proteins | sample PPLLak3cmMay2015_2_FD_79138 | JGI IMG/M metagenome (GOLD analysis project Ga0105099, IMG submission 79138) | Freshwater sediment microbial communities from Prairie Pothole Lake near Jamestown, North Dakota, USA - PPLs Lake P8 Core (1) Depth... | ecosystem: Environmental > Aquatic > Freshwater >...
AACCAGCAACCAGCAACAAGCAACAAGCAACAAGTAACTGAAATCAAATATGAAAGTCATTACATTCGGGGAGATAATGCTTCGCCTGGCAACGCCTGGGCATCAGAGGATATCGCAGGTGACTTCGTACTGCGCTTCATTTGGTGGAGGGGAGGCCAACGTGGCTGTTTCACTGGCCAATTTCGGATTGCATGCAGAATTCGTAACCCGCCTTCCACAGAACGACCTGGGTGATTCAGTGATCATGGAACTAAGGAAGCACAATGTCGGAACAAACCATATACTAAGAGGCGGAGAAAGACTTGGCATATATTTCCTCGAAACAGGCTCAGTGTCGCGGCCAGGCAAAGTCATTTATGACAGGGCTAATTCTGCAATTGCCGAAATCAAACCCGGAATGATCAGATGGGAAGAGATATTCAGGGAAACCCAATGGTTCCACTGGACCGGTATTACTCCGGCTATCTCAGAAGGAGCGGCCGCAGTATGTCTTGAGGCTGTGAAGACAGCGAGAAAGAGCGGGATAATCATCTCATGTGACCTTAATTTCAGAAAGAATCTTTGGAAATGGGGCAAAACGGCATCAGAAGTGATGCCAGAACTGGTGAAGGAGTGCGATATTATCCTTGGCAACGAAGAGGATGCAGATAAGGTGTTCGGGATCAAACCCGAAGGAGCCAATGTGTTCAGGGGCGAAGTCAGGGGAACAAGCTACGAATCGGTATGCAAAAAGCTGAAGGCCAGATTTCCGCAGGCAAAAAAAATAATAATAACCCTCAGGGGATCGGTTAGCGCCGACCACAATTCATGGTCAGGCGTGCTCTATGACGGCAGGAAGCTTTACGAGGCCCCGGTATACCAGATAACGCATATTATTGACAGGGTGGGAGGGGGCGACTCTTTCATGGCAGGCATCATTTACGGCATGCTCGCATTCCCTGATAATGACCAGAAGACACTCGATTTTGCAGTTGCCGCTTCATGCCTGAAACACACAATATACGGTGATTTCAATCTCGTAACTGTCGGTGAGGTCGAACAGCTGATGAAAGGTGATAAATCGGGCCGGGTAATGCGCTGATTTTATTTATCAAAAACCTGATATTCAATGAAAAGGACAATTATTATTACAATATGCCTGTCGATGATCATCTTATCATCATGCAGGAAAGAAAAAGATATGAAAGAGATCATCGACGAATCATTCCTTGCGGGACTAAGGCAATACAGCCTGCTTGCTGAGGTTATGAAAGAGAAGCCTGATCTTCTGCCCAGGACGATCGATGAGAATGGCAATCTGGTAACCGCCGGCTCCGCATGGTGGACATCAGGGTTCTTCCCGGGAAGCCTCTGGCTCATATATGAATATTCAGGTGATGCGAACATAAAAGAGACAGCCATTCAGATGACCTCCAGGGTGGAAAAGGAGAAGAACAACACCGGAACACACGATCTCGGGTTTATGATGTATAACAGCTTCGGCAACGGATTGAGGCTGACCGGCGATGAGAGTTATGAGGAGGTTCTGCTGACATCGGCAAGGTCGCTCTCAACCCGTTTCAGGCCGAATATAGGCTGTATTCAGTCATGGGGAAGCAATTCAAAGTGGCAGTGCCCCGTGATAATTGATAATATGATGAACCTCGAACTGCTGATGTATGCCTTTAATGTCACCGGTGATTCATCGTTCTACAGAATATGCCTCAGCCATTCCGATACCACGATGAAAAACCATTACCGCACTGATTACAGTTCATGGCATGTTGTGTCCTACGACACTATTACCGGCAGGGTTCAGGTGAAGCAGACCCACCAGGGTGCCGCTGACGGATCAGCATGGTCGCGCGGCCAGGTGTGGGGTCTTTACGGTTATGTAACTATGTATAGGGAAACAAAGCTTCAGAGATATCTCGACCATGCGATTCATATAGCTGATTTCCTGATAAGCCATCCGAATATGCCGGATGACGGGATACCATACTGGGATTTCGATGCTCCCGGCATACCTGACACCAACCGCGATGCATCGGCAGGAGCGATAATGGCGTCAGCTCTTATCGATCTGTGCCGGTTCACGGATGAGGAAACAGGGAAGAAATATCTTGGTTTCGCAGAGAAGCAGCTTCGAAGCCTTGCATCGGAAGAGTATCTGGCAAAAGAAGGTGAGAACGGGTATTTCATCCTTAAGCACGGCGTGGGACACCTGCCCGGGAAAAGCGAAGTGGATGTTCCGCTTACGTATGCCGATTACTATTTTCTCGAAGGTCTGCTCAGATACCGGTATTTTACCGATTAAATATCTATCATCGCTTTCATGACACCGTCACGGTAGGCGGCAACAAGATCGAAAGCCTCCCTGGTTTTCTTAAAAGGAAAACGGTGGGTTATCATGTTGTCACTATTGATCTTTCCTGACTTAATCAGATCAAGGGCTTTTTCCACGCAGTCAACTTCGCGCCTTACAAAGAAGACAGATATCTCTTTTCTCCGGGTATCATCAACACTCAATGTCCATTTCTCCGTTTCGGGGATGCCCACAATTATGAGCCTGCCGCCCGGCTTCAGCATCTGCACTGCCTGGTCAAGAGCCTCCTGCTGGCCACAGCACTCGAAAACTATATCCAGCCCCGGAGGCACTTTACTTTTGATTTGTTCCGTGATTTTATCCCTCAGTGGATTACCGGTATACGCTGCTCCCTCCCTGTCCGCTATCTTAAGTCGTTCATCTATCTTGTCTGTAACAAAAATGTTGTGAGCACCATCTGCCATGGCTGCCAGGTAAACGCTCAAACCAATCGGACCAAATCCCAGTATGGCGATCCGTGAATATTTAAGATCACCGGCATGTGTTAATGAATATATTCCGATAGAGAGGGGTTCAGAAAGAGAACCATGATCAGCATTAAGGCCTGCAGGTAAGGGGTAGCAGCACTCTTCAGGCATAACAATAAACTCTGAAAGACACCCTTCAGCCTGTCCGGGGCACCCCAGGAACCTCAATTTGCGGCAAGTATGAGGCCTTCCGGCAAGACACTGATCGCACTCATGGCAGGAGATTGCCGGCTCTATCGCAACGACATCGCCCGGCTTCACCCTCTTTACCGAAGAGCCTGTTTCAACCACAACGCCCGCGCCCTCATGCCCGACCGTAAAAGGATAATTTACAACCTGTGAACCTATTTTCCCCTTTGTGTAATAGTGTATATCCGATCCGCAGACACCAACAACCGACATTCTTATTAATACATCACCCTGATCCTCAATTACAGGTTCGGGAACCTCTCTCATTTCCATCTGTCTTATCCCTGTCAGCATCATGGCTTTCATCTTTCCGAGTTTTTATCTGACAAATATAATGATATCTGATTTCCTTTGTGTTACTTAGTGAAGCACTTTGTGTCCCTTTGTGGTAAAATAAATAGCCGCAAAGTCGCACAAAGGTTAATACTAAGGATCACAAAGGTTTAATGACTTAATTATGAGAAAAATTTATGGTATTGGAGAGACTCTTCTTGACATTATTTTCAAGAATGATCAGCCGCAGGCGGCTAAGCCCGGCGGAGCAATGCTTAACAGCACAGTCTCCCTGGGGCGGATCGGCTTGCCCGTGAGTCTTATCAGCGAGTATGCCGATGATGATATCGGCAGAATGATCGACAGGTTTCTTCATGAGAACGGTGTGGGGACAGATCATGTTGACCACTACAGCGACGGCAGGACAGCGCTGGCCATTGCTCTCCTTAATGAGAAGAATGATGCCAGCTATACATTCTATAAAGATTATCCTTCCGAAAGGCTCAGGATGAGATTCCCGGATATAAGAAAGGATGACATTATACTCTGCGGTTCAATTTATGCCATAACGCCGGAGCTGAGAGATAAATTCACGGAATTTGTCAGCAGTTCAAAGGCAAAGGGGGCCCTGGTAATCTATGACCCTAATTTCAGAATGGCCCATGCTTCGGAACTTGATCGGCTCAGACCCCTTACAATCGAAAACATACAGATGGCCTCTCTTATCAGGGGGGCGGATGAAGATTTCAGGAATATCTTCGGAGCTGCTACCCCCGATGAGGCATGGAAGGTTGTAAGCAAATACAGCAATTGTATGGTCTATACCGCCAATGCTGAAGGCGTATATGTGAGGACAACAGGTTTTTCCGGCAGATTCCCCGTAAAGTCGATTAAACCAATCAGCACGATAGGGGCCGGAGATAATTTCAATGCGGGAATGATAGCAGCGATTTATAAAAACAATATTTCAACAGAAGATATGGTTTCAATGGGAGAGGATAAATGGTCAGAGGTTATCGGTACCGGTGTCGATTTCGCATCAGATGTCTGCATGAGCTATGAGAACTATATCTCGCAGGAATTTGCTGGTAAATACCAAAAGTAAAAATGGTCTCTGTGAAACTCTGTGTCTCCTCCGTGGAACTCTGTGTAAGTTCTTAGGATTCTCATAGTTACACAGAGAAACACAGAGAAGTCACAGAGTTTCACAGAGAGGATTTTATATATTTTGAGCGTGGGCAAGCAGGTATTCTTCGGCTTCTACCGACCAGATGTAGTCGTTTTTTGAAACAATTTCGTGCAGTTTTTCGTATAATATATTATGGGCCCCTATTTCCCGCAGCTTATAAAGCGAAACCAGCGGCATTGAAATATTTGTATAGATAAGCTTTTTCCCTCCCGGTATCTGAGGAAGGTTCAGCAATGTGTCGACAACTGCATCCAGCCCCCCGATATGGGTAATCATCATTGCCGGGTTTATTCTCCCCTCGCTCATCAGTTTCAGCGACTCACGCATGTCATCTGTATTTCCGCCTGAGGTGCCTGTTATATGCGTAAATGCATAATGCACGTTATAGAAATTGAAATCGGCTTTGAATTCCGGGTTTGTGGGACCGGCAAAAAAATTAAGGCATCCGTCAAAGCCGAGAATCGCATCTCCTTGTTCAACAACCTGCTTTACCGGTGCAAAAATGAAAACGTCGTCATAACCGGTGCCTCCTGTAAGCTCTCTCAGGTGCTTCACGGGATCAGTTGTTTTTGCTGTGTTCACATATATCAGTCTGATCCCTTCCTTTGCAGCGGTTTCCGGGGTGAAAAGGCAGGCAGCCCTTGAAAGACGGTTGTCGTCAATATCCGTAACCACGATCACAGATGGTTTCCTGTCGTGGTGAAGAGCATAATCTATTGCCCCGAGACCCATTGGTCCGACACCTGCCAGGATCGCCATTTTGCCGCCCTTTCTGATGCCCATCTCATGCCTGTATGTCCCCGGAGGAACATGATAACTGGCATGAAATGCACCGACAATGCATGACATTGGCTCGGAAAGCGAAGCAGGGAAGAAACCTTCTCCTTCATAGGTGAGGAGGCAGTCGGCTTCCATTACAATGTCAGGTATAATAATATATGTGGCGTCTCCACCGATATAACGATACGAATAACCGGGTGCGTCCAGAGTGCCTGTATGAGCCATTGCCGGCTGGACAGTGAATTTCTGTCCCTCATGGAACTTGTGCTTCCATTTGCTGCCAACTTTAAGTATCACCCCGGCAAATTCGTGACCCAGTATAGTCGGATTGATATGCACGTCATCCGGAACACGCTTATGATCGGCGCCCTGCAGGGCTGCTTTGTGCGACGACATGCAGATGCTGTCGGAGACAACCTTTGCAAGTATCTCATTATCTTTCATCTCCGGAAGCTCAAATTCCTCCAGCCGGAGATCTTTCTTGCCATATATTCTTACTGCCTTGGTTTTCATAAATTGCTATTTCTCTTTATTCCTTGGTCATTGCGAGTCCCGCGACAGCGGGACGAAGCAATCATAAACGCACCCTCACCTCATCACCCTTTCTCGCCCTCTCGCCCTCTCGCCCTCATCTTTTCCTACCCCAGCATTACCTGTCCGCCTGTGACCGGGACAGCCTGGCCTGTTTCATATTCCTGGTCGATTATATAAAGCAGTGCCTTCATTACATCCTCAAGCCTGCATCCCCTCTTCATCGGCACCTGCTCCTCGTAATGCTTCCTGACGTCTTCTATTGTTTTTGCGCCCGGCACCTTGCCTGTATTCAGGTACTGCACAAACAGCCCGTTCTGCGGATCGGACCAGAGAGGGCCTTCATAGAAGTTGCCCGGGCAGATTGCATTGACCTTAATCCTGAATGGAGCCAGCTCCATGGCAAAGGACTGGGTAAGCCCTATGCCTCCAAACTTGGCGCCCGCATATGCAAAATTGCGGTTGCTGCCCCGGAGACCCGACTTGGAGTTGATCTGGATGATGTCGGTATAATGCTCCGGCTTTTCTGCATTCTGCAGCTTCATCACCTCGGAAGCATATTTCACACAGTAATAGTAACCGTTGTAATTAATGGCGGTGACCATTGAAAACATATCCGGTTCCATTTCTTCAAGCGAACCAGCCTTAAGGATCCCGGCATTGCTGATCATGATGTCGAGTCCGCCGAACTCACTGACAATCTTTACGATAAGCTCTTTAACTGAAGCCGGGTCCGAAACATCGGTAAAGACGAAAAGAGCCTTTGCTGCAGGCTTGCCCTTCATCAGTGCGGCTGCAAGCTTATTTCCTGATTCTTCATTTACATCGGCAATGACCACATTCATATTCAGCCTGAACAGCGCTTCGGCAATGCCTGCACCGAAACCCTGTGCGCCTCCCGTAACAATTGCGATCTTTCCGGACAGTTTGCTTTCCCCGCTTCCCTGTTTTGCTACCTTCCTCCGGTAATTTTCCACTTCCCAGTTATCTATGAAAGCAACCTGCTCCGGAGTAAGGAATTTTATTCCTCCGCACTTAAGGGCATAATGGCATATCCTGATATTATCTTCAAACACATCCAGCACTGTATCTGCTGCCGAACAGGTATCATCCACTGCAAATACTCCCATATCCCTGATCACAATCACCTTCGGAGGATAACCGTATTCATTCAGAAAGCGCGGAAGCTGATTTCTGAATGAATCGATGATCTTCTCCGCTGATGAGGAGTGTTCAATATAAAGAAACCGGGACTTGCAGTAAACAATGATATCAGGAATGAGGGGCAGGGATATCTTGTGAAACTCCTGCTGGTTTGAATAGTATTTTGAGATCAGGGTGTTATTCCGGTGCCTGATCACTTTTGGTTTGTCTTCTGAAAGCAAAATGCGGATAACCGGCAGAACCTTATGGAGCGTGGGATTATACTGAAGGTTTTCAGGATCTGAAACAGGCTTGATGTGCTTCTCGATTGCAGCCATCAGATCATCATAGATATTTCTGACCTCCTCCGCAGAATCTGCTCCCGCGAAAACCCCATGGTTCTCAAGAAGGATCACCTGAGGATCCTTAGAGTGCATGCTGCGGTATGCTATTATCTCTTTTTCCAGTTTTTTGAACAGAGTATATCCGGGATCGGTATATGTCACAAAAAGAGCTTCGTCACCAAGGTACTGGCTTATGAGGTTCTTTGCACTTCTTGAGCAGAGCACTCCGTTTACCAGTGAAGGATGCAGGTGCACTACGAATTTCCATCTGATCATTTCATGCAGGGAGGTCTCTACCGACGGACGGTTTTTCTGAGCCGGATCGATAATGCTACCGAAGAGGTCGTTCCTGACCTGCTCCTCCCTCCCGATGGGATCTTCGGAGTAGGTCTTCGAGGCTATTACATGCAGCTTTTCCCGGCTCATTGCTACAAGCCCTTCTTCCGTAAGGCTGGCCAGCGGATATCCGCTTGCCTTCACCCAGATGGTGTTTTCATCCTTGAAAGAGGTATTGCCTCCTCCTGCGATCACATAATTCCTGTCAGCTCCATAGAACCGAGATATCTCTATCAGATCCTTAATCTCCTGGCTCATAAATTTTTCTGTTTAAATAGTACTCAATTACAATTCTCCCGAGTATTGATAAGCTCTCCTTCTGCCTGATGCTCACTTTTCCGTCGTCAAGCACAAACCCCTGTCTTCTTTGAGACCGGAGGTACTGATGGGCCGCAATCACACAGGCGCCTTCCCAGGCAATCTTTTTCAGTGTTTCGTCGAGCGGCACACCACCCCTGGCTGAGACAGTAAGAGGCACCAGATCAGGAGTGTTGTGTTCTGTTCCGAAGGTGATAACAAATCCTTTTTCATTAAAAAATTCCACAAAGTCCTTTAATACAGCAGCATCGTTTCTTCCCGGGATGAGTTCAATGCATCCTATTCCCAATGAGGAGAGTCTTGAAAATAACTTTTCACGATCGTTTTCAAATTCCGTGAATCTGCCGGCAGGGTCATCAAGCAAAACAGGATAGCATGGTATGCCGCCGGCTTTAATTATTATCTTCATTATTTTTTCCAGTTCCATGAAGGAGCTCTCATCCTCCGGTACGAATGCAGTCCCGCCCGCTTTTAAGAGGTTTGAGCGGATCTCATTCTCGAGGGCTGCAGGTATGGATATCCCGGGTTTTGATTTCTTTCCTCCGTAAAGTTTCTCAATGAATTCAAGCTGCTCATCAGGAGCGGAGTAATTTTCCATGGCAAGCATCCGGACTGCTTTTGCGAGGTGCCTTTCGCGGACCAGCTCGCGGGCATACCTGTTCTTAACGCCTTCGTAAGTGATTTTAAGAGAGGGATTTACTTCTGTTATAAGATCATTGAGCCTGTCAACCATGATCCTTACCTGCTTCTGGCTCTCTTTTCTTACTCTGGCAAGTTGCAGCTTATCCATCCATCCTGCCGAGAAAGGGTAATCGAGGCCTTTCCCGCAGAAATATATCCTGCCGGGGTTATTGGGATCGTTTATCCTGATGCCGGACTTCTGTTCGTTCTTCATCAGGCCGATGAATTCAATATTGAACAGCGGAAAGATATTGTTTCTGGAGCATTCGGAGTAGAAGACGTCATAACCATCGGTAACGTAGAAATCATTGATTCCCAGTACTGCTATCTCCTCATCTCTTGCCATTGAGAAAATGGTTCTGAGGCTTTCAAATGCACTGAAGGAATAAGGTGTGTGAATATGTCCGTTGGCTTCCCTGAAGGCAGGTGCGGGGATGCCTTTCATTTTGCTTGCAAGCGCTTCAATGGAAGGGAAGGTGGAAAGCAGGTTTTTTGTCATTAAATAAGGTTTATTACTTTTCAAACCGGGTTTACTGTTACCTGAAAAGCCGGTCGATTTCCTTTATTCTTTTCGGTGTAAGCATGCTTTTCTTCCCTTTCATCTCCACAATCAGGGTCATCCTAGCTGCATTCTCTAGGACTTCCAGCTTATCGAAAGCCCTGAGCAGGTCTCTCCCGGTTGTAAGTATCCCATGGTTCTCAAGCAGGAGGATATCAGAATCTGCAGCATTTTCCGAAACTATTTCCGCAAGTTCGGCAGATCCCATAAGGGCATATGGCACAAACTTCGGTTTCCCGCAGATTGCCCTTGCTTCGGCTGTCAGGCTGGTGTCTATTTCGCATTTCATTGCAGTGAATGATGAGGCAAACACAGGGTGGGCATGAACAATGGCCGTGACATCTTTACTTTTTTTATAGATGTTGAGGTGAAGGGCATATTCGATCGATGGTTTAAGGTGCGGTGTGAGATTTTCACCGGGTATCGTCATAATGCCTACCTCTTTCCATCTCATCCGGCCTTTGTCGGTGGCCGACGGCGTGATAAGGACCATATCATCAGAAACGCGAAGACTGATATTGCCCCCTGAGGTTGTCGTAAGCCCGAGACGGTAGAGCCGCCTCATGAACCGGGCAACCTCTTTACGCTCTTTCTTGTACTTCTGACACTTTCCCATTTATTTCAATTTGAAATAAAGGTAATCATAAGACGGGAATCTAAAATATCAACCCCCTTTCCCGTTTCCCCCAGGGGGGAAAGGCCGCTACTCCTGACCTCCCTGGGGGAAGGTCGGGTAGGGGGTATTTGATAATAATTATACTTCTTTTTCCTTTCAGACACCTTCCCTGTTTAATTGTATCATTTTATCATCCGAATAATCATAAGCCGGTTTATGGCCTTTCAGTGGAATGATCTTCTCGTGTATAGCATCAATTATCCAGTCAGGCTGGGGGAAGAAGTATTTCTCCATTTCGTAGGCCGGCGTGATCCAGTTGCGGGAACCAACCACCACTGGAGGAGCATCAAGATAGTCGAAAGCCAGCTCTGTAACCATCTGAGCCATCTCCTTGAGGAACGAGCCTCTTGATGAGGCATCGCTGGCAAGAAGTATCCTGCCGGTCTTCCTTATTGAATCCACAACCGGCTGGTAATTGAACGGTACCAGCGACCTTGCGTCTATTACCTCTGCTTCCAGTCCGTAGTTTGCTTTAAGCGTATCAGCAGCCTTTATTGCCGGATAAAGAGTTGCCCCGATAGTCAGTATTGTTATGTCCTTACCCGTTCTCTTTATATCAGGTTCACCCATCGGGATCTCGTAGTAATCTTCCGGAACACCTCCGGCATGGAACATCTCGCCTGTATCATATATTCGCTGGCTCTCGAAGAATATTACAGGATCTGTTCCCTGCAATGCGCTGTTCATCAATCCCTTGGCATCATACGGAGTTGCCGGAAAAACAACTTTCAGACCGGGGATGTGAGCTGTGAGCGACGACCAGTCCTGGGAGTGCTGGGCTCCGTATTTTGAACCGACAGATACTCTTATGACGACCGGCATCTTTATTATATTGCCGCTCATTGCCTGCCATTTCGGGAGCTGGTTGAATACTTCGTCCCCTGATCTTCCCAGGAAATCGCAGTACATGATCTCAGCGATCACTCTTCCGCCGCACATGCCGTAACCGATGGCTGTACCCACAATGGCACCCTCGGATATGGGTGAGTTGAAAAGGCGGTGATAGGGTAGAGCTTCGGTTAGTCCGCGGTATACTGCAAAGGCTCCTCCCCAGTCGCGGTTCTCTTCACCCCATGCCGCCAGTGTTGGATCCTTATAAAAACGGTCGATAATTGCTTCAAAAATGCCGTCGCGCAGCTGGTAAAGCTTTGCCTTTGAGACCGGCTTTCCGTCTCTATCGAGATAAAACCTCTCCTTATTTCTTAGCGACTTCACCCTTGGATTATCATTGAGCGGAATCAGGACCTCGGGTGTGCCCTCTTCCATCCTGTCAGCAGATCCGTTGGAGAACATCATTTTCCCGATTGCATCCGGATCATTGCTAAGGCTGAGCAGCGGAGAAATATTGTCATCAACCGTCAGCCTGAGGATATGAGTCATCAGTTCGCCGGCATCAAGCCTTATCTGATCAAGAGTATCCTGTATTGT
>Ga0105099_10002353_pt1 | contig 11278 bp, 21 predicted proteins | sample PPLLak3cmMay2015_2_FD_79138 | JGI IMG/M metagenome (GOLD analysis project Ga0105099, IMG submission 79138) | Freshwater sediment microbial communities from Prairie Pothole Lake near Jamestown, North Dakota, USA - PPLs Lake P8 Core (1) Depth... | ecosystem: Environmental > Aquatic > Freshwater >...
TGAAGATTATAAATAAAAAAGATGCTCGGTGGTCGGAATTCTGTTGTAAAATGATTAGTCAAAGCAAGCCCGGTAATTGCAATCATAAATTAAGTTTGACCAAAAAGGTTTTACGATCAATGGGGTTTAATGTAAAAGCCTCATTGCAATATTTGGAAGAGCAGGGTGGATTTTGTGATTGTGAAGTTATAATGAATATTTGCATATAGGAGTTAAATATGACACGCGAACAAGAGGACGAGACGCTAAAAGAGAATGGATGGCCACCTTACGCAATTGGAGAGTATATGATTACAATTGCGGTGGCTAATAATTGTGAAGTAAGTTATGGCGAGGCAAGAAGAGAGTTAATAGATGCCATAATAAATGCTAACAATCTTGGCTTAGTAAGAGATGTATAGACAAGTGTAGGCAAGTATAGACAAGTGTAGGAGGACAATGGCATGAGACTTATAGAGCAGATGGTCTGGCGTAAAATAATCGAACGGCAACAACAACTCGCGGTATTAGAGGATCGGAAGAGGGATGGCGAGAAGGTAGACGAGGTAGAGTTGGAATTACTGCGAGACGAGATTGATCTGGCGCGAGAGGAGATGGAGGAGATTTAGTTCTTGCTTTTTTATAACTTTATATTATAATGACGTAATATTATAAAATAGAGGTATAACTATGAAACAGTCATATACAGTAATGCACTATCCGATCAATAGAATGACAAAACAATTAGAAAAAAGATTTGGTTTGCCAGCTACAATTGACAGTATAATGAAAAACGAATTTAAAATTATTTCTGATCCAAAAAGCTTTACGGAAAAATATAATAGGTATGCGAATAGCGAAATAGCGCCACTTTCATATGATGATTTTAGGCAAAAATATTTTTTAAGAGCCGCAAGTTTATATATTCAGTTTATGGCAATAAAAAATGGTGCAGAACATCTTTATATTTCCGACATAGATTTTTGTAATTGGATTGTTTCTTGTGTAAAAGAATATGAAAATGAACATCTTAATTTTTTGAGCAAATTTTTTAATGAAAAAAACATATGTTTTCATTTTCCGTCAAATTCTGGCTTATGTTCTTTTTTAGCATTTATTGCGCCATCATCAGAAATAGTGGAAAATACTTCTGTTAAAAATAGATATTTAAAAATGATAAATGTAGCAATGAGTGATTATATTAAAACGGATGAAGATCGTAATGGTCTTATAATTAATACAATAAAAAGCGCACAAGTAATTATATCTTATTCAACTGAAAATAATAACATTGGAGCCACATACGCAGTTGCAAATCCGTCTAATAATGGTCCCATGGATTGTAGTGGAAGTCATATATATTCTCTTTTATTAACACCATCTGAAAAAACAGCGTGGTCCATTAAGTTGGTTATTGGAATTGGAATGTATATGTCATGCTTCCCTGAACAAGTTAAAGATGGTGTTCCAGAAGACCTTAAACATCCCAATCATCATAAGAGTGGCAATAATAGCAGGAACAGAACAATAGGTAAAGCTAATGAGATTTTTGAACGTAATGGACCATGCCCTCATTATAGGACTGGCCATTTCCGATTATTAAGTAGTGAATTTTATAAACATAAACGTGGTCAAGTTGTATTTATACGAGGAACGTTTGTAAAAGGCTATAATGCTAAGACGGTAATTAGCATAGACAATCCTATTGGGGTTATTAATGTACCTCATGAAGAACTGGAGGAAGTGGTATGAACGCACAAATAATTAAAACTGAAAAAGGAACATTTAAAATTTTAGTTCCAAACTCTAATCCTGCCCTCGCGTACTTAGCAACAATATTGAAGACAACAAATCAGTACGCGCAGGTTAAGATTGGCATCTACAAAGTGAGGCAAAGAGGGCGTTATAAAATTGTAGAATCTCTGATCAGCCATAAAAAGGAATGTATGAATCGTGACAAGTATGCTAAGTTTTTATCCGGCAAAAAACAAATCTATATGAGCGTTAAAGCGCAAAAAATACAAGTTGAGGATGGCCTAGAGGAAGTGTTGAATAATATTGGTACGGCTTAATATTTGGTACGGAAGGCTAGGGTATGGAAGGTATGGTTGGGCGAGGTTTGGTATGGTGTATATAAAAAAATATACAAGACGCAGATGCAATAAATGTGGTAAGGTACGCAAATGCAGGAAACATCATTGCGGCAAGAATTCGTGTATTAAATATTTGCAAGCGTGGTGTCTGCAATGCCTACGCTCTTATTACCAAGAATATTACGCCATAGAGGAGAACCGTGAGAAGAAGAGGATGTATATGAGGAATTACCATTTAGGGTTAATAAAACGAACAAGAAGGAAGGTAGGGCCAAAATGAAGGACAGAGGTTACATAGAAGAGCTAAAGAATAATTGTGTCCGTAAAAATAATTATACCGCTAAAGATCTCAGGCGCAAAATACATAGGTTGTCAGAGATCATCGTAAAATATGGAGACGAGCCGGTAAAGAATAAGGACAGAAAATATTTTAGAGGGAATGTCTGAATTTTAGTGTAAAATAGTATAAAAGATTTTTTACGATTGTTCTTGTAAAAAATAGTAAATCTGCTATGCTATGAAAAATTAAATATAGGAGCGTTATGAAGAAGAGTAAACGTATAACAGATGAGAATGGCGATGAGTGGTTTGAGGCGAAGTGTAAGGGTAAGAAGATTCTTCTTCCAGTCCATCCAGATGTTGTATATAAAAGGACTGGTGAATGGAAGGGATGGAATGACTTTTTAGGGGTAAAAAAGTAATTCCATAATAAATAACGTAATAAATAAAACATAGGAGTAAAACATGACCACGAAAAGCATAGAGAATAAATGTCGTAGGTGGGCAAATAAGATGGGCATGTACGTTGAGAAGATGCGAAGTTCACCTGATTGGAACTTCTCTAACACGCGATGCTATAATGTAATATGGAGTGGGGTTGCTCAGTTATACCTCGGTAGTATTGATGACCTAAAGCAACACATAGAAGAAGAAGTGCATAAATTAGATGGTTATAAAGATTATAGTCTATTTGAATAACGCTACGCTAAGCAACGCAAAGGTAAAGTACAGCGTAGTAAGGCAAAGCAATGGCAAAGCTTCGTTAGGCTAGGCTAAGGCAATGCGTAAGAATTAAGGGGCAGAAGTAAATTACCTTCTGCCTTTTAATTCTTTTAGATCGATTTTAATCTCTCTCAAGTCCTCAATAATTACGTCCAGCTTGGTATTAATAACCAACACCTTCTCGTGATCTGCCTTTGCTATTTCTGCGCAAGCTTCTAGCGTAATTATTTTAGACGAGAGAACTCCGTAACAAGCGCCGACGATCACACCACTGGTAATCAACGACAGTACAAAGTTAATCATATTTTGACTTAAGCTCACGAGATGGTGTTCCTTATATACGCATTAAATTGACATAACAAGTATTGAACGCCAGCAACGGTCGCCCACAATCCACAATAGCAATCATCATATGCAGACGATCCAAGGTAGGTTAATATAGCACCTTGATCTAAATCTACACGGCAGCAAATCTTACCACCTGCCAAACTCCACTCGCTCCAATCTCCACTAATAAATTGCGAATTGTCTGAACTAACCAATATATTTTGCGTGGAATAAGAGCTTATAATCCGGAATGTAAATGTGGCTCCGGTTAAAACTACCGGGTCTCCATCCAGATCCTTAATTGTCCATGTAATCAGCATTTGATCTTTGTAATAAAAGTTAGGTGTTTTATATACAGATGTCACGCTGGAGCCGGTATAATTCGCCAGCTTAGTCAGGCTCGCATTAACGTCAAAATGTTTTATGTGGTAGTCTGTCATATAATTGTCGCGTTATGTATGGAGCATGCGTCACTTACAACCAGCGCCTTTGCTCCTACATTATTCGTGTACCAAATCTCCATGGTATACGTGTCACTGGATGCATTACCAAGATCGGAAGAGACAAGATCACCGGAAGTATTTACCCGGCAACATATACGGCCCTCTGTTACGTCCGTCAGTGTCCAGTCAGATGTATTATTCCAAGATGCCGTATTTGCTTCTATAATAACCGGTGACGCATTAGAACCATATAGCCTGCCAATATCTAATTCCCAACCTACCGTATTAGCAAAAGCTTGAACCACAGTGGATGCCGAATTAGAGTATACATTTGCCCTCAATACATATTCGGTTCCACGGTATAACACAATATTTGCAGACTGTAATGATCCGTCAATTACCTGTGTTTTACTGCGATCAAAGTCAATTCCGAATTCTTTTATGTTAATATTCATTCAATTATATATTCTCTTTTTTAGACTCCGAATCTTTTGAGCGAATGACTACTTCTTCGTGTACCGTTTTTAATTGATCGTTAATTTTAGTTTGTATTCCCATTGTATATACGCCCATTGGATCTGATCGTTGCAATAAGAATAATATAAGTTTAATGTCATTTGATTCTAATTCCAGTTTCATATGTCTCCTTTTTATGGTTCGTAAGCCAGAACAACAATATCCTTCGTAGTTCCCCCAACATTTGCTGTAATTTGGGTGGGCACATAAGTTTCGGAGTTAATTATTATGTTGCCACCATAAGTTAGATATAAGTCATCGCCAGCCTCAACTATTAAATTATTGCTGCCCATCGTTATATTAGATCCGCCGCTATAGACCTCGGCATTGTCAACATCAACGGTAAAACTTGATGTACTCCAATAGTTAGTTCCGTCAATATAAAATTTTTCAGCCTCGCATGTATTTGTTACACTAAAATTATTATTTGCGTACCAGTGAGTCTTGAGAGTCACTTCATCCCAATTGCACACTTCAACTTCATCGCTGTCATGTAGTTTATATACGCCCCATGCCAGAGTTAATTTACCCGCAACAGATTCATATAATTCGCAATCATTCCAATTTCCGGTTCCAACTTCAGTAGTGAGATTGTAAAAAGTAGTACATGCCCAATTTACAGAGGTATGTTGAGTTGTCTTATCGGTTAATGTACAGTCACTCCAATTCGCGGTTTCTTTTTGCGTACCAAGGTCTTGTAATATACAATCATTCCAATCTAGAGACCAGTCCGTAGCGCCAACATGCAATCTCTTATTGTATAGGTCAATGCGCATAGACTGCATTGTACTTGAGTAGGTGCCGTTACTCCATCCTATAGATTGGCAAGAATTATAGGTGTAGTCAAATCCCTGGACGAAATGGCGAAAATCCTGATCCGATAAATTTTCATAGTCCAGGCGGCGGTCCTCATAATAATCCGTATTTAATTGGTTATGCGAGATTGAGGTAGCATTAGCGTGATCAGCCCAAATTGCATGTTCCGCCTCGTCTGCATAATCAGCCGTATTCGCGTGTTCTGCCCCTGTAATTTTATGCGAGTGATTGGCGGCAGACAATCCCCACAAATCAACATCTCCACCATGTCCCGCCGCAGCATTACAATCATCACCAGCAATCCAAGTAGGGCCATACATTACGGTTAATGTGTCGGCGGTTGCATTATGTTCTACCCACACTCCAGCCTTACCATAAGATTCTGCGCGAAAACCCCTTAATTGCAGATCATAATTGGTAGGATCGAATTCAATAGAGGAACATTTAGGACTTGGACTTAGGTTTGTGTCTGTGTCTGTGCAAATAAATTGGTCGTTAATGTCTCCTACTTTAAACTGGAGAATCTCTCCGACATAAGTTAAAGAAGAAGTATTTACACTAATTTTTGCAATAGGAATCTCTACGCTTGGCCAGGTATTACATTCGGTTAAATCATCTCTAAGTTGTGGAGTAACTATGGTAGGCGCTCTTGGATCGTCAACAAGCAAGGTCACATATTGCTCAGAGGAGACATTAGAAGCTATGGTTAGACTGTACGTGTTGGAATATAAATAAGAACTTATGCTACCATCTGTTGTCGCCATAGGTAAACAAATGGTAGTGTTCCCAACTCTCCAATCATCTAATCCGGCATGCACAACAACGGTATTCGCAACTCCACCTGCATTGGTTGTTAACTCGCACTGGTAATGATGATTAAAGTCTTCTCCAGTACTTACGGATTGTTGATTCAGCGAGACAACAATGCCAGATGGATCTTCTTGCGTATAAAAATAACTTGGATCGAACTTTATATTTTGAAGCTTTTTAATTTGTTCAAAATTATTAAGGTAGGTGTCGAAGTTTATTTTTTGATCTGTGCGTTTAGGAGACTTGGGGTAAAACATAACGTCTCCTATTCTTCGTAAACTTCATTGCCGAATAACCACGTAAAGTTGGTTGTATTATACATGTTCTGGTCAGGCGAGATTCCTTTGCGCTTCGGTACTTGCCACGTTCCATCATTACGTAATATTTTATTCCATCCATTTACATTCGTGCCATCAGGATCTCGGTAAACAAATATTAATTCAGCCTGCCATATTTTTTGATCTTTGTGATTACGGAACATCTCGGTAGTAACGTTTGTAAATAGCCAGCAGCCTATACCACCAGCGGGACCAACCGGCATCTCTGCAATGTTAACCGTACCTTGCATAACTCGGCAATTGTCCATGAATATATTGTAATAAGTGTCACTAATCCAACGCTTTACACGCATGGTTAGGTTTGTAACACGGAAGGAGATTGGGTCTAATACAGAGTCTCCAGAGTCAGTCCATTGCCATTGTGAGTCTGCTTCTGTTGCCGGTCGTATATTAACAAATTCGCAACTATACTCCATGGAGATTGGCAGGTTAGTTGCATCGTCCGGCATTGGATTTTCTTCGTCCGGTATAAATTGTGTTATGTCGCAAGGCTCGTTGGAATATTGAACCGTGAATTGAATTACTCTTTGATCTGAATTTACGGCAGTCTCTTCTACGGAACGGCAAATTAATCCGTCCATAGGTTCTTCATCTGCGGTCAATGGATTCTCGAATATGTCTCCAACTTCCGGCAAACTCGCAGTATGATTAATGTCAGACTCGTCAAATACAAATACTCGTGTTGCGGTTATTCCACGTTCTGTCTTGGTGCGCACATAACTTCCGGTAACTTCTCGTAAACCTTGGACATCGTTAATCATATTAACACCTATGCTAAAGCAAAATTCTGTTTAAAGACGCCAGAGTTAGCAACCGTAGCTCCAACCACACCTTTGTTACTGCCTGCCGGAGCCGTATTGCGTTCTATATTCTGTAATGCCATCAACTGTTTCCTGCCGATGTCGATTATTTGATTCTCTAAAGCTAATTCCTGGAACACTTTATTCAATTCAGCAGCGCCAGTACCACCCATGTATGTATGGCCGAATTTAAATTGCTTGCCTTTGCCAGGTATTTTGTCCAGTTCTTTTGCTTCTTCCGGATACATCATATTGTAAATTGCTTTACCAATTGTGTTTACTATGTCTTCTCGTATTTTTTCAGAGATTTTAACCATAGCAGCCCGGCCACCCTTTGTAAAAATGCCTCCTTTAATAATTGTCTCCAGTCCGGCTCCGATTGCATAACCAAAATTCTTTAATACACTGAATAATAATTTTATTACAATACCAAGAGACTTGAATAGCATAATTAATCTATTAAAGCTGGATTTTATAAACTCGCTTACAAACGACGCAATTTTACCAAGTGTCGTACCTTCCGCCAATAATGAGTTTAATGCGTCCCTAAATCCCTGAAACATTCCAATCAGTATAGGTATAACCATTAATATTGCAGCAAGTACGCCTGTAAAAGATTTTAAAAATACACCAACGGCCTTAAAGAATGCGCCAATCTTTACAAATATTAATGGAACGGTAGACAATGCACCGACTTGTCCAACCTCTCTTGCTGTAATAACTCCACCTCCCAATAACGATTTAGCTTGCATGGACGTAATTTTTGGGAATGCAGTCATTACTTTTTTGGTCGCTTTATAAAGCTCAGAGGTAAATAATCCAATAACGGTTCCTAATACTGTTCCTATAGCGCTGGTTCCTGCTGTCGCGCCAACTTGTCTCGCAGCACCAGCAATGGCAGGTGTAGCAATCGACATCATCTGTATTGTTTTATATGCGGCAATGATCTTGTCCATCATCGCCATCCATTTTAATGTAGTGGAGACGATCTTTAACAACACATATAAAACAGTAGCCCATTTGACCGCGGTAAATATTCTCTCAATCTTTTCTGAAGACAATTTGTCTAATACATTCTTTAATATGTTTATTACCTTTGTCAATAATCCGTGCTTAACTATAACTTCTCCAATTCTCGCTAAGGCCTGATTCCATGCAGTACGTAATCCAACTATTTGTTTGCGTAATTGTACAGCGCCATCTTCTGTTGTCTTTAAATACTTCCTTAATCCTAATGCACCCATGGCAAGTGTAGGCGCAATTACGGATCTCATCATTACTCGTGCTGCATTGTCAAAGCCTCTCGCAATGGTAGACAGGGCTTGGGCTTCTCTTTTTAGTGCAGAGATTTGTCGTTTAAATTCAGTAGTGTCAGCCCCTACTGTATAATGTGCCCTACCTAGTTCTATGGAATCGGCCATATTAAGCCTTCTTATACTTCTTTATTGTCTCGCCAGGATTTAAAATCTCTTTAAAGGTAAAAGCGTTGCGTCCGGTTTCTGCGCGTAGTTTTTTAATAATGTCGCCGTATAACGCATTATATTTGTCTCTTGTTTCCGGACTTACTTCACTCATAGGTTCCTTCTCACCTGCTTCCGCCCTGCAAAACCTAGCCAGATTGTTCTCTAAAATCGATATTTGAGGTATGGTCAGTTGTAGTGCGTCATCTAAACTAATGTGGTACTTATAGACGATTATGCAGATGGATTGAAGCATCACATCCGCCACATCTATTTTTTTTTAGAATCCTCCTCTGCTTGTTCCATTGCCTTCTTCGCAACCTCAAAATCCGTACCCATAACATAACTCAGCATCATTACTTGTTCTTCTTGCTTTGCTGTAGTAATAATTTGCAGTAGTTCACCCTCTTCGATCTTCTGATGCTTGGACAATGCGCGGAGGATTAAATCAAAGTAACCCTCCGGAGTCCCAATATAATCTTGTGCAGCAGCAAGTAACGCAGCGCCACTAGGTATGTCTCGTGTGGCCTGGGTTAAGTAATCCATCTTCTCTTTGCCGGTTAACGTACTCGCAATACTTAACATATTATTGCGGTAGTTACTTACAATTCGTTGTTCTGCCGGGCCATATAGTTCGGAGAGTGGCATTCGAGAGACAGTAAGCTTCCGTCCTCCAAATGTAATCTCCATGGGTGTGTTTGCCAGTTGTGACACGCTCATAATGTCTCCTTTTTTATTTATTAAGAAACGACCGGTGCGCCAGTAAATGTAAATTCGTGATTAAATGTTACTATTCCATCAACCGGAGTTCCATCAGAAATTCTAGTAATTATAACGTCACCGGTTACCGTCATACCAGCAGCAGGAGCGGTTTTAAACACACAGCCTGCATGCAATCCTGTCGTAGATGATGCGCCAATGGAAGTAAAGGTTCCGGTTGCCCCCTCTAAGCAGGCCACACGTTCCTTCCATCCATTAGAATCAAATGACGTAGCTTCTGGCGTGTCAACCGTTAATGTAATCTCCCACGCATTAATCTCTAGTGCGCTGGTTCCGGTAATCGATCCATTCATTCCGCATAATGCTGAAGTAGACATATTATACTCCTTCTTCTATTAAAAATTATTGCGACAACTACGACACGGTTACTTCGCCGGTGGAGATCCAAGAGTACCTATAGCTTACTCGTCCATCTACCGGTGTACCAATCGTTACATTGGTTATAATTAGATCCAAATCATACGTGTGTATGTCGTTGGCAAAAGTAGCACTTGTAACCATACCGGGAACACCAGATGGATCAAGCGTGGTAAATGTCCCTTCTGCGCTCTCAAGACACGGAATAAACTCCTTGTAACCAGCAGAGTCCATTGAGGTTGCTTCAATCGCATCTACCAATTGATCTAATGTCCACTCTACAACTTCTGCTCCAAAACTAATTGAACCGTCATATCCGCATTGACTATTAGTACTCATGATTACCTCTTTTCTTAGGTTCCTTATATTATTATTCTTTTTTTAAGACTCTCGTGCCTCATTTTTATTTTCCGGCTAAAATTCTATATTGTTGGTGTATTGTCCATATTTTCTGCGACTCATTACCAAAAATAGTTCTGCCATCTATAACCAGTGTGGCTATATGTGTGCAATTATTACCTAATGTTAAAGAGACCTTATGGTATGTGTCTTCAATCTGATCAGCGATGTCTTCTAAATCATCATGTTGTCGATCATTACTGCAAATTGAGAACTGGAACAACGAATCAACATAATCATAACCGGTAGGATGTGTCCCGTCTGGCATAGCATAACTATTATTAGTAGCCATGTGAGAGAATACAACAAAGGGGTAAACTAGCGCATTAGGCCCATGATTTAAATACAAAGAAATAGCGTCTACTGTCCATAATGTAGTGGTTAAATATTTTGCGTATACAGCTTTTTTAATCTCTTCGATGATCTTCATAACACTCTCCTTACTGCTCGCTCAATAAATGGATTTGGAGGAACCCATCTGTTACCACCACGAGTTACATGGCCCATATGTACATAGGCGCAATATTCACAATCCGATGCAATGTAACCCTTCATTTTACTTCGGTCTACTCCAGCATAACGCACAGAATCTCGCAAATTACCGGTTATAACAGGACATTCATTCTTACTTATGCTGGTAATCTCCTTGCATCGATTCTCAAGGTTCTGTATTACCCGTTCATCAATCTGTCTAATCGCATTTGGATTTGTTTTTATTGTTAAGCTCATGGACATTCACCTGATGCTACCGAACCATCCAATACACCATCCTTTAATCCGGTGTAATTTCCGTCCGGCGTCTCTTCACCTATATTATTCTTTTTAGCGCCACATGTTTCTGCACTTGGTTCTTGCATCGCTTCAAACATTCCCCAATGAATCTCTCCACTAAAGTTAAAGCGTAAAATCCACCATCCTACACCCGGATAAATTGGGTAGCCGCCATAAGTACCCGATGCCACATAATCTCCATCCATAGATTGCGTTCCATCGAATCCACTTGCGCAATAATACTTCCATTCCGTTGAGTCACTTGATTCAGAGCTAGAAGAAGTTGAGCTACTTGACTTTACTTCCGTGGATGATGAACTCTTAGAAGAAGAACTCCAATTCTTTATGTAAGAAGAGGAGGAAGAACTGGAAGGAGAACTAGAGGAA
>Ga0105099_10002356_pt1 | contig 11262 bp, 5 predicted proteins | sample PPLLak3cmMay2015_2_FD_79138 | JGI IMG/M metagenome (GOLD analysis project Ga0105099, IMG submission 79138) | Freshwater sediment microbial communities from Prairie Pothole Lake near Jamestown, North Dakota, USA - PPLs Lake P8 Core (1) Depth... | ecosystem: Environmental > Aquatic > Freshwater >...
CTTCTGCGACCGCATTGGGGTTTCGAAGAAGGACAGTCTCATCGACGTGGCGATGCTCGAATGGAGCATTCGGGAGGACCTGAATAAGAACGCCCACCGTGCGATGGCGGTCCTGAATCCGATCAAGGTCATCATCACGAATTTCCCTGAAGGGATCGTAGAGGAGTTGCCGGCGGTCAACAACCCGGAAAACGAAGCAGCCGGCTCACGGATGGTCCCATTCTCGCGGGAGATCTACATCGAGCAGGAAGATTTTATGGAGATCCCTCCGCCGAAGTACTACCGTCTGTCGCCGGGAACGGAGGTTCGTCTCCGCTACGCGTACATCATCAAGTGCGAAAAGGTCGTGAAGGATGAGAACGGGGACATTGTCGAGCTGCACTGCACATACGACCCGACGTCCAAGAGCGGACTGCCGACGGCGAATCGGAAGGTGAAGGCGACGATCCATTGGGTGTCGGCCGCGCATGCGGTGAATGGCGAAGTTCGTCTGTATGATCGCCTGTTCATCAAAGAGGATGCGAACGTCGTTGAGGAAGGAAAGACATTTCTCGACAACCTGAACCCGAACTCACTTCAAGTCCTGAAGAATTGCAGGCTCGAGCCGATGCTCGGTCAAGCGAAGCCCGGAGATCGATTCCAGTTCGAACGGATGGGCTACTTCTGCGTGGATGCAAAGGATTCGAAACCCGGCTCGCCCGTCTTCAACCGGACCGTCACGTTGAAGGATACGTGGGAGAAGGTGAAGAAGCAGTGAGCAGGAGTCAGCGGGGAATGCGGAGTGGGGAGCGCGAGGGTTCCCTTCTTCACTTCTTCAGCAAGAGCTTCCTTGTTTGAATGCCCTGTGGCGTTTGCATCCGGCAAATGTATGTGCCGGTCGCCAGGTTCGTTCCATTGAACTGCACCGCGTAGGTTCCCGCTTCCTGGTACCCGCTCACGAGTTCCGTAACATCCCTTCCAAGCAGATCGACGATCGTCAAACGAATGTTCCCCGCTTGCCTTACCCTGTAATGGATGGTCGTCGAAGGATTGAACGGATTGGGATAGTTCTGCTCAAGCACCACCGCGGTGAGGTTCTTGATGTCGACAGTGACTACCTCGGAATACTCGAAGGTTCCCGCAACATCGATTTGCTTCAATCGATACAACATCTCTCCAGAAACCACGCCGTTGTCGACGTACGAATAGTCACGCGGAGTCGCCGACGTGCCGTGACCAGAGACGAAGCCGATCTTCGTCCAATCGCTTGAGCCAAATTTTCGTTCAACATCAAAGCCGAAGTTTTGCGTTTCTGTGGCGGTGTTCCATTCAAGCTGAACGCCGCTCTCCAACGCTGATGCGTTGAATCTTGTGAGCTCGACGGGAAGCGGATTTGTGTTGAGGCCAAGCAGTTGGTTTTCCGCGATCGTCGAGCCGCTACTCGAGAAGATGACGGTCGTCGTCCCGTTCCAAGCAAGGCTGGATTGACCGGCAGGATTCTTCACGGTGAAATGAAGCGTGGCGAGAGAGGTCCACGTCAGCGGCACGACTGATCCGGGCTGCATGAATTTCAAGAAGACGAAGATCGAAGCATTGGGAGGCAGGACGGTCAAGCTCTGAGTCGAGTAGCTCCCGTCGCTGTAGTTCAAGGGGGTCGAAGTGCTAGAGAGGGTGAGAGCAGAGCTATCGTATGTGAACGCGAACGTCGAAACACCCAAGGTAAATGTGGATGCATTCGCCTTTATCTCGGCCGTTACATCGTAGTTCGTTCCATCGAAGGAGGCGACAACGAAACGCAAATCCACCGTTTGAGCAAGTACCCCACCAGACACAACAAGCAGACTCAGTGACATAAGCAATAGACGATGCCTCATCCCGGCTCCTCTCCTCAATTGGACCAAAGATGTACCTTCCGCGATCTTTGTACCACCTCGTTTCGGGGATCGAATCTGTCATTTCTGGCCGGATACCGCCTTACGGCGCATTCAGGATATTGTAAATTGTGGAATATACAACAGCTGGATGGAGAGGATGGACGCGATGCGGGGAAAAGGAAAAGGCGTTCCAGTCTTTGGAACGCCTTATCGCGGAGAGAGAGGGATTCGAACCCTCGATAGCGGTTACCCACTATGCAGGTTTAGCAAACCTGTGCCTTCAGCCACTCGGCCATCTCTCCGTGGAAACGAGGCAACACGGAAGCGGGGAACTGGGAAGTGAAACGATACGAACTGATACTGAAAGAACGAATCTCATAAAGAAAGCGAAAAATGGAGGCAAAGTCAACGGAGCGATGGAACCCAAACGAATGACCGATACCGTCACGGAACTCTTGCATCATTCCGTCGGTTTACTATATTACAGTAACCAATTCATCCAGAGTGGCGGAGGGACAGACCCGATGATGCCACAGCAACCGGAGCTTCGCGCTCGTCTGGTGCTAACTTCTGATCTCGTGCGAACGGGATGAAGATGGATCGGTGACGTTGACAGGCGAACGTTGTCCCTGCAACCTCATTCGGTTCCCTTCAGCCGGATGAGGTTTTTTCGTTTCCTCCCGGCACAGCTCCTCCACTCTGGACCACCTGACACTTGTGGAGGAGTCTCATGATCCCCGGCCGTTCCCTTCGGTTTGAAACGCTGCAACTGCATGCCGGTCACACGCCGGATACGGCCACACATGCGCGCGCCGTTCCCATCTATCAGACCTCGTCGTACACGTTCGACTCGGCAGACCATGCCGCCGCACTCTTCGACCTGAAGCAATTCGGAAACATCTACACCCGCATCATGAATCCGACAACCGCCGTCTTTGAAGAGCGGGTGGCCGCGCTTGAAGGCGGCGTGGCAGCATTGGCGGCGGCATCCGGTCAGGCGGCACAGTTCCTCGCAATCTCCACCTTCGTCCTCGCCGGTGAGAACATCGTCTCCACGAGCAACCTCTACGGCGGCACGTATAATCAATTCAAGGTCGCGTTTCCCCGGCTCGGCATCCAAACGAAGTTCGTCGCCGACGATGATCCCAAATCCTTCAGAACCGCGATCGACGACAAGACAAAAGCCGTTTATATCGAAACGATCGGCAATCCGCGTCTGAACATCCCGGACATCAAGGCGATCGCGGAGGTCGCACACGAACATGGCATCCCGTTGGTGGTGGACAACACCTTCGGCGCATGCGGCGCGCTTGCCCGTCCGATCGAATGGGGAGCAGACATCGTCACCGCCTCCGCAACGAAATGGATCGGAGGCCACGGAACGTCCATCGGCGGCGTCATCGTCGATGCGGGGAAATTCAATTGGGGCAACGGGAAGTTCCCCGTGTTCACCGAGCCAAGCCCCGGATACCATGGACTTCGGTTCTGGGACACCTTTGGCGCTCAAAGCCCCTTCGGAAACATCGCCTTCATCATTCGGGCGCGGGTGGAAGGACTGCGCGATCTCGGTCCCTGCTTGAGTCCGTTCAATGCCTTTTTGCTTCTGCAGGGACTCGAAACCTTGTCGTTGCGAGTCGAGCGTCATTGCTCGAATGCCGCCGCTCTTGCCCGGTGGCTCTCGGCTCATCCTGCGGTCGACTGGGTATCGTATCCGGGGAAGACGGACAATCCGTTCCATGCGCGCGCGAAGCAGTATCTGAAAAATGGTCAATTTGGGTCGATGGTGGTCTTTGGGGTGAAAGGAGGACGCGAGGCCGGAAAGCGGTTCGTCAACAGCGTCAAGCTAGCGAGTCTGCTGGCGAATGTCGGCGATGCAAAGACGCTCGTCATCCATCCGGCATCAACGACGCATCAGCAGCTTTCCGATGAGGAGCAGCGGCAGTCCGGCGTCACTTCGGAGATGATCCGCGTATCCGTCGGCATCGAGCACATCGACGACATCATCGAAGACTTTGACATCGCATTGAAAGCATCGCAGGCATGAAGAACGTTCCAACGCGCGCGGAAACGCAGACGGTCACCGTGACAACCCCCGGCCAACCGCTGCAACTGGAACTCGGCGGCACGTTGAATCGAGTCGACGTCGCCTACGAGACGTACGGCACGCTGAACGCGGCCGGCGACAACGCGATCCTCGTCTGCCATGCCCTCACCGGCAGTGCCCACGCGGCCGGATCGAATGCTGGGTGGTGGGATGCCTTCATCGGCCCGGGACACGGACTTGATACGAACAAGTACTTCGTCGTCTGTTCGAACATCCTCGGGAGCTGCTATGGATCGACCGGCCCGAGCTCGATCGACCCGGCGACGGGGAAACCATTCGGCCTTGCCTTCCCCACCGTGACAGTGCGCGATATGGTTCGCGTTCAACGGATGCTGGTCGACCACCTCGGAATCCGCCGTTTCGTCACAGTGATCGGTGGTTCCCTGGGCGGCATGCAAGTACTCGAATGGGCGGCGATGTATCCCGAGATGCTCCAGTCGATCATACCGATCGCCACTGCGGCGCGGCATTCGCCTTGGTGCATCGGGCTCGACGATATCGGCCGGCAGGCGATCATGAACGATCCCGACTGGCGCGGTGGCGACTATTACGACCAAGGACAACCGGAACGAGGACTCTCGCTCGCCCGGCAGATCGCAATGGTCTCCTATCGAAGCGACCGCTCGTTCCAACAGCGGTTCGGCCGCGACCAGGTGAACGGAACACCGCCGTCGGCTGGGTTCAAAGGACTGCTGGACAGGCAGTTCCAAGTGGAGAGCTATCTTCGCTACCAAGGAGAGAAACTCGTCCGCCGGTTTGACGCCAACGCGTATCTCTACATCACGCGTGCGATGGATCTGCACGATGTCGGAGCGGGACGCGGCACATGGCAGGAGGTCATCGCAAGAATCCGCATTCCGGCTCTTTGCATCGGCGTTGACAGCGATATCCTCTATCCTGCAGCCGAGCAACGGGAGATCGCCGACGCTCTGCCGAACAGCACCTACGCGGAGATCCATTCACCGCATGGTCACGATGCGTTCCTTATTGAATTCGAACAGCTCTCTCGTCTCGTTCGCGAGTTTCTCACTGGACAGGACCACGCATGACAACCCAACATCATACGCAACAAGACGGTTTTGACGTCGCGGTCGTCGGAGCGACCGGTCTCGTCGGTCGAACCATGATCTCTGTGCTTCAGGAGCGCCGGTTCCCTGTGCGCCGTCTCCTGCCATTCGCCTCTGCGCGTTCTGCGGGGAGCACAGTCGATTTCGGCGGACGGTCATTCCCCGTGCAAGCGCTCACCGAAGAATCCATTCGTTCTTCCTCCCCGCAAATCGCGCTCTTCTCCGCGGGGGCAAGCGTCAGCAGGCAGTACGGTCCGATCGCCGCCGATGCCGGCGCCCTTGTCATCGACAACAGCAGTGCGTTTCGGATGGACCCGGATGTCCCATTGGTGGTTCCCGAGGTGAACGGCCATCTCGTGTCGCTAACGCCGGGCATCATTGCGAATCCGAACTGCTCGACCATCCAGATGGTGATGGTCCTCAAGCCGCTCCATGACCGATACCGCATTCGCCGGGTCGTTGTCGCGACCTATCAGTCCGTGACGGGGGCGGGTCAACGGGGCGTGGAACAGCTTCACGACGAAGTGAAGAACGGCGGGAAGAAGAAGGTGGGCAAATTCCCGCACCCGATCGCCTTCAATCTCATTCCCCAGATCGACGAATTCCTCGAGGATGGCTCGACAAAGGAAGAGCAGAAGATGATGCGGGAAACAGTGAAGATCATGAATGATCCATCCATTCGGGTGTCGGCAACATGCGTTCGGGTTCCCGTCACCGGAGGACACAGTGAATCGGTCGCGATCGAGTTCGACGGTCCGATCGACATCGACGAGATCCGACATCTCCTCCACGCCTCGCCAGGGGTTGTCGTTGTGGACGAGCCGGCGCGTCGCGAGTATCCCATGCCGATCCACTCAGACGGCCGGGACGAGGTGTTTGTCGGAAGGATCAGGCGCGATCCGAGCGTGGACCACGGATTGAATCTGTGGATCGTCGCGGACAATCTCAGGAAAGGGGCGGCGACGAACGCGGTGCAGATCGCGGAGTTGGCTGTGGGAAGAATCTAAGGCAAGAAGATCATCTCGCAGAGAACGCAGAGGGAACGAAGTGCACGCAGAGGAAACAGAAGGATATGTAACGATAGGAATAATGGGAAGTGGGAATGAATGCTCACTTCCCTGCGCGTCGTGACAAGATGACGTTCGCGAGGGTTTCCATCAACGACCGGTGCGTGACCGGCTTGAGCAGCAGCGCATCGATCGGGAGGTTCTTACGGCGTTCAAGTTCAGCAGACTCTCCGTGGCCGGTGAGCAGGACGATCGGGATGTCGGGTCGGATGTCACGCGCAAGAGACGCTATCGTCAACCCATTCATCCGCGGCATCATGTAGTCGGTGACGACCGCAGAGAACTTCTTCGGATTGGCACGAAGCTCCCGCAACGCCTGCTCTCCATCGGTCACTCCCGTCACCATGTATCCCCCCGTCATCAACAGGTCTGAAAGCACTTCATTCAACTCCGCTTCATCATCGAGCAGCAAGATCCATTCGCCCGAACCGCGGGGCGGCGCTCCCGTGGATGTCGCCGCGGCCGTGGACTCATCCGCACACGGGGGGAGATAGATGGAGAAGCATGTTCCCTTCCCCGGTTCGCTCTCAACCGCGATTCCCCCGTCATGTTGACGGACGATGCCATGCACCATCGACAGGCCAAGTCCTGTCCCCTTCCCTTGTGCCTTCGTCGTGAAGAATGGTTCGAAAATGCGTCGCAGCGTCAGCCCGTCCATCCCATACCCGGTGTCCCGGACGGTGAGACAGAAATAGCGCCCTGGGTTGATGCCGGGGATCTGCCGGCTTTTCAACTCATCGACCTGCATCGATTCGATGCGAACGGTGATCGTTCCCTGATTCTCCTTCATTGCATGTGCGGCATTTGTGCAAAGGTTGATGACGACCTGGTGGATCTGCGTTGCGTCGCCGCGGATGCGTAACTCATCACGAGGGATCTCCTCCACGATCTCGACCGTCTTCGAAAGCGACGCCCGCATCAGATTGAGGGCTTCATGGACCGTCTGGTTCAAGGAGATCGGTTTCCGTTCGAGCTCTTGTTTGCGGCTGAACGCGAGGATCTGCTTGACGAGATCCCGTGCCCGTTCCGATGCTTCCAAGAGCCGATCAAGATAGACATCGATCGGTTTCCCCAACTGGACCTTCATCTTCGCCAGTTCGATGTTCCCGAACATCGATGCGAGGATGTTATTGAAATCGTGGGCAATGCCTCCTGCGAGCGTCCCGATGGCTTCCAGCTTCTGCGACTGAACCAGTTGCTCCTCGAGCTCTCGACGTGCTTCTTCATTCTGGATCTGCTCGGTGATATCCGTCGAAACGAGGACGAAGCGTGTCCCTTGTGTCGAATCATAGGCCTGGGCTGAAGACTCGAGCCAACGCCAACTCCCGTCTGCGTGACGGAAGCGATATCGGGCGTTGCGATGTTGATCGCGGAGCGCCATGATCGCCATCTGGAAGTCTTCAGGATGAACGAACTCCTGGGCATTTCTCCCGGGCAGCACATCGGACGAATATCCCAAGACCCGTTCATGACTCGGATTTGCGTAGATGAAGCGACCCGGTTCATCGACCTCCGAGATCAACTGGACGGCATTCTCGATCAACCCGCGATACCGCTTCTCGCTTTCCGCAAGCGCCGCAGCCGTCCGTGCCTGGTCTTCAAAGAGGTGGAAGTTCTCGATCGCGACGGCCAACTGGTCAGCGATCATCTGGAAGAACTCCACGTCTGCGTCGTTGAAGCGGTTCGTCTGGTGAATGTCGTCAATGCGCAGGACGCCGAGGGGATGATCCTTCATGAGAATGGGCACGGCGAGGGCGGACTTCAGGCGGAGCTGTTCCACGAACCGTTGCGGGATGATGTCGGTCGCACTGCAGTCGTTGATGACGATCGGCTTTCGGGTTTGGAAGCATCTCCCCGATATGCTCGAGTCGATGGGCTGCGACGCCACGGCGGGACCGACATCCGGACGATAGATGCCAACGAACCCGTCCCCGAGCAACGCGTTCTGCGTTGGATCATAGATCAGGATGCTCGCGCGGTCAATACCGGTATATTGCGGCACGGCCGCGTACACCCGTTGACACAATTCCTTCAGATCGAGATGCTGTGCGTACGCGAGCCCGAGGTCGCGGAGCAGGCGGAGTCGTTTGAGTTTGTCGCCAAGGTCCTGTTCCGTCGCTTTCCGTTCACGAAGTTCCTGCTCGATCATTCTGGCATCTTGTGCGGAATGACGCTGCTCCATGACCAGGAAGAACAGGATGAGCAAAGCGGCGACCGTTGTGTCGATGAGGATATTGATCGGCTCTGTTGGCGCGGCCGGTGGGGGAAGCCAGCCGTACCGATGTGCCGCGAGCAGCAGGCTGCCAAAGGCGACATTCAGCGCGAAGAGGATGAACCCGGCTGAACGGCCGATGAAGAAAACCGCAACGATCATGACGGCGATGAGCGGGAAATAGCCGCTCCCGACGATCCCTCCCCCCGTCCAAGCAAACGATGCCTGAATGCCCCACAGGATCATCACCAGGATCCAGCCTGCCAGACGTTGTCTCCCCTTTCGCACCAACGTCCAAACCACGGCGCTGGACATGACCAGGATCACCACGTCCCGCATCATTTGGTACAGGAAGGGCTGCAGGAAGAGAGCCGCGAGAACAACGTAGGCAACCCCGAACACGGGCAACGCAATCACCAAGGTGCGCAGGAACAGGAGCCGGCGTCTGGTCGTGGAATCGGCGACCTCAGGAATATCGAGGAACTTCCAACGCATCTTCTTCTATGAACCCAGGGACCTCTTCTTCATGCAGGAGTTTGTCCGGCTTCAAGCGGCTAAGCCTTGCCTCCCCGAGCGAAGGATAGTTGAAATTCAAGCAAAAACCAAGCATCGACAGACTCGTTGATTCTTCTTCCCAGTTCAAGGGCTGGAGGGCTCCGGGCCAGAATTCATGGTCAAACGAAGAAACTATACTATAGCCGATTATGTTCAGATGACAGCTCTATTCTTCCAACCACCTGTCCAGTTCAATCAGGGACGGGCCTTCGCACGAAAGTGAATCCATCACATGATCGGTACCACGATCTCTCATTACAGAATCCTTGAAAAACTGGGCGAAGGGGGAATGGGGGTCGTCTACAAAGCCCAGGATTCTAAGCTCGACCGACTCGTTGCGCTTAAGTTCCTTCCCGAACATGTCGCCTCCTCTGCACAAGACTCGACCCGCTTTCTCCAGGAAGCGCGCGCCGCTGCCGCCCTCAATCATCCAAACATCTGCACGATCCATGGGATCGAGGAGGTCGAAGGCCGCAACTTCATCGTCATGGAGTTCGTCGACGGGCAGATGCTTCAGGAGAAGAAGTCTTCCCTCTCGCTGAAGCAGGCCATCGACTACGGCATCCAGATCGCGGAAGGGCTCGCGGCGGCTCATGAGAAAGGGATCGTCCACAGGGACATCAAACCTGAGAATATCATGATCCGCAAGGACGGGATCGTTCAGGTGATGGATTTCGGTTTGGCGAAGCTCCGAGGTGCGACACGATTGACGAAAGAAGGAAGCACCGTCGGCACTGCCGGATACATGTCCCCAGAGCAGATCCAGGGAGCCGACACCGATCATCGATCGGACATCTTCTCTCTCGGCGTGTTGTTGTATGAAATGCTGACGGGACAACCTCCATTCAAGGGAATCCATGAGACGGCAGTATCCTATGAAGTCGTGAATGTCGATTCACAGCCGATGTCGTCGATCAAGGTCGAGATCCCTCCGGAGCTGGATGCGATCGTGCTGGATTGCCTCGAGAAGGACCCGAACGAACGGACGCAGGCCGCAAGCCAGGTTGCACTCGAGTTGAAGCGATATCGGAGAGAATCCAGCAGACAGCGGGCAAGCCGCATCACCGCTGCCAGACCGGTTGCCGTCGGTACATTGTCGCGTGAATCTACCACGCATCCCACCGGACAGGAATCGATCGGGAACGGACAACCGACGAAGATGAGGTTCTTCATTGCGGGAGGGTTCGTTCTCGCGCTCTGCCTTGGATTTGGAGGCGCGCTCCTTCTTCCCGGCACCACCATCATCGGTCCGACGGTCCGCGGATCGTTGGAATCGCCGGACGGCGTGCGCTTCGATAATGAAAACGGAGGGCACTCTGTGATCTCCCCCGATGGAGCTCTTTTCGCCTTCGTCGGGATAGATACGGCCATGAATGCGGCCCTGTATGTGCGTCCTCTCAACTCCACCGCCGCCACAAAGCTTGCGGGGACCGAAAACGCGGAGTACCCCTTCTGGTCGCCGGACAACAAGTCGATCGCCTTCTTCGCTGGAGGGAAGCTGAAGCGTGTCGATGTGTCCGGGAGTCCTCCGCTGACGGTGGCTGATGCGCCCACTGGCCGCGGAGGCGCCTGGAACCCCGAGGGTGTGATCGTGTTTTCGCCGGAGGTGTCGCAAAAGGACCTCTTCATCGTGCCTGCATCCGGCGGCACTGCGAAGCCCCTGACAGACCTCGACTCCACTTCAGGGGCCGTCCCCAGGTTTCCTTACTTCCTTCCCGATGGCAAGCACTTTCTCTTTGTCAGCATGATCCTCAACGGTGGCAACACGGTTCAGCGGGAGGATTACCAAGCGTGGGTCGGAGGAATCGATGGTTCAGTCGTCAGCCTTCCACTGAAGGGGGCCTCGAATATGCATTATGCTTCCGGGACGCTTCTGTATCTTCGTCAGGGAACGCTCATCGGTCAGCCATTTGATCCTGAGACGTATCAGTTCAAAGGAGAGCCGGTCCCCTTCGACAACAATGTGAATTTTTGGCCTGCTCGTGCGAAAGGAGATTTTTCCGTCTCGGCAGGTGGGATCCTGCTCTTCGGGGTAAGCGCTCAGGATGCCGTCAGCGAACTCTTGTGGTTCGATCGGGAAGGCCGGCAGACCGTGATCACGAACGCACGCCCGAGGTATCTCGCAAGCATCGCGCCGGATGCGAACGTGATCGCCTTCGACGAACTTCAGCTTGAGGACGGGAACCTCGACATCTGGTTGTACGACCTCGGCCGCAAGGTCAAGACCCGTTTCACATTCAACGCGAGCGAGGATCTCCTGCCCGTCTGGAAGGCAAAGGGAGAAATGGTCTTCTTCACTTCGAAGAGGAATGGAAGCAAGCACTTCGATCTGTATGCAAAGCTGCCGGGAGGGACAAAGGATGAGGAACTCATCGCTTCGTTGCCGGACCAAGAGATCTACGCA
>Ga0105099_10002357_pt1 | contig 11259 bp, 11 predicted proteins | sample PPLLak3cmMay2015_2_FD_79138 | JGI IMG/M metagenome (GOLD analysis project Ga0105099, IMG submission 79138) | Freshwater sediment microbial communities from Prairie Pothole Lake near Jamestown, North Dakota, USA - PPLs Lake P8 Core (1) Depth... | ecosystem: Environmental > Aquatic > Freshwater >...
TCTTCACCACTTCATGGCATGGGAATACTTTATCAAGTAATATAGGCAATTCCGGATCATTGGGGATGATGCGTTCTTCATTGGCGACCACGGTAAGGCTATTCAGATATGCTTCTTCAAGGCATTCGCGAATGGGAATTCCATTGCGCATGGCTGGCAGCCCTCCCATAATGGCGCATTCCCCGACTGAAACAAGGATCCTGCAATGTTCCCTGAAATCTCTCAGAACGTGCACGTTTTCACTGTTGCAACAGCCTCCTTCAATAAGTCCGATGTCGCACTTTTTGGTGAATTTCTTAATATCGTCGATGGGTGATTTATTGAATTCCACAAGGTCGAAAAGCTCAAGAATCCTGTCGTCAATATCCAAAATAGACATATGGCATCCAAAACATCCGGCCAGTGATGTCGTTGCTATAATTGGTTTGCTCATGGTTGAAATGAATTAAATTTTTGAAACCTGCATATTCTCTATATCGCTGCCGATCGGCTTCTTATCATATTTGCGTTCGCCGATGGGAATAACAAATCCTTTTTCTTTAACCAGTATGGATCCGACGGGACAAACATCCATGGCTTTCTGCGCCAGTTCATCGGTTAATTGTTTGCCCAATTTGGCATCAATCACCACCTCGACGCTGCTGCTTCGCCTGCGGTAGGCAAAAATGTTCCTGCCTTTTTCATCTTTAATAGACCTGATGCATCGTTTGCACTGGATACAGCGGTTCTGATCCTTGATGATCTTGGGATTAGAACCGTCTACCTTGCGTAAAGGGAACTGGTACGGGAAACGGGGAACCATAACCTGAAAACGATAGGCTAAAGCCTGTAGCTCACACTGGCCGCTCTTTTCACAGGCAGGGCAGAAATGATTGCCTTCAACCATTAATAACTCAACAATTGATTTTCTCAATTCCCTGATATCTTCTACATCATTCTCAATGTTCATGCCTTCTGCCACAGGAGTTGTGCAGGCAGTCATCAGTTTCCCGTTCACCCGGATGGTGCAGATCCTGCATCCGCCCTTAGGTTTAACGCCGGTATAGTTGCAAAGTGTGGGAATATAAATGCCATTTTCTTTTGCGGCTTCAACGATGTATTGCCCCTTGGAGGCCATACATTCAGTTCCTTCTATGGTAAATCGGACAAATTGACTCATGGTTGATTATTTTTAAACATTAGGTACTCTGCCGGTAGCTTTTGCGGATTCCTTTATCACCGAGTTCAGATCAAATCCGCTGTCAAAGCTTTTATTCTTTTGTATCTTTTCTTCATACAGATGCGGAAAATTCTTCAGGCTGGAAAGGATAGGATTGGCTGCAGTCTGTCCAAGGCCACAACGGCTGGCCTTCAGGATCTTGCCCCATGCAACCATGTCATCGATATCCTGCCTTACACCACGTGCGTTTAATATTTTAAGCAGTTTGTTTCTCATCAGCGTAGGCACGATGCGGCAGGTGGAACAGCTTCCACAGGATTCGTCAATAAAAAAGTCCATAAAATTCAATACGATATCATTGAGGATATCCCTGTGTTTGCCAATGATAATCAGCGATCCTCCCGTAGCCAGATCCTCATAGCCCAATATGCGGGTGAATTCATTGGAAGCAATGATTGCACCCGAAGGACCGCCGACCTGAACCGCCTGCACATCATCAATATTGGTACCGACCATATCGAGGATGTCAAGAATCGAAAATCCCCATACTACCTCGTAGACGCCGGAATATTTGCAGTCACCTGAAATGCTCAGCAATTTAGTGCCTGTGGATTCGTTCGTGCCTATTGATTTATACCATTCTCCTCCGTTAAGAATGATCTTAACAACGGAACATAAAGTCTCAACATTATTAACAACCGTGGGCATGTCATGGTATCCTTTCTCAACAGGGAATGGAGGCCTGTCCCTGGGCTCCCCTCGCTTTCCTTCGGCCGATTCAATAAGCGCCGATTCTTCACCACAAACGTATGCACCGGCACCAAACTGAATGCGGATGTCAAAATCAAAGCCCTTCTTGCCCAGGATATTTTTGCCCAGATAATGAGCATCTCTAGCCTGCTGCAGAATGCTTTCGAGATGCTGCTCAAGGTACTTATACTCAAAACGTACATATACAATACCTTCACTTGCTCCAACGGCATATCCAGCTATGACCATTCCTTCAAAAAGCAGGCGTGCACGCTGGGTGAGTATAACCCGGTCTTTGAACGTCCCAGGCTCACCTTCATCAGCATTGCAGAAAATGTATTTTTTTTCACCCACAGCGTTGCGGCAGAACTCCCATTTCAAACCCGTGGGAAAACCCGCCCCGCCTCGTCCGCGCATATTGGATTTTTTGACTTCATCAATAACCTCTTCAGGTTTCATTTTAATGATCTTCTCAATGACCTGCCCGGCTTTAAATGTACGTTCAAGAACAGGGCCGATCTTGCGGATATTGTTCGATACTACCGAACGGACCAGATCCGAACGGTTTTCGCCGTCTCCCCAGTCCTGAACGTTCATTTCGCTGATTTCTTTTCCTTCCTTAATATCACGGACAATTTCTTTGACACGAAAGGGTGTTAACCGGTTGAAAATACGATTGTTGATAATAGCTGCCGGCTCCTGGTCATTCATGCCGATACAGGATGTCTCAAACAATCCGGCCCGCCCGTCGGGCGTTACTTCACCAAATTTTATCCCGAGTTCCTTCTGAAAGGTTGCAGCTACCTCATCCCGCCCCATCATGTTGGCAACCGCACTGTTATTTAAATAAATGGAATATTTGCCTGTGGGTTTCGGGGAAAAGAAATGGTAGAATGACAGGGTCTGCTCTACATCAACCTCTGACATTCCATACTCTTCAGCGATCTGCGCGACAGCCTCCTTCGAGATATAACCATTTTGCTGCTGAATGTCGATAAGAACATCCATTAACCGGAATTTATCATTGCCATATTTTTCAATGGTCTTCTTAACCGCTGCTTTCATGTTGTATATGATTAGTTCTTAATGATTTATCCTGATCTTTTTTGCGGTACATTTGTGAATTGATTCACAACTAAAGTATAATAGAAAATTTATATAAACAAGAACTTTTGGAAATTTAGCCTGAATTTATGATCAGCTTTTACGGTTCGGCATCTGTATAATATTGACTGGCAATTTTATATCAAATGATGCAGGGATGCTATATTTCCCTTACACAAAGAACACGTAAACAGCGATCGATGATACAGCATGGAAGTTTATGAAAACGGAAAAACCCCGACAAGATTCACAGCATGATTATGATGCTAGAAATCACCATCCCGGGCGCCGTAATCATAATCATGGTAAAACCTGGTAAGGGTATCATAAATGTCTTCAAAGGAAACAAAATGCTTTTTACAACCAATCCGTGAGCACACATGAACTTTACCGCCTTTGTCAAGAGAAAAATCAACCACGGGAGCATTGCAGGTTTCACACAAATGCGCACCGTGCATGTCTTTCTTACAATGGGGGCAGGTAAACTTTGCTATTTCACCGTCGGGAAGCGGAATGCTACTTTGCCTGTCATAACAGTCAAAAGTTGAACACATGTTGATTGACCCCTGCTGGCCTCCAAATTCAACGCGCAGTTTGATGCTGGGTTTTGTATTTAAAAAAAGTGTATGGTCCATCAGTGATTTTTTACAATGGGGACAAATCACCTTCAAAGAGATAAGATTTTTTGCCATGGCATGTCCTCCTTATATAAAGGAATTTGTTGTGCAAGTTACGACAAATCGCTATATAAATTAAGTAGCTAAATTGAAGGTTAGTGATTGGTAGCTAGTTGTCAGTAATTATGGATTTACGATTTAAGATTTATGAAGTATGAAATAAGAATGACTTACAGATTGCAGACTGCATGATTTTCCCGAATATTGAATACTGATTACCGGTTACCCTTTCCCAACTGAATTTTCACAAAGAAAGAATTTCATCACTTTTTGTTGACCGATCCTGCACTGGAAGTGCTGATATTCTTCAAACGCGGTTCTCCCTTGTAATCAATATCCCCTGCACTGCTGCTTTTAAAGCTGGCCTCTTCCGTAATAAAAACCCTGGCATTCCCCGCACTTGAAACCGTTATTTCCCCCACTTTGGCTTCCAGTTCAAATGCATTCAGATCACCGGCACTGCTCAGATCAGCTTTGAAGAAATTGGCTTTGCCCGAAAGCCTTGCACTACCGGCGCTGCTGATATCAATCTCCACCCTGTCGGCCTCCAATGCCAGGGTGAGGTTACCGGCACTGCTCATTTCAATATCCAGCGCATCGGTCACCAGCGTATTACCGCTTTTGATATCACCCGCGCTGGAGATATCTATTTCATTGAGCTTTTTAAAATTAACGTATACTTTCTTTTCTTTTGCGCTACGGATGTTTTTATTGCTGTATATTTTCAGTTCATTGTTCACCACTTCGGTTTTGATCCAGTCGATCAGGTTCTCATCGGCTTCAACCGTAATCCCTATTTTATCGGATTGCGTTATGATCACATCGATGCCCGTGGCTACTTTAAGGCTTGAAAAATCCGTAACGTTGCGTTCTTCCTTTACTACATTTCCGTTACCTGCGATAGTATCAATATTATCAATATAACAACTCCCTGCCAGCGATGAAAGGAGGGCAATCGTAAGGATGTGTGATAGTGTTTTCATAAAGTTATATTTTGGTTAATGACGTTGGTTTGCTTACAATGCTGCAAAGGGTATATCAGAAATCAAATACTACCGATTGTTTCAGATCGGGATGAAGGCTTTTGGCGACCGGACAGGTAAGGCAGGCAAGCTCAATGATTTTTTTCTGTTCTTCCGTGTAGTTGTTTTTCGGGAAATGCAATTCAACAACCACTTCGGCAACCCGGCGCGGATCAGAAGCCATGATCTTGGTGATCTCAATCCGGGTACCTTCTATTGAAAATCCGTGTTCCTGCGCTCTCATCCCGGCAATGGTGATCATGCAGCTTCCGAGCGATGTTGCCAGGAGATCCGTGGGCGAAAAAGCCTCACCGCGCCCTTTGTTATCGACCGGGGCGTCGGTGACCAGTGTGTCCCCGGATGCCAGATGCCGGGCTTTTGTCCTTAATTCGCCAAGGTATTCGGTGTGGATGGTGGCCATTTCACTTTTATTTTATGGGCGATGCAATTTACAAAAAGAATTTCGAACCAGGAATATCGGATGGTAAATATAACACATCGTGGAAATGGATGTTCATAACAGAACCAGGAATCAAAAACCAGGAATCAGGAGCAAAGACAATGAGAACAAGGAACAAAGATAAACAGAACAAAGAAAAGAGAGTGACCAGTGACAAGTTAAATACTTTTTGTATTTTCGACAAAACCAAAACTATTTGATTTTATGAAACACACTTTTCTTTTATTTGTCCTGGCACTTTTGCAGCCTGCGTGCATCGCACAGCAAGCAGATACAATCAAATTACCGGATCCTGTTAAACAGGGAGGAAAACCGCTTATGACCATACTCAATGACCGGCATTCAACCCGAAGCTATCTGGAGAAGGAGCTTACCCTCCGGCAATTGGCCGACATGCTGTGGGCCGCAAACGGCATCAACAGGCCTGACGGCAGGCGAACCGCACCCTCAGCGCGCAACAAACAGGAAATTGATATATACATCACCACGGCCAACGGTGTTTTTATATACGATGCGGCGAAAAACGCTCTTATATGCATCTCCGGGGATGATATCCGGGAAAAAACCGGCAGCCAGCCCTGGGTGAAAACTGCAGCCGTGAATATTCTGTATGTTTGCGATAAAAGCAGGGCGGCTTCCCAGGATGAAAAGGGCATGCTGGTAAACGCCGGCTTCACTGCCGGTGCCTGTGCACAGAACGTTTATTTATACTGTGCCTCTGAGGGTCTTGGCAGCGTGGTCCGCGGATTATTCAATGCCGATGAACTGAAGGGACTTTTGAAGCTTAACGAACAGCAGGTTATCATCATGGCGCAGACAGTGGGATGGACAAAACCTGTTGAACCCTAAACAGACAGGTCACAGTCGACAGTACATGATTTACGGCATCATTTTTATTATTCATTGTTAATGGCAAGAATTATGTCTGCCGGGTCAAATGCATAATGCATCAAAGGTCCTCCAAGCTAAAAAATTCAGAATTCAGTGAATGGAATAACTTAAGCTTAATATAAATGCATTTGTAAATAAATTTTTTCTGCGTAAAATACCTAATCCTCTTTGATATTTAATATCCAGAAAAATAAAATGTTTTCGAAAAACATGAAAAGAAGAGCCGGTTCCGATACTAAAACCAAAATCAGTATGGTTTAAAGGATTCTCAAGGCTTGCTCCCGTTGTATCACTCCATAAAATTCCACCCGGGGTTTTATTTTGACACAAATAATCGGTTTTAAAAAACCAGTTCACAAAGCAACCTGCATGCATTACAGGCCTGATTTTTCCTTTCGGGAATTCATATCGGATCAGACCTGAATTATTAAATGCATTTTGTGTTACAGAAATTACCTTGTTACGGGTTTGGGAATATGAGCCATATTTGCTTTCAAACCAGATTTTATAGATATTGTCAGTTTCCAGGCTCCATTTATGATAGCTTGCTTCATATTGAAAATAGAGCCTTTCATTTAAATTGGGCATACTGAATTTCATAAAAAAGCCCGGAGACGGGTACATATAATGGTTGAAATCGCTGTTGGAGAATTCCAGGTAATCAACAGACACATTATCATTAGCGGAAATGGTAATATAATTAACACCAATCATAGGACCAAAGGTAAAGCTTACCCCGGGCAGTGTTTTTTCATATATAATGCATTCCCTGTCAAAGCATACTTCTTCATGGTATTCATTGGCAATTTTGATCAATGACCGATGATTAAGAGATATATTATCAACCCTCTTCATGATTTCAGGACTTTCACGGAAAACACTTTTTAAAATCCCGATATACCTGTTGGATACCTGTAAATATGGCTTATTGTTTATCAGAACCTCGACCTGTTCCTTTTTTAAAGGCATTAACCGCCCTTCACTGTCTTCAATCAGATATTGCTCTCCGACAGCATCCCGATAATAGAATACATCCACTATGCCATCGATCAGGTATTCAAGGAAAAGCAATTCCTCCCGCTCATCCGTGTTTATACTTCTCGAGATATAATATTTGCTGTCCTTAAACCGATAGGCTTTCAACTGGTCCGGCGTGTATTCGATTGGTTCGGCTTCCGCATTGGTTTTATATACACATCTTTTCGCATTTGCTTTATTGCCCTTATAATCAATCAGCCCATAAACTGTATCCACGGCATTTGTAATAACATATCCACTCCTGAAATCTGATTGAGCGCATAGTTCAAAAAAGATAAGGAATGCAGGCAGGATAATGAAAACTTTTTGTTTCATAAAACGGAAGCACATTGAAGATTTTCAATAACTGCATTGAAACTGTTGAAAATCAAATATAGTTATTCCGTATCAATTCATGAATTTTAAAATAAATATTGATCGTGAAAAAATTATACTGATGGTTGCATTGTAGGATTAATGTCAAGGTTCACTATGACTTTTTCATTATGTGTTTTATTTACTTATCGTTAATAACAGGCTTTTCTGCATACAATATGCCCGGACCTCATTGACGGTTTTCTGGTCGGGCAAGCCCAGATTTCCGTGAGGATCTCCCCAGATGTTTTCAAGCCATTTTTCACTGATCCAGAAAATATTTTCATTTTCCGGAATTTTGTCCAGCAGCATTTTAAGAGAATCCATACCATGAACTATAATGCTGTTTCCCGTCACCTCTTCGTATGATTTTAGCCTGTTTGTTCCCCCCAGGAGGGAATAATTCCAGTCATTGCCATTGGGCCAGCTGTATAATTCCCAGCCTTTCATCGAATGTTCAAGCGTCAGCGTGTCAAAATTGATCCGGGTAACCGGCTTGAATTCATTGTCAGTATCTTTCGAACATCCGTTGAAATTGAAGGAGGCCACAATGATGAACAGGATTGATAAACTCCACGAAGTTTTCATAGCTGATGATTTGGTTTTGTTTATAGAGATGTTAATTTGTCCTGCCTGGTTGCGCCACCCCTGATTTTTTTTATGCCTTTACCGGCCATGATTCAGCAATGTTTGTAACACATTGTAACAAATTTGAAATAAAAATTTAATAATTAGTTAACGGAAAATTAACTAACTTCATTCAGAATTCTTAACTATTTTTTTATGAAATACAAAGCTATTCGTAATAAGATTAATGCTTCCGTCAATCTACTCAGGTCAGTGCAAAAGAAGGGCAAGGCTTTAAAAGCCGGGGGAACAAAAACGCAGTTAAAAGAACTGAACGCCGAACTTGAAAAAGTCATCGGCATTCAAAAGGAAATGCAAAAGCTGAAGAATGAACTGAAAGCAAGGAAAAAGGAATTAGGGACCCTGGTCAAAAAACTGGCCAAGGACTTAAAGAAAGCAAAAAAAGCTCAAAAAAAGAGTAAAACCGTTAAACCAGTAAAGGCCGTCAAGATTGTCAAGCCTGTTAAGGCGAGCAAGCCTGTCAAGCCGGCCAAGGCTGAAAAATCAAAAGTAAAACGGGCAACGCCGGTCGTGAAGAGGACTGTAAAAAAAGCAACCGGGAATAGCAAGGTAAAATCCCGGGCCCGCGGGGTCATCAAAAGGGAAAAAGTTGTTCAACCGGTGGTAACCGTTCCGCCTTCAGAGGAAAATGCTCAATAGTGTGTGGTTTACTAATGCGAACCACATAAGGACACGATACCATCAAAAAATTGATAGATTCCCTGTTATTTCTTCGTGATTTTCCGTTTCGTTCTTCCACTCTCCCCCTTGGGGCTTGCCTGCCGACAGGCAGGGAGCCGGAGGTGACTTCTTATTCATACCTCAACGACTTCACGGGATTGCTGAATGCCACCAGCATAGCCTGATAACTGATGGTTGCCAGTGTGATAAAGATCAGCAGCGCCCAGGCAATAACGAACTCCCCGGGTTGAAGCGGACACTTATACGCACCCGGAAGGTACCTGTAAAATAAAAAGGCTCCGGTAGACCCAAGAATAACTGCTGCCAGCAGCAGGGGCATGAACTCCTTTGCCAGCATCGCATAAATCTGAGACGGCCTGGATCCAAAAGCCTTACGGAACCCCATCTCCTCGGTCCGCCTTTTTGCAGTATAGGAAATCAAACCGAACAAACCCATTGCCGATATAAGAACAGCCAGAAGGGTGAAGAACCGGAACGTTTTATTAACGCCATCCCATGTTTCATAAGCATTGCCACGGTATAACCTTTCTTCAAGGACCCAAAATTCAAAAGCATCATTCGGGAAATAAGCTTCAAATATGCCGGTGATTTTTTGTTTTGCAGAAACCAGATCATCTGATTTAACGCGGATACTGTATATGCTTTCACCGTATACTTTGCCGGAATGCAAAATAAAAACATAGGGTTCAATTCTGTTATGCATATTATTCTGATGGAAGTCCCTGACAACACCCACCACCTGATATCAGTTATCATACAGCTTTTTACCAATGGGATCTTTCATCCAGCAGATGGGCAATTTTGTTTTCCAGCTTTTCTTCTGAGGATCCCTGCTTCAACAGGACATAGGTCCTGAATGCTGACCCCGTCCAGTTATTCAGTGCATTTTCCCAGCTATTGGTCTTTTCAAATAATTGAATCGGGATAATGTAGGAGGGTTGGTCGGAAGAATTATCGGGAAGGTCTTTATAAATACCGGTTACCTTCAGATTGTACTTTTTTTCGAGCATGACGTTTTTGCCCAGTGCAGCTTCCCCGGGAAACAGTTTACCTGCAAGTTTTTCGGACAAAACGATTGAATTCGGGTCAAGGAGCGAAGTGGTTATGTCGCCTTTAACAAATTCATAGGTGAAAACATCAAATATGGATTGCTCGGCATAATATCCGTCCCGGTCAAAAAACGTTTGCACCTCCGATGAGGACAGGAATTCCCCCCAGGCTTCCCGGAGCAATACCGAATTCTCCACTTCGGGATAATTCTCCCTTAGGTATTTGGCCAGTGCCGCCTGCGATTGTGTCCAGTATTCCGTTCCTGTAGTAAGATGGACTTTCTTTTGCACGCGGTAGATCCGATCGTACAGCGCATTGTGCTTGTCATATGAATATTCATATTTCAGATAGAGCCCTATCATAATGAAGACAGAGAATCCAACAGCAAGTCCGGTAATGCTGATGATCGACTGAACCTTATTCTTTAAAAGGTTGCGGATGGCCAGGATGAATAAATTTCGGAGCATAATTATTTTAGAATAATAAATAAGTTAATAAATAAACAGAGTCAAGAACCAAGAACCAGGAACCAAGACAACCGACAACTGACAACCTGCCTGCCGGCAGGCAGGCTGACAACAAAATCCTGTTCTCAACGCCAACCACTGACAGGGTTTCCATTCTTCTTTGCACCATCACCCGCATCCGTTTCTTTCTCTCCCCCTTGGGGGCAGTCGGAGGGGGCCTCCTTATTCATACCTCAGTGCTTTGACCGGATTCCGGCTTGCCGCACTCCAGCTTTGCCAGCTCACCGTAAGCAAGGCAATGACATAGGCCATCAGACCTGCCAGTGCAAATATCCACCAGGTAAGGTTGGTATGATACGCAAAGGTTTGCAGCCATTTATCCATGGCATACCAGGCAACCGGACAGGCAATAATAATCGAAACGGTCAGCCACCGTGTAAAACTGCCACCCAGTAATATCATAATGGCAGAAGTGTCTGCGCCGTTCGATTTCCGTATGCCGATCTCCTTCGTCCTGTACTTCGCCAGCATCGAACTTAAACCCAGAATCCCCAGGCAGGAGATGAAAATGGCCAGCAGGGAAAACAAGGTTATAACCTGGCTGGTGCGTTGATGCTTTTTATACAGGTTGTCATATTCCTGATCAAGAAAACCATATTCAAACGGAGTTATGGAATTTACTTTGTGCCATACCTTTTTGATATAATTGATAGTACCGGTGATATTGTTCCCTCTTGACTTTATGAATACATAGCCCAGATAACCTTCCCTGTTCATATCGGAGAACAGGTGAAACAGTTGGGGTTTAATGGTACCGTCAAGCGTTTTAAAATAGGTGTTCTTTATAACTCCGACAATAGTGCCCCATTCACCATACAATGCGAATTCTGTACCAACGGGATCATGAAGTCCCATTTCCCTCACGGCTTCTTCATTTATAATATATACCTTTTTGGAA
>Ga0105099_10002358_pt1 | contig 11259 bp, 9 predicted proteins | sample PPLLak3cmMay2015_2_FD_79138 | JGI IMG/M metagenome (GOLD analysis project Ga0105099, IMG submission 79138) | Freshwater sediment microbial communities from Prairie Pothole Lake near Jamestown, North Dakota, USA - PPLs Lake P8 Core (1) Depth... | ecosystem: Environmental > Aquatic > Freshwater >...
AATTCCGCAGCAATAGTGGCGGAAAAAGTTCGTATCGACTCGACAAAGCTTGCTGAAACAATAGCGGCATTTCCCGACGCCATCAACACAATCATGGTTTCCCCGATGGCCCGTCCGAATCCCAGAATTATTCCGGCCGCGATGCCCGGTAGCGCCGCCGGAAATACAGTGGTCAGCGAGACCTGCCAGCGATTGGCGCCCAGAGCTGTGGCCGCTTCGCGCAGTGAGTTCGGGACGGCATTCATGGCGTCTTCAGCGATAGTAAATACGATGGGGATCACCGCAATACCCAGAGCAATACCGGCATTGAAAGCATTAAGTCTGAATACAAATCCAAAGCTGTTCTGCAGAAATGTGGCCAGCAGAATCAAAGAAAAAAAACCGAGCACCACCGATGGAATCCCTGCCAGCAGTTCTATAACAGGTTTAATTATTTCGCGCATTCTCCTGTTGGCAAATTCTGATGAATAAATGGCTGCACCAACCCCCAATGGTGCGGCAAAAAGCATGGCAATCAAAGCGGCTTTCAAGGTCCCTAAAAACAGCGGTAGAAGAGAATATTTCGGCACTTCGGAATTTGGCTGCCATGAAAATTTCGGATCCTGACCCTCATAATATTCCTGCTTGAAAATCATTTTATCAAGGCCGGCTTCGCCCATAATTTCCGCGTCGGTAAAGATCGGAACCGCTTCTTTAAAGATAAAAATAAATATCAATACAATTGCTATCAGCGCCGCAAAAGCGTTGACAGCAATAAATTTCTCACCAAGAAATTCCAGCAATCGGGATTTCGGTTTGAACCTTAACTCTCTCATTTATCAAATGACCCGCCGGATAACGCGCATTCGCATCATCCGGCGAGTTGCTCCAGATTAAGAGGGTACGAAATCTAATTCCTCTGAATTATTTGATCATATTCTCCAACGCACGATCCTTGGGAAGCGGAACATAATCAATTTCACCGGCGACCTTCTGGCCTTCTTCGGAAAGGGCCCAATTGACCAGTCTTTTTAATTCACCGGTGGGAGCCCCGTTAAAGAACCAGTAAAGGTCACGTGAAATTGGATAACTGCCATCTGACACCGCTTCCACCGATGGCTTGACGAATTTACCCTTGTCGTCAAGGCTCACCGATGCATACTTGACGCCTTTTCCCCAGGCAATACCACCGTAGCCGATACCATTGACATCTTTGGATATAGCATTCACAACCGCCGAGGTTCCCGGCAGAGTTTGAGTATATTCCGAGTAGTCTTCCTCATTCAGCACATGTTCTTTAAAAAAGGCATAGGTTCCGGAATTGTTTTCACGTCCGTATAGAAGAATTCTGGAATCATTACCGCCGATTTCTTTCCAGTTCGTAATAGATCCGGTATATATCCCTTTCAATTGGGCAAAAGTCAAATTATTTACCGGATTATTTTCATTAAGAAAAATAGCTATGCCATCCAGAGCAACAGATACCCTATATGGCGCGATTCCCTTCTCTTTCGCCTGGTTGTATTCTTTTTCTTTCATATCCCGCGATGCTTCACAAATGTCGGTCGTACCGTTCAGCAGAGCGGCAATGCCAGTCCCCGAACCGCCTCCGGAAACCTGAATCACCGTTCCCGGATTTCCTTTCATGTACTCTTCGGCCCATCTTTGCCCAAGCCGGACCAGAGTATCAGATCCCTTAATCGTCACGGTGTCGCCGGCGATAATAATGCCGGCCACTAATAGGATCGCCACAGACCCGAGAGTTAGAAAAAATCTGTTCATATTTCCTCCATTATATTATATATTAAAATTTAAAGCTAATATCAAACTGCCATCTTTCAAAATCAGTCTGGTCATCTTCCTCCAGACCGATCTTATTATTGAAATAGGTGATTGCCAGGGTAGTCTTATCCATCAACTCATAATCGCCGCCTATTTCATGACCTTTCGCATCGGTCCCGCCCCCTCGAAAATCGGAGTCGGTGAAAATGCCTACGACCGCATCTTTTTCAACATTGCGATAATTGTATCGAAAAGCCCATGAGCCCGGATTTTTGGTTTTGCCAATCCGAATTCCCACCAACCATCCATTTTTTAGACTATCGGCGGCCGTATTAGTGACAAAATCACCCAAAATGGTAAAGGGTATATTTCCGGTCTTAAAGTCAAATGTCCCGAAGGCTTCGACCAATTCAAAATCTGTAAGATAATAAGCAGCATCATCAATTACATTGATGCTGTTGCCTTTGCCGTCGTCAAGCTCATAAAAAGTTGGAAATCCTTTGGCATTTCCATAAGAATAATATGATCCGCCAAAGGCAAGACTTCCCTTCTTTTCGGGCAGATTATAGGTGAAAATAGCCTGTCCCCCGGCCAGATATGAGTCATCCGATGAACTCCTTTCCTGAATCCATAAACCGGATGCAATAAAATTGGCCGAAAACATTTCGGATTTTTTTTCATAATTCAGCGTCAGTCCTTCCTGATGGATGTCCGAGTCCCAAATCAGTTCAGACTTTCCGGGAAAATAAAAAGGATTTTCCATCTTGCCGCCAATCATCTTCAACCCCGGCATCATCTTTGGACTCATTTCGAAATAGGCTGTATTAATCATCAGGTTTTTGCCGGAAAAGGCATCAGACAATGTCTGGTTGTTCGATACCGGGTCGGTGGAACCTGTTGACATCCCTATTTCCACTCTGGCTTCATCTGAGATTTTGCCGTTAAGACTTATCCTCGCCCGGATGCGGTGCCTGTGTTGAATATCCTTGTCTTCCTTGTCAATGATTTCATGTCGATAGCGGAAATCTCCATTGATTTTAACATTTTCCCACCAGTCTGAAGCCATCAACGTCGGAGATATTCCCAGCAGAATTGCAGTCAGGACGATTTTTCCAAATCTCCATTCTTCCATTGGCCTTCTTTTCATCATCTTCTCCATATTAAGAGTTCATTCGTTAATGTTCTATCATAAGAAGATTTGTAATGTTAAGAATTTGTTAAGAGAATATTATTTTCTTGTTTATTCCGGATCCAGAAGAATCGCCGGCCTGGAACGGCGCCAATTTGATATTTATCTGAGCGGCAGATGAATGCGAAATATGCTGCCTTTACCCGGAACACTATCGACAGTTACCCGCCCGTTATGGGCCAAAGCGACATGTTTTACTATAGCCAAACCAAGCCCTGTGCCGCCAATTTCACGGCTCCGGCCTTTGTCGACCCGGTAAAATCTTTCAAATAGATGGGGCAGATGGCGGCTTTCAATGCCGCACCCATGATCTTCAACTGAAATGACCAACTCATTGTTGATGATTCCTGCGCTTATCGAAATCGTGGTACCCGATTCGCTATATTTGACGGCATTATCTATCAGATTGATTACAGCCTGTTCCAGATGAATGCGATTCACTTTTGCAATAACCGTTTTATCCACGGAAAAGGCCGTTTTTATACCTTTGGAGGAGCTTATATGGTGGCAAGCCTCAATAGCCGATTCCATTATTGCCGCTATATTGCATGCCGTTAGCTTCACTCCGGCCATATCAGTTTCGGATTCCAGCCTCGCGAGACTCAATAAATCATCCACCAAGCTGTTGAGTCGGTCAGCATTTTTAATTATCATACTCAAGAATTTTTTACTATTTTCAGTCTTCCCCGCTTCATCGTCGACCAGCGTTTCCGCTGAACCGATAATCGAGGTTATGGGCGTCTTCAATTCATGGGAGACATTGGCCACGAATTCGCGTCGGATATTTTCCAATTTTTTAATACGCGTTATATCATTGAATACCAACAGAATCCCAATGCCATTACCCGATGCATCACTTAAGACCGAGCCGTGTGCCTGTAAGTATCGAGGATTTTGCCCCGGCAAAATTATTTCCATTTCAACTCTTTCATTACTTCCGGAAGTCAGTTCAATCAACTCATGTAAATCAGCAATCCGGGCGACCTCCCGAATCGGTTTGCCGGTCGAAGCCTTAATATCCAGATTCAGAAAATCGGCGGCCGCCCTGTTGAAGCTGACAATCTTTTCCTGATTATCAATTGCCAGGACTCCTTCAGACATGCTCGACAAAATCGCTTCTCTTTCATTTCTCTGTTCTATAATTGTCCTGATGCGGTTATCAAGTTGTTCTGCCATTCGATTCATGGATAATGCCAAGGCGGCAATCTCCTCGGTATCGGCAACCGGCAACTTCGACATCAACTCTCCCCTGGCAAATTGCTCGGCACCTTTCTGCAATTCTCTTATTGGACGAGTGAAACGTCGAAAAATAAGACTGCCGACCAGGGCCGCTATGACCATAATTATCAGTCCGCCAATGATTACATTTCCATAAAAGGATTCGAGATCATCGTTGATAGCCGATATCGGCATGGAAGTTCGAACGACCCCAACTAATTCGCCTTCGATCGAAACTGGAATAGCGACATACATCATTGACGTCCGCAGGGTGCTGCTATAACGAGTCGAAACTCCGGTTTGACCATCATAAGCGCTTCTGATTTCTGGACGCCCCCCGTGATTTTCCATTGTTGCCGGATCCTCATTGGAGTCGCCCAGGACCGTGCCATCAGCGTTTACAATAGTAATTCTGATTTTAGTTGATTGGCCTAATTGTTTACACCGCTGATCAAGATTGATCGACATCGAATCGGTCATGACCGGACCAATAAAGTCTTTTATCAGTAAGGCCTGGTTTTCAAGAGCAATGGTCACTTCATTCAGATAAATACGGCGCATTTCCCTTAAGGCCAGAATGGATGTCAAAATCAACGAAATAATAATTATAAGAATATAGAAGGGATAAATTTTCCAGAATAATGGACGAAGTTTCATGGCGTTTCCCTGATCTTGTAACCGATTCCCCTGACTGTTTCTATATAATCACCGAATTTCCCGAGCTTCTTTCTCAAATTGGCAATTTGCACGTCTATTGCCCTGTCAGTGATCACCTGGTGGTCTTCCCTTAAGTTGTCTATTAATTGGGAGCGGCTGAAAACCCAGCCGGGATGACGGGCAAGAATAGCGAGAATTTGAAATTCTGTCAGCGTCAGATCGACCGGCTTTCCGCCAATGATGGCTTGATGTCGCCCGCGATCGATAATAATATCTCCGAATGTAATCGGAGAGTCATCGGATTTTTTCTCATCTTCGGACCGTCTTAGCAGAGCTCGAATACGGGCAATTAACACCCTGGGATTGAATGGTTTGGTTACATAATCATTTGCCCCTACTTCCAGACCTGTGATCATATCAATATCCTCATTCCGTGCCGTCAGCATGATAATGGGAATATGTTTCGTCTTGCTATCGGATTTCAAAGTGCGACATACATCGAGTCCATTTATACCGGGCAGCATAATATCCAGGAGAATCAAATCGGGCAGATCAGAATTTGCCCTGATAAGCCCATCTTCGCCGGAATTTACAGCAACCGTCTTGAATCCCTCGCGGCCGAGATTAAAGGATATTATTTCAGCAATATCCTTTTCATCCTCAATAATCAATATTTTTTTCATAGTTTGATCGTCACCGCCATGATCAAGAAACCAATATAAAAGTCTGTTCCACTTTTGTCACTGATATTTTGCCCAATTCGTATTCTTTCGTCTACCCGGCCAAAAATCTGCTCATTATATAATATGGAAATTATAATATCGGATTATTCAAATCAGGCGATTTAGCCATCAATATTGATTTATAAAACCAATTGATTATCTTGAAATCCAGCGGCAACAATTTTGGTGCATTATTGAAAGATTTAAAGCCAAAACAACTGATTCGAATCAATCTTGGATTGATTAAATACAAGCAGGCCTGGGAAATTCAAAAAAAACTGGTCAAGGTCCGGTCAAAATCCCAAATCCCGGATTGTCTGATTGTATGCGAACATGAGCCGGTTATCACGATGGGCCGCGGTACCGATAAAAAAAACCTGCTGGTATCAAAAAAAATTCTGAAGGAAAGGGGAGTCGAACTTTATGAGATTGAACGGGGCGGCGATATTACCTTCCATGGTCCGGGGCAGACGGTGCTGTATCCAATAATTGACCTGCGTCAAAGAAATAACGACACCCATAAATATCTGCGAGATCTGGAATCCACGGCCATAAGCGCACTTGGAGTCGCCGGTTTGACAGCAGGCATTAAAGAGGGGATGACCGGAATATGGGTGAATGATTTTAAAATCGGCGCCATCGGAGTGGCGGGATCAAAATGGATTACCTACCATGGAATGGCCCTGAATGTTAATGTCGATCTTGATTATTTTAAATTGATTAATCCGTGCGGAATTACCGAATATCAGGTAAGCACGGTTTGCACTCTGCTGAAAAAACAGATGGCCATTGATGATATGAATGATCTGCTTGTTGAGGCGTTTATCAGGCATTTTGGGTACAATAACATTAAAGTCAAGAACATAGATCAGATGATTAATAAAAAAGGCGGGTGATAAATCACCTGCCTTCAAAATTGCAGAAATGCCAATCGAAATAATAATCAGTCAAAGGCGGCCAAAGCGTCATCGACCGAATCGTACGCCTTAAAAATCGTCACCAGGCGGGTTATCGTCAGAAGCGATTCAATCGATTGAGTAACATTAGCCAGCTTAAGTTCCCCGTCATTGCTTTTCATGGTCGTCATCGCCGAGATGAGCATCCCCAATCCGACCGAACTCATCCATTCCACTTTCCCCAGATCAATAACAACTTTTCGTTTCCCGGAATTTACATACTCATGCAATTTGCCATGAAACATGGTGGCATCCGGACCGCCCATCACCTTGCCCTCAAGAGCAATTACGACCTTGTCGCCTTTGATACTCTCAGAAATCTTCATCGTCTTCTCCGATTTATATTTATTGTTTATTTTTCGATTCCAACAGTTCAGTCTAAATACGCCAAAAATCTTAAAAAATCAAGAAAGAAACGATTTATCGAAAACAAACCAATTAAGAAATTATCTTAAAATAGGTTTCACGATCTTCTTTTTTTACGTTCCCCGACGGGATTTTCAGAATTTCGGCTGCAAGCATATCTTTGCCTCCGATTTTTATGATATCTCCGATCTTGATTTCATATGACGGCTTGACGATTCTCCCATTTATTTCAATCAATCCGCAAGCGGCCAATTCTTTGGCGCGGACCCGCCTTTTCACCATGCCGACTTTCGAAAAATATAAATCGAGGCGCATATTAAAATCAAAACGGCCTTATTTCAACATACACTTTTGTTTTCAGCTCTTCCAGCCATTGATCAACCATCTCGCCGGTTTTTTCCTGCCGCGCCATATCTTTGATTTTATCAAAATCCTGTTCCAGCGTAATCGGCCGTCCCTCCTGCCGATCAAGTAGCTTAAGAATGTGCAAGCCATACTCCGATTTCACCGGTCCGGTAACGCTGTCGATATTACTAAGTTGCTTAACGCCGTCTGAGAACTCGGCCGGCAGATTGGCAATCGCAAACCACCCGAGTTCGCCGCCCTGAGCGCGGGATTCATCATCAGCCGAATATATTTTGGCCAGTTCGCGAAAATCATTGCCGTTCTTTATCTCAAGCAAGAGTGAGTCAATTAACTTATAGCTCAGCAGGGAATCGCTTGAAGTCGGCGGAATTTCAAATAGAATTTGCCTCAGATGCAATTGATCATTTCTTTTCTCTTCACATTTAATAATATGAAGACCATACATGGTTTTTACAATCCCTGAAATTTCACCCGGTTCAAGATTAAAAGCCACTCGCCCGAATTCGGGGACGACGTCATCCCGGGAAAGAAATCCAAGATCTCCCCCGGTTAAAGCACTGGGGCCGGTCGAATAGGTTGTCGCCAGAGTGGCGAAATCAGCGCCGGCTGCCGCATTTTTCCTGACCGTCTCGGCCAGATGCCGAACCGAATCCTCCGTTCCGCCCGAGGGCTGAAAGGTTATCAGAATATGAGCCAGTCGGACGGCCTCAGGCTGATCGGGAATTGAATCGCGAAATGTCTCAAAGAAGTCATTTACTTCCTTGTTGGACACGGCAATTTTTGAAAGCTTCTGGTTTATCAATTGCTGTTTCAGAAGTTGGTTTTTGATTTCCGGCTGCAACTTTTTCCGGAACGCCCGAAGGGTCATTCCTTCTCGAGCCAGTTCCTGCAGGAAAACCTCCTCGGAATCAAACTGCTTGATAAGATTATTAATATGATCATCAATGGCGGTTTCGATTTGTTCATCCGACACCGAAATAGAGGTATCTTTATTTGCCTCAATCATCATCAAGCGTTCGGCGATAATATCCTCAAGAATCTGCTGTTGGAATTCCCTCAGTTCGGAATCATTCTTCGGGCGGATTCCTCGCTGGATTGCCATTAATTGAATCTGAGCGGCCAGTTCCGAGGCAAGAATCGGATCGTTGCCGACAACGGCAACGATCTGCTCGATAGTTTCGGCAGATACCGGCTTCGGAGAAACTTCCCAGGAAAGAAAAATCGCCAGGAGAGCCACCGGAATCAGCAATTGAGCAACATGATGACGGCTTTTATTTGTCGGCTTCGCCATATTTCGCCTTATTGATTCCGGGTCTCAAATTATTTTCATAAATTTTAATTTCAACTTCCTTTTTCTTTCCATCAATCCATTGCGCCAATGCCCCCTGCTTCCGCTCCGCTTCCATATTTGTCTGAATAGATTGTTTGGCCTGATTATAATCCCTGATTTCAGCGGGACGTTTGTCGGCGACATAAAGAATCGAATAATTATTGCCAATTTTAATTGGACCGGCAATCTGGCCAACCGGGCAATCGCTGGCCAAATTATATAAATCTGGAGAATAGCGCTGCTGGACATAACCCAGATCGCCGTTCTTGGCTCGGTACCCGGAACGTTCCGTTAGCGCGGCCGCGGCGTCCTTAAATTGATTCAGGGATTTGAGTTTGTTCTTCTGTTCCACCGCCGCCTGCTCCGAGGAAAGCATTATTTCGAATACATGAACCGAGGGAGGAACCTCAAACTGGTTGATATTGGCATCATAAAAAGCCCGAAAATCTTCTTCTGTGGGGCGATTATATTTGGGAATGGAATCATTTTCCACAATATCTGCCATGGTCAATTCTTTGAATCTCTTCAGTTTCCTCTTGAACTCAGGATCATCCTCCAGCCCCTGCTTCCTTGCCTTCATTTTCAACAGTTCCATAATGTTCTGCTGGAAGATAAATTTGGCCATTCTTGGGTAATCATCAAGATTCGGCCTCACCTCCGGTCTTTGCTGCTTGTTCAGGGTCAGATACTGCCCCAGCGTCATCTGGCCGCCATCCCAGGTGGAGAATACCAATGCTTTTTCGTGCCGATCCAACTGGTCCAGATCAAAATCATTTTTGGGCATGCTTTCAAGAATCTGCCGAGGATATAAATTTTCTGCCTTGTGATACAGATATTCGATTGTAGCGGTATCAATTTTTACCGGGTAATTTTTCTCCAGTTCCACCAGGAAGGAATCCATTAATTGCGCCCGGTACCCATTTTTGACCTGCTCCACCAATGTCTCGCGCATCGCCTCAAAACTTTTTCTTTCTTCATTGGGAACACGGTCGACCACCTTAGCTATATGCCAACCGAAATTTGTTTTGAACGGGCGGGAAATCTCCCCCGGTTTCAGGTTAAAAATCACTTCCTGAAAAGGCATGGTCAACCGGCCCCATGTCGAATAGCCGATATCGCCCCGATTTCTGCTTACCGACGGGTCAATGGAATGGTGAAGAGCCATATCTTCAAAATTGGCTCCATTATCAAGACTGTCCATCACCATTAAAGCGGAATCTTCTGATGAAAGCAAAATATGAGACGACAGGACTTTGAATTCAAGACTGTCAAACATAGCCCGGACCTCTTTTTCAGGCGCCGAAACATGGTCTTCAATTTCCCTCTGGTAAAGAATATCAAGCAGGAATTCGCCGGTATTGGCCAAAACGAGCCGATTGACCTCTTCGGAAGCGTCCAAACCGAAACGATAGGCTTCCTGTATCAGAAGCTGCTGGATTATCAGACTGTCAAGAATTACCTTTCTATAATCCAATTCTTCCTGGAATGAATTGAAAGGCTGCGTCTCACGCTCGAAGATTTCATCAAGCAGATCGGCAGTAATTTTATCAGGTCCAACCTCGGCAAGAACCAGATTATCATTTTTTTCACCGCAACCGGCCAGGAGCATACCGGAGAAAACGAATACCGAGAGAACAATCAGACTTTTTCGCAATTGATTCATTTCAATTTCCTTCAATGTTTTATTTTTATACCTGCAGCCTCTATTTTCGTTCCTAAATGTAAACTATGATCAAGTGTGGAATTATACTCTGCTCTCGATTGTAAGGCAAGCGGTTTTTGGCTTAGGAACCGGTACCCAGAAATTTGCGATCAGTCTATAAAGAATGAAAAGAGCTTGCATATCTGATTTGCACCCATTAACTTCTGGGTTAATCTCAAGCAAGGAAAGTTGCCTGAAAGCAAATATGACCAGATTCCTGACGACTCGCCGAGTGATAATTGCGATGGCTATTTTATTGGGCTATTTGCTTTTCAGTGTCGCGATGGCATCGCCCGATTCGTCCGGTGATCAGACCGGAAACAGCGGCGATGAAATTGCCGAAGTTCTCCTGGGCCTTATTATAATTCTCCTGGCAGCGAAATTGGGCGGTGATCTGCTGGAACGATTTGGGCAACCAGCGGTTCTGGGCGAACTTATTTTTGGCATGATAATCGGTAATTTGACCATGATTGGAATCGACACTTTTGAGCCATTTAAGTTAAGCTTTACTCTGGAGGTTCTGGCTGAAATTGGAGTAATCATTCTGCTTTTTGAGGTGGGGTTGGAATCATCACTTCAGGAAATGATGAAAGTGGGGGTCGTATCATTTATGGTGGCGACTTGTGGAGTAATTGCCCCATTTTTCCTCGGATGGGGGACGGCAATGATATTTCTGCCGGATGAATCTGTTTACGTTCACATATTTGTGGGGGCCACCCTTACGGCCACATCGGTTGGTATCACAGCCAGGGTTCTTAAAGATATAGGGAAAACACAAACCCGAGAGGCCAAAATTATTCTCGGTGCGGCGGTGATAGACGACATTATGGGGTTAGTCATTCTGGCAGTTGTGGTCGGTATTATCAATGCCGCCAATGCGGGAGGCGAAGGGGTCGGATCACTCGATGTATTCATCATCGTAGCCAAGGCTATCGGATTCGTGGTCGGATCAATTATAATTGGCAATCTGATGATGCCCCACTTGTTTAAAT
>Ga0105099_10002359_pt1 | contig 11258 bp, 9 predicted proteins | sample PPLLak3cmMay2015_2_FD_79138 | JGI IMG/M metagenome (GOLD analysis project Ga0105099, IMG submission 79138) | Freshwater sediment microbial communities from Prairie Pothole Lake near Jamestown, North Dakota, USA - PPLs Lake P8 Core (1) Depth... | ecosystem: Environmental > Aquatic > Freshwater >...
AGCGTATGATTATAGATGCTGTCGGTTGAGGTGACTGTCGTACCGCTCACTTTCACAGACGATATACCGCTCTTATCCGTGACTTTGAATTTTATATTCAGCAACGAATCATCCGTGGTCGAGCCGTTCTGCGGTGAAATGAGCGTAATTGCAGGTTTTATTGTGTCAGTAAATGTCGGATCATAGGTGAATGTCACTACTAATGTGTCGCTGTTCTTTTTTATGCTCGCATCTGCTGCTATTATTGTGTCAATATTCTGACCCAAGGCTAATTTAATCGTATGAAAATAAACACTATCAGTTGATGTAACAACCGTTCCATTTACAGTAACTGATGAGACACCCTTTTCATCGGTAACTTTGAAAGAAATATTTAATAAAGAGTCGGTTGTTGTGCTTCCATTTTGAGGTGAAATTAAAGTAATTACCGGTTTAACAGTATCCGAATATGGTTTTACTACATACTCACCGCTCGTATCCGAGCCGATACTATTCGTTACAATGCATCTATAGGTTCCGCTGTCGGCCACACCAAGCGGGGAGAATTTCAAAGTATCACTGACAGCGCCTTCTCTGGAATAATAGAGCGGCGCCTTATTCTTTTGCCATTCAAAGTTCAACGATGCATTTCCCTCCGCCGAAATAAACATCCCGAATGTCGAATCAACAGCCATCACTCCATAGGTTTGGATCTGACCATTATTGCCGATAACTGGAGCTATAAAATCTGGTTTAACCGGGTCGGTGCAACAAAACCATAGAACAAAAAGGCTGAAAATTATAAAGAGCGCAATTGATACTTTTTGTCTGTTATTCATTAATCTTCCCTTGTTAATAAATTTGAATAAAATAGTCGCAACATTTCTATAAAATAATTAACATTCACGCTATTCTCAGTGATTTTAATCACAATTTACGAATAATGTATTATGAATGATAATAATATGCAATATGCTTCAGAATAAACAAAAAACTTGGAAAAAATTGCAGTCGCGGGAATGGGCTTGTGCTTATTTTAACGTTTAACAAGTTTTGCTATCGTATTTACGAATTTTTTTACTTCTTCGAACCAGGGTTTTACATCGTTTTCTTCAAATACTAAGAATGGCCCGTAATCACTTTGTTGCCTTCTGTCAAAAAGGTCATTATAGATGGCTGCGGTTTCTTTTGAAATAATGCCTGTTCTGGTAAAATGATTGCCGAATAAAGAGCGTACACCCGAATGTTTGGAGGATGAAAGATTGTTTTTCTCGAGTATTGCGGATGCAGCGTAGAAGCAGGAATAATAGAGCCGGTTTACACAGGTATTCCAATGCCCGGAATCACCGAGGATTTTAGCTTCCTCATACGATTCGCGAGCGCGTGACAGCAAATGTTTAGCCAGATTTCCGGGTTTTTCCTTCATATATGGATACCATCCCGCTCAACTGATTTATAAAAAGGGACTCGCCCATAGGCAGGATCATTCCACACACGACGGCTTTTTATAATGGTACTGATTACCTGGCCTGTATCCCATTCGATTTCGTAGAGCGAATGGCGAATGCGATCCTCGCGGTGCGTATCAACATTTCCGTCTACCAACACTAAAAAATCCCAATCGGAAGAATCTTCGAAATCTTTTCTGGCACGGGAACCGAACAGTACTATTTCTGCGGCAGGCTCTTGATTCAGGACTGCCTCTTTAATTTTTTCCAATATATGGTCTCTCATAGTTCTCCCCTGAAAATGCTTATGGTAAGGCATATAGTCCCGGCTCCTCTTTGAGTGCAGTGATCCATATTGCAAAATAATGAAACATCTCTGTAGTATACCTCATATTTAAAAATAATACTCGATAACATTGTTTATGCACTGTTTTTAATCATACCGCTTGAAATAAACAATTGGTGTAGTTGCATAATCAGGTTATGATGAAAATTCTAAAGGCTATTGTCTCTTTTCATTCAATACTCTCTTCACATCTCCCACAAACCGCTCAATCTCCTCCTCTTTCGTATCCCACGAACACATAAACCGCACGATATCCCTGCCGATGAATGTGTAGAAATGCCACCCTTTATCATGCAGGGATTGAATGGCCTTTTCCGGCAATTGCACAAATAAAGAGTTTGCCTCTCGTGGAAAAACGATTTTAATTCCCGGCGCTTCCTGTCGCAAGCGTTTTTCCAGTATTTCCGCGCACCTGTTCGCATGGGTTGCGTTTTTAAGCCAGGCGCCGGTTTTCAGCAGGCCGAGCCATGACGCCGAGATGATACGCATTTTGGAGGCAAGCTGTGCGGCTTGTTTACAGCGGCGGCCGAACTCTTCTGCGTATTGTTTATTGAAAAAAACCACGGCTTCGCCCACAGCAGAGCCAAGTTTTGTGCCGCCAAGACACAGCACGTCAACCCCGTAATCGACGGTAATGCGACGCGGCGTGGTTTTCAGGGTAGCGAGGGCGTTGGCGAACCTGGCGCCGTCCATGTGAAGCAGAAGCGAGTGCTTTTTCGCCGCTTCGCATAGTGCCTCCAGCTCATCCAGACTGTACACTGTTCCGAGTTCTGTTGCCTGGGTGATGCTTACTGCCCTTGGCTTGGGGGAGTGTACATCGTCGCGGGCTGATACAATGTCGTTTATTGCCGCAGGTGACACCTTGCCGTTGTTTCCATGCGTCAGAAGCAGCTTTGCGCCGTGGGTGAAAAACTGCGGTGCCGCGCATTCGTCGGTCTCGATATGCGCGTTCTCGTGGCAGATAATGCCGTGAAACGGATTGCACAGCGAGCTTAATGCCAGGGCGTTTGCTGCGGTGCCGTTGAATACGAAAAATACCGGGCAATCGGTTTCGAACAGCTCCCGGATGGTTTTAATCGCCTCTGCGGTATACGGGTCGTCGCCATACGACACCTCGTGATCCCTGTTTGCTTTAATAATATATTCCATCACTTCGGGACATATCCCGGAATAGTTGTCGCTTGCAAAATGTTTCCTGATACCGGACATACTGGTCTCCTTACCATATTTTTTAACAGCATACGTACCGATAAAATATACATAAAACCTGTGCAAGAAACTTTTACAACCTGATATGTGCATGGTTTGATATGATTATGCTGGTTGCGGCCATGCTGAATGCAACGACCATGGTAATCGGCGGTTTTCTGCTTAAACGGTAGAGGGGGCCGGCAATTATATCGCGGGGAAGTATCGCCAGATGGCAGGTGTCGGGTGCGCGGGGTTTATTGCGCAGTAAAAGAGTTCTGTCAGGCCGGGTATCCTTTACCCTAAGTGTAGGGTAATACTCCCTTATGGGGATAATTAACCATAAAAAACATTCGGTGGATTATACTATAAAAGCAGCGTTTTGTTGACAAGACGCTGCGGTTTCTTCGCGCTGCCGTCCGGTGATGTTCATTCCCATAAATCACTGGGCTCGTTTATGTCGGTGTCTATTTCATCAAGAGGGTCATCCCTGCCCTTTTCAAAATCGAGCTCTTCGATAGGCTCTTCCGGCTCGCCGTGGTCATCGTCAAAATCAGCGTATTCCCTTAAAATCTCGTCGGCGTCATAATCATCTTCCTGAAACATTCTTCTACCCTTTCCGGTCTATGTATTTTTAGCTGCTGTACTGATTTTTCTTTAAGTATATATAATTTATACAGGTTTCCGCAATACTTAAATATATGAAAATTAATTTTTTTTCGCCGGAAAAAATTGTGCCGCTTTTGTTCCGGCGGCTCCCGGGTTTCCGCCGGAACAAATAGTTGAAGCCGGCAGTATCATTGTGTTATTTTTAGAGTCGGCGGTCAGGAGAATGAAAAAAATTTACAACCGCCCTGTTTTGGGAACGAATGACAATCACGGGGTGTAGCGCAGTCTGGTAGCGCACTTGGTTTGGGACCAAGGTGTCGCTGGTTCAAATCCAGTCACCCCGACCATTTTATATACACGTAGAGACGCCATGCCATGGCGTCTCTACGTGATCGACGATCAAATCCCGCCTGTTTTAATTCCCGGTTACTGGTTGCTTGAAGCAAAAAGCGAAAGACCGTGCTGGTCGAAGAGGTACTGAAGGTCCTTATACGAATTCCCCAGAATATGCTTGACCATTTTTAAAAGCGAAGCGCCCATGCTTTCGGGCGAATTCTGTGACAGCAGGTGGCTCATCTGCTCGTACGCCTCCGAGAATGAGGTGTGGGAGATGAGCTCTTTTATCGCGGGTATATTATGGGGAGCGACGGAAAAAATCGACAATCCCAGACCCACGAGCAGGATGGTATACAGCGGCGATCCTGCCACCTCCCCGCAGATGGAAAGGGGTTTTCCCTTATCCTTTGCGGTGGTGATGGCTTTGCGCAGTATGTTCAGAAAAGCCGGCTCGACCGGGTTGTGGAGATAGTTGACATTAGGATTATTGCGGTCCGCGGCAAACAGGTATTGTATCAGGTCGTTGGTCCCGATGGAGACAAAATCTACTTCGTCCAGATAGCTCTCCATCTCCATAAGCGCCAGGGGAACCTCGAACAGAATCCCGCAGGGGGGCGTGGGAACGCCGTTCTCCTTTGCCACCATCACAATAAACGCTTTAGCCTCCCGCCATTCACGGAGCGTCGAAACCATCGGTATCATGATCGAATAGGGCCTGCCGTCCGCAGCTTTCATGATCGCGTTCAGGTGTTCGCGGAACAGGGTTTTGCGCTGCAGAAGGATCCGGATGCCCCGCCATCCGAGCGACGGGTTGATCTCCTTGGGGAAGTCGACGACGCTGGGCATCTTATCGGCGCCCATGTCGAGCAGGCGGATAGTCGGCGCATATTTGCCTTTGGACAGATTGAATATGCCTTCAAAATATTTCTGCTGATCCTTTTCGGTGGGAAGCTGATTATACAGATAATACAGGTATTCGCTCCTCACCAGGCCGATGCCGTCGGCACCGTATCTGATGGCGTATTCGACGTCATCCAGCAGGGCGACATTGGCCACCACCTTGATGTGGATGCCGTCTTTGGTATACACCGGACGGTTCCATTTTTTTGCCAGCGCCCGCGCCGATTCATACACAAGCTGATAGGTTTTAAATACCTTCAACCGCGACTCGGTAGGGTTGACATAGACAACGCCCTTGCCGGCGTCAAGAAACACCGGGCTGCCCGGCCGGATATCCCGCTTGCTGTTGGTAATGCCCGAAATAACGGGAATCTCGTAGGTGCGTGCCAGTATCACCGCATGGGAGGTGGTTCCCGCATTCAGCGTCACAATCCCTTTTACCATCGAAAGCTCGTAGGTTAAAAGGTCGGAGGGAATGAAGGTTCGGGGAACGATGATTATCGACGGCTCCCTGAGCAGTACCTTCTTCTCTTCCTTATCAATCAACGACACCAGTTTTTCGCATATCTCGACCATATCGCTGCCGCGCTCTCTGAAATAGGAGGTCTGCGCGGTGCTGAAACGCTTTATGAAATCGTTCGATACGAGCTTTATGGCTGTCTCAAGGCTGACCAGCTGGTTTGAGACCATTTCCATAATCTGGCCGACGAACGCCGGGTCGTCGAGAATATGCGAATAGACCTTGAGTATGGAATAATCGGCAGAATCTTCATCCGCCTGGGTCTGGTTGATGAAATCCTCATACGATTTTTTCGCCTCTTCGCGTATTCTGTTGAACAGGATGATCTGGCTGCCGACCTCATCTTTTGAAATGATTTTCTTTTCAAACGTGCCGACAGCCCTGCCTACATAGTAGGCCTTGCCATAGGACTTGCCCGGGACAATGGGAACACCCGATATTTTGATTTCGTTTGTTTTCATACAAATACAGGCTGCCGTACATGATTATAATTTTAATAAGTCATTCGGAATTTTAATTATATATTTGCCCTGATTATATTTCTATAAAAATTTTATTAAAATGTGCAAATCCGAAGGAATATCTGTAAAAGCGTATTTTAAAAAGTATTTCCTGATCTGTTATTTAAGCACCATGCCGTGCCCCGGGCGCAGGGGAGGGGGTTTTAAATCGGCCATCAAAACCCCTCCCTCATGGTCGGGGCACGACTTTTCGACTTTTTAACAGCACCTTTTAAACAAGCTCTGAAAATAACAGCTATTTAAATATTGTCAAAAAAATGGCAATAAAATATATTTAAATAAGAACTTTTAATTCCGAAATATGTAAAACAAGAATTAAAAGTTCCGAATAATTACAGTATTCAATCAGAAATTGTTCAATGGGAGGGTACGATGACCAGACCGGCGTGCAGGAACCCAAACGAGCTGTTTAAACGATATTCACAAAATCCTATCCTTACCGCAGCCGACTGGCCCTATCCCATAAACAGCGTTTTTAACGCGGGGGCAACGGTTCTTGCGGACGGGACAACCCTTCTTTTATGCCGTGTCGAAGACTTCCGGGGTCATTCGCATCTCTGCGCCGCCCGCTCCGCCGATGGCTTTACTAATTGGAAAATAGACCGGTCGCCGACCTTTATGCCCGACACCGGCAGATACCCGGAAGAGATCTGGGGTCTGGAAGACCCGCGCGTGACCTGGCTTGAAGAATTGAAACAATACGCCATCGTCTATACCTCCTATTCGATGGGAGGTCCCGGCGTATCGCTTGCAACGACAAAAAACTTTAAAACATTCAAACGGTTCGGCGTCATCATGCCGCCGGAGGACAAGGATGCGGCCCTGCTGCCACGCAGAGTCAAAGGCCGGTGGGTGCTCATTCACCGGCCCATGGGGTCCACAGCGGCCATGGGCTCGCATATATGGAACTCCTGCTCGCCGGACCTGCGCCACTGGGGAAGCCACCGCCTGATCCTCGAAGCGCGCAAGGGCGGCTGGTGGGACGCCAACAAGATCGGTCTGTCGCCCCCGCCGCTCGAAACGGCCGACGGATGGCTCTGTATCTATCACGGCGTCAGGGTTACCGCTTCCGGATCGATCTACCGGCTCGGGCTGGCCCTCTTCGACCTCGACAGGCCGGAGCGCTGCCTGCTGCGGGGCGACACCTGGGTGTTCGGCCCGCAGGAGCCCTGCGAAAAATCCGGCGATGTTGACAATGTCGTATTCCCCTGCGGCTATACCGTCGGAAAGAACGGCGACGACCTGAATCTTTACTATGGCGCTGCCGACACGTGTATCGGGGTTGCGACCGCACGGATAGGCGATCTGCTCGCATGGATTAAAAAGTACGGAAAACCGGCGGCGATTCATTAACAAACATTTTTTACAAAGGCATCGTCACCCTATGAAAAACATACTGGCGGCAACGGTCAATACGGAAGCGTGCGGCGTCCTGCAAAGCTGCTTTCGGGGCGAGTACGACGTTACGGTCACCGGGTCCGCACGGGAGTGCCTTGCCCTGTTTGCGGCAAAACACTTCGAGTTCCTGTTCATCGACACCCGGCTGTTGCTCGATATATGCGACGACCCCGTCGACGCCAACAAGTACCGGAAGGCTCTGGTGCAGTTCTGGCTGGCTTCCCCGTCGGTGGAAATCATCATTCTCTGCTCTCCGGACAACATACGCAAGGCGGTGGACGCGGTCAAGGCGGGCGCAAGCAACTACCTCACCTACCCGCTTGACTCAAAGGAGGTCCGCTTCATCGTCGACTCCACGCTCGAAGGCGTCCGGGCCCAGTCCGAGCTGGATTACTTCCGCGACCGGTTCTGGGACACCGATTCACTGCGGATCGTATCGACCAATAACCAGAACGTCCGGAGCGTGTTCGACCGGATCAGGAAGGTGGCGCCTTCCGACACCACCGTGCTGGTAACCGGCGAGACCGGCACCGGCAAGGGACTGGTCGCCAAGCTGATTCACTCCCACAGCCCCCGGAAAAGCAAGCAGTTTATCAGCATCCACTGCGGCGCCATACCGGAGAACCTGATCGAAAGCGAGCTCTTCGGCCACGAAAAAGGCGCTTTCACCGGGGCAATCAAACGGAAGCTCGGTAAATTCGAGATCGCCCGCGGCGGCACCCTGTTTCTGGACGAGATAGGAACCATGCCTCTTTCCGCGCAGACAAAGCTGCTGCAGGTGCTGCACGACAAATCGTTCCAGAAGGTCGGCGGCGAATCGGATATTTTCACCGACGTCCGGATCATAGCCGCGTCCAACACGGATCTGGAAACCATGGCCGAAAAAGGCCTGTTCAGACTCGATCTGTTCTACCGCCTGAACGTATTTCCTATCGAGCTGCCCCCGCTCCGCGAACGAAAAGAAGATATCCCGATGCTCGCGGACGAGTTCCTTTTCAGGCTCAACAAGACGCACATAAAAGAGATCAAGGGTATTCATCCGGATGTGATCGAGGCGTTCGGGCATTACAACTGGCCCGGCAATATCCGTGAAATGGAAAACCTTATCGAACGGGCGTATCTGCTTGAAACCTCCTCGATCCTCACGCCCGAGAGCTTCCCCAGCGATATCTTCCTTTTTTCGAAAAAAAGCAGCGGTAATCAGCCGGATGTTACCATGACCCTTGCCCGGGTCAGGGCAAAAAGCTACGAAGAGATTGAACGGAACTACCTGAAGGAACTCCTCGCAAAAAGCGGCGGGAGAATTGACGCCACGGCAAAATCGGCAGGAATAAGTACACGACAGCTTCACAAGCTCCTGGCAAAGCACGGTATTCGCAAAGAGGAATTTAAGACGCTCAAACCCGCATATAATTTTCGGAATAAAAAGTTCCGAAATACCGCAACGACGGAACCTGTTCAGTAATATGAGGTTACAGGACAGGGGAATAGATACCGCGCCGTTTTGGCAAACAATGAAACGCAAGGCTGTTGTATTAGTAAAGCAATGGCAGGCGCCGGCCGCGGAAACAGCGCGTCGGTTCAGCCGGTATTAGGCGCCATCCGGCACCTCGCTTTGCCCACCAGCAAAGGGCGCGCGTACCAATTAACATAAGAGAATACAAGCCCGGATTGCGGTTCAAACGATTATGTGTTCCCCAAAAAACTCTTCGCCGAAAAAAAATTGTGTTGTTATAATAACCCATATAATGTATTTTTAATGTGAAAAATAACTATTCCTTGTATTCCTGGCATGCATATTGCATAATTATAGTATAAACTGGAATATTTCATTTCGACAGAGGTATGAGGAATGCCTTTCGGAGAATTAAAATTTGACGATGATGGCGACGACCTGGTAGACGAGCAATGTGAGTTTTGCGGAAAAATCGGCGAGCACGCTGATGATTGTATCTACGTTGATGATTTCGATGACGTTGCAGGCGCCGGAGAAGCCGATCCTGATGACACGGAAATTGTATAAGCGACGAAAAAAGATTTTTTTAATATATAACTTTAAACTCTTGAAAGGAGATGTTAATGAGGGAAGAGACCCGCGGTTATGAATTTGAAGAACCTCCCAGTAGAATATGCGACACGACACCTCTACCCGTAAAAACAGAAGTCGGCCTTCTCACCCAAACAGAGCCACAATACACAAAAACGGAGAAAATTCCGTATCTTGAGCCGATTATATCCGATGATATATTCGCGCCCGTTCCACAGAAAAAAACCTCGCAGAACAGCGCCCTGCGCAAACGCTGTTTTCCCTTTTCAACAGAAGTACAATGGAAAGAGTGGCAATGGCAGCTTAAAAACCGGATCTGCGACCTGGCAGGCATGCAACGTCTTTTCAGGCTGTCGGAAAACGAGCTTGGCGCTTTTACTTCAAGCAACGGCGTGATGCCGGTTTCCATAACACCGTACTACGCGCTGCTGCTGCATCAGCTTGGCGAAAGCCATCCGTTAAGAAAAGCGGTCGTGCCCACGGCGGCAGAGCTTGTCATATCAGACGGAGAGGCGGAGGATCCCCTGGGCGAAAACGACCAGTCTCCCGTGCGCGGCCTGGTACACAGGTATCCGGACAGGGTGCTGTTTTTGGTCACCCACATGTGCTCATCCTATTGCCGTTACTGCACCAGATCGCGTCTGGTGGGCAAAGCCGATGACGCACACGCTTTCTCAAAGCAGAGCTGGCAGAAGTGTATCCAATATATAGAAGAGCATACCGAGGTGCGGGATGTGCTGGTTTCCGGCGGCGACCCGCTTATGCTGCAGGACGAGTCGATCGAGTGGCTGCTGGGACGGTTGCGACGAATCGAGCATGTCGAAATTATCCGCATCGGAACCAAAGCCCCGGTTGTCCTTCCCCAAAGGATCACCTACAGCCTCCTCAAAATACTAAAACGGTATCACCCTCTTTTCCTGAGCATACATTTCACTCATCCGGACGAATTGACCCCGGAAGTGAGCGATGCGTGCAATAAGCTCGCGGACGCGGGAATCCCGCTGGGGAGCCAGACCGTTCTTCTTGCCGGGATAAACGACAGCACCGAGACCATGAAAAAACTCTTTCACGGCCTGCTCCGGATACGGGTGCGCCCCTACTATCTCTACCAATGCGACCCGATCCTCGGTTCAGCGCACTTCAGGACCCCGGTCAGTAAAGGTATAGAGATCATTCAGAGCCTGCGCGGGCACACAACCGGGTATGCGATTCCCCAGTTTGTCATAGACGCGCCGGGCGGCGGCGGGAAAATCCCTGTTGCTCCCGACTACGTCATTGCGCAGGAAAAGCGCGAGGTCGTGATGAAGAGCTACAACGGGAATACCTACCGGTATCCTGATACTATCGAGTGCAGGCCATAAAACCGGGAGAATCCGCCGCATGAAAATAGGTATGACGTATGATCTGCGCTCCGACTACCTTAAGATGGGTTACAGTGAAGAGGAGACCGCGGAGTTCGACAGGGACGAGACGATCGACAGTATCGAGGCAGCCATTAAAGCAGCCGGGTATGCCACCGACAGAATCGGCAATATAAACAGCCTCGCTGCAAGGCTCGTTACCGGAGATACCTGGGATCTGGTTTTTAATATTGCCGAAGGGATGCGCGGTATTGCCAGGGAAGCCCAGGTCCCGGCCCTGCTGGAGGCGTATAATGTCCCGTATACGTTCTCCAATCCGCTGGTGCTTGCGGTAACCCTCCACAAAGGAATGACCAAAGAGCTTGTGCGTGCAGCCGGAGTTCCCACCGCCGACTTCTGCGTGGTGGGAACTGAATCCGCGATCGGAAACATATCGTTGCCCTTCCCGCTTTTTGTCAAACCCGTTGCGGAAGGCACGTCAAAAGGCATCACCGCCAGATCGATGGTTACCTCCGCAGCGGAGCTCAGGGCGGTGTGCAGGGAGCTGCTTCACCAGTTTCACCAGCCCGTTATCGTCGAAAAATACCTCCCCGGACGAGAGTTTA